>Ga0265316_10002685_pt1 | contig 18326 bp, 21 predicted proteins | sample 4522metaG_FD_202092 | JGI IMG/M metagenome (GOLD analysis project Ga0265316, IMG submission 202092) | Rhizosphere microbial communities from Carex aquatilis grown in University of Washington, Seatle, WA, United States - 4-5-22 metaG | ecosystem: Host-associated > Plants > Roots > Rhizosphere >... | reverse complement strand
GCGCAATGCATGGGGCAGGTAAGGTAGATCCCGTCGAGCGTACCCAATTCGAGCGGCGCATTCATGTGACCACATCGCCGTTGGACGGCGTAGTAAGTTCCGCCGCAGTTGCACACGACGATCTCTCCTCCATCGAGGTCGACGGCTTTCATCCCCCCAGGCGCTATTTCGTCGGCGCGTATCGCACGAACGAATTTGTTACTCATGGCCCATATCCTTCTGGTCTAGTTGCGGCAGCGTATTCGGATCGATGACATCCTTGTGCACAAAGAGCCCACACCAGCAGCGTTTGATGGCATCGAAATGCTCTCGGTGGAAAGGGATGCACGGGCAGACCATCTTCATGTCGCGAGTGCGGTCGTGCCGCAGCGGCTGACAAGGACAGAATGGGGTGCCATGCTTGGCTTCCAGAATCACCTCTTGATCGAGAAGAAATTCCTTCAATTCCACGTCCGGTGTGAACTTGAAGCCCAGCGGTCCGACAACCTTTTCGAAGAAGTACTGCAGCGCCTTCTTTCTTGATTCAGCATTCATCTCACACCGCCTGAATCCCCAGCGCCAGCGCGTAGCGTTCTGGCTGGTAACCCGCGATCACCTCGTCGTTGATCTTGACGTATGGGAAGCCAGTGGCGCCCGCCGTATCGACCTCGGCAGATATCCGGCTTTGTGTCGCTTCATCGGCGAGATCGTAATCGATAAAGGTGAACGGGACCTTGTGCTCGGTGAAAAAGGCCTTGGTCTTTCGGCACCAGGGACAGGTCGAGAGCGTATACATGCTAACCGGTTTCATAACGACCTTCTTTCAATTGAGATTGACGAACACTTTGCCGGCGTCGGACTTTGCGGAATAGACCGCCAGGCCGAGCTCTGCAGCATCGAGAAACTTGCCCGTCCGAACATCGAACCGCCAGTCGTGGCATGGGCACGTAACCGTGTAACCCTCCAGCTTTCCCGTGAACAAGGGGCATCCCATGTGTGCGCACTTTCCGGAAACCGCATAAATCTCTCCACTGACACGCGCCAACAGGACGTTCACACCCTTTGGATAGGCTGGTGCCATGTGACCTTCCAGCAAAGCCGTATCATCGATGGCGTAGATCCAATTTGCGGAATCGGAATTCGACATAATGCTCTCCTGCGCGTACGGACTCGTTACTTGGCGAGCCCGATTTGTTTCATGAACTCCCCGTTGTCCCAGAACAGGTACTCCTCGAACATCACGCCATCCTTGCCCCAGTGACCAAGGGTCGCCATGGGAATCCGGTAGGCCTTGCCTGTAGGTGGGATGCTCTTGCCCCCGGGAAGGGCCATGGGCTTGGTGAACGTTCCTTCCAGCCAGCCGGTCACCGCCGTCCACTCGGCGTCCGCCGTGCCGAAACGGACCGGATGCTCCTTGATGCGATTGTCGGGCGCGAACGTGAACATGACCTTCAAGTCCTCAATGTGCTTCTCGATGCCCTTGGTGGTGTGGCCGTCGGGCCAGTGCACCAGCACATCCTTCGAGTGACTCTTGTGAAGGTCCTGCCACTCCTGACCGGTATAGACCCGGAAGTCCAGGTCGTCGAAGGTCGCCAGGTTCTTGGCAAGCGCGCCGGGCGCGTCCTTCAGCTTCGGTGAGGGCTCGCCGGCCTTGCTGCTGGGCCACTTGTTGTCGCCTGCGTGAAGCGATGGAGTTGCGACAAGCGTCGCGACCAAGGCCGCGCCGGAGATCTGAACGATCCGATGGAATGATGTCATGGTTGTCTTGCCTTGTGAATTCGGTGTCGCGAGCGCGGCGGGCGGGCCATCCGTCGGCAGCTGCAGGACGGCTTCGCTGCCGTCCCGCGTTTCTCGCAAGCTGTTAGATGCCCCAAGCGGCTTTGCGATGCACGTACGCTACGAAACACCATCGCTGCACGGTGCGCCACTGTCGGACCGGCATCCCTCCTTTGTGGAAGCAGCGGCATGCACGCCGCACCGACGTCAGCTCCTGAAGACAGCCGGGCAAATGAGTGGCGTCGGTGCCAAGCTTCCATCATGAAGCAAGGTGAGCTTCTATCGGTGGGCGCGCCGTCCATGTCGATCCGTTTTGCGCGGTTCGAGGACGTCTCGGCGATTCTTCGGCTGATCGAGCGCGCTCTCGCGCACGGTTGCCGCGACGTCTACGACGAGCGTCAGCGCCGATCGGTCTACCTGGGATACGCGTCTTCGCTGTTCATCGAAGCGCTGGGGCCGTTCGAAACCCTGGTGGCGGAAATGGGCGGGCGCTTGGTCGGTGCGACGCAAATCGATCCAAGGACCGGCTTGTTGCGTGCGCTGTTCGTGGACGCCGGGTTTCAAGGGCAAGGCGTGGGACATGCGCTGCTCGCGGCCATCGAGTCGCGTGTCCCTCGGCCCGCACGCTCGCGCGCCTACGCATCGCCGGCCGCGTTGCCGCGCCCGTCGCAAGGCTCGCTACCGGTTGGGGCAGATTCCCCCTTCGCCGGACGGGATTCGCACCCGCTGGACGACATACCGAATTTCATGAATTCATCGCATGATTCACTCCTTTCGGACCAGAATTTCCTGGTCGCACTGAAACGACTAGGCTCCTCGCGGAGACACAGGGGCATTTCGTGGTGGACGAGGTCAGCCCGGTGAAGGCCGCCGTCCACCTGTCGATTCCCGTGCTGCTCATCCACGGCGCGGAGGATCACGAAACCGCGCCCGCGCATTCCGAACGCGTGTACCAGGTGCTCGGCGGCCCCAAACGGCTGGTCCTTCTGCCCAAGACCGGTCACGGCGTGGGCATGGACGAGGCGACCTGGAAAATCATCGACGCGTGGGTGAATCCGCGGAGCTGAGCCGATGCAACCGTACCCCTAGTAGCTAGTGCTCGAAGACGTGCGGGATCGAGTACTTGGCAGTGCGCTCGGCGCCAGACGCATCGATGGCGCTGACCTCGATCAGGATGTCCGGCGGTAGGTCGGCGAAGTGCTGCTGACAGGCGATGAGGACGCCGTCCTGTGCATCGAAGGGCGCGTTGGGATCTTCGACCAACAGCACGCCGGTGCTCTCGACTCGCACGGCGACCCGCACGCGCTCGGCGCCTGAAAGATCGAACCCGGCGAGGCGATGGACCAGTACATCGACCCCGCGGCGAAAGACGACCTGCTGCCGGCCTGGGGAAAACGTGTTCTCTTCGATGCGCGTGCCTCGCGCGCGCAGGCGAGCGAGCGCGACGCGTGTCACCACCGGCGGAATGAGCTCACGCAGTCCCTCGACGACAGCGGAAACGCGCGCCGACTCGGCGGAGCAGGGTGCGCAGCCCATCAGGTGCTCGTCGAGGCGCTCCACTTGTTCGGGCGCGAGATCGCCGGCCCAGTACAGGACCAGGTCTTCCCACGCGATCGGAGTCGAGCAGGTCATGCCCGGGCACCTCCCACGCCGTCGAGGCAGCCGCGCAAATCCGCCAGGGCGCGATGACGCAAGACGCGGATGTTGCCGACGCTGGTCTCCAGGAGCTTGGCGATCTCGTCGGTACCGCTCTCGGATTGAAACGACAAGAGGATCACCGACCGCGCGCGAGCGTCGAGTCTTCCTAGGCAGTTCAGCAGCGCCCCGACATCGATGCGCTCGAAGCTCGGCTCGACCAGTCGCGTGTGCGGCTCGAGTGCGGCCGCTTCCATGGGGGTGCTGCGCGCCTCGCGCTCGCGTACCCGGTGCGCGATGTTCCGGCACGTCCCGAGGATGAATCGATCGAGGTGCGACGCCTCTTCGATGCGACCGGCGCGGGTAGCCTCCAGCACAGCCAGGAGCACGCTTTGCACGAGATCGGCGGCGAGATCCTCGCTGTGCAGGTGTCGCAAGCCGTACAGCCTGACCCGCGGGCCGAAGCGCCGACAGAGCTCGGTCTCTGCCTCGTGCTGGTGATCCCCTTGGGCAATGCGGAGGACGAGATCTTCGTCGGCAATGTTTGCAATCATCACCAACGGTAGCGTAGCACGCAGAAAGACAGGATTAGACCCCAAGCGCGCTGGCGAAATCGAGCAACAGGCGGTGGCCGTCCCCATGGTACGAGCTCCCGTGCATGGTCGCGAGCGTGGTCGGCTCGGTCGAGGCAAGCTTTTCGATCAGTTTTCGCGCGTGCGCGTCGAGTGCGACGCCGCCCATGTTCTTGCGCATGACCTCGGACGGTCCGAGGATGTCGCCCTCGGTGAGCGGCGGGTTGTCCGCACCGCCCTGGGTGAAGAGATCCCCGCACAGAAGCGTGCGCGTCGTGGACTCGAACAAATAGCCGCACTCCCAGTTGTGCGGCAGGTGAGGCGCGTCGATCCAGCGCACTTTCTTGCTGCCCAGTGACACCTCCTGACCATCGGCCAATGCGCGCGGGGGCCGATCGGCAAAGTCGTTCACCGAGACCATCGCCGCCACGGTGCCGCACACGGCCTCGGCGCGCGGAGCGACCGCTAGCCAGTCGTTGAGCGAGCCACACTCGTCGGACTCGAAGTGGGAGAAGCCCACATAGCGAAGCTTGGCGACGTCCCCCAGCACGTGCGCCACGGCCTCCTTGACCAGCGGAAACATGCGCCGGAGCCCGGTGTGGAAGAGCAGCGGTTCGTCATCTACTAGCAGGATTTGATTGAAGGTGAAGCCTCCGGGAATGGCATCGACCGGTGTGCTGATGCGATAGATCCCGGCGGCGATTTCGTGGACATTGGTTCGGGATTGAGAATTCGTGACAGTCATTGGTTTGGCCTCCACACCGATGTGTCGGCGGGAGGCCAAACGTTACAGAAGAACTATTTCGTCACGTTCATGAGGGCTTCGATCCCACCACTTTGCACCGAGAACGTGGTCGGAATGTCGCCCACCGTGAACGTCGTTTCGCTCAAGGACTCGAAGATCTCTACACCCGTCGTGGATCCGTCGCGCGTATCGCCGAGCACGGCGAGCGCGGCCTTCGGAACCGTGCCCATTCCGCTTGCTGCATCGAACGTGCAGAACACGGAGCCGGTGCTGGTGGAGCCCACGGTCTCGAAAGCGGCCCTCACTTTGCCTGCGCCACCGCCGGTCCAAGCCACCGCGAGGTCCTGCGTGCGATCGACGTCGCATTCAAGACCGGCGCAAACCGGCGCACTGAGCACGATGTCGCTCGGGGCGACCACGCTTTGTGCCGCAAAGGCCGGCCAGGCGCGCCTTACTTCCTGCTGCACCAGCAACAGACAACGAAAGTTGCCGCTGACGCCGAAGTAATTGTAGTGCCCCTGGATGCGTCGGCAGAGCGCTTCGTGTTGCACCTTGACCGGCTTGTGTCGGTTGCCCCGACACCAGTCGGCGATGGACTTGATTGTCCGTCGCAGGCGCGCACTACGGGTCTTGCACCACATTCCCCACCTCCCTGTCTTGGCTCGCGCATAGTGAAGCGTGAAACCAAGAAAGTCGAAGGTCGCCGGGCCTTTGCCGCTTGACTGCCCCGCCGGCGGTCGCCGGAAAGGCACAAGGCGGGTCTTGTCCGGATGTAGGGTCAGTCCGAAGCGTCCCATCCGCTTGCCGAGCACTTCCATCACACGCTTCGCATCGTCCTGGTTCTCGAACGTAATCACAAGGTGTAGAGTAGGAGGGAGGCGGCGGTTTCCCGTGTCCTCCCTCCTCTCATCCAACCGTACGTTCAGTTTTCCCGAATACGGCTGTCCGACCATCATTCACCTCGCGGCGTTCGTCGTGTACCGGACGCGGCCACTGCCGATGTAGATGAGTCCCATCGCATAGAGCTTGGAATTCGGGTAGCGCTTCCACCCGGTTCCGCGCTCGCGGTGGCGCTGCGAGAGGTACCTGCGCACCCGCAGGTTGATGAAGCGCTGAAGCCCCCGAAACGCCTGCGAGGCATTCGTGTGCTGGAAGTAGTTCACCCAGCCACGGACCGTCTCGCCGATACGCTTGAGTAACTCCGGCGGTTTCACCGGTGCCCGTCGGTGCGTGAAGCTCCGGATTTTCTCACGGATGCGTTTCTGGCTGCTCTTCGCGGGGAAAATATAGAAACTCCGCCTCCCCGTCGTCGGACTTCGACGCCGGATGAAGTGGAAGCCCAGGAAGTCAAAGCCCTCCTCCACCCGCACCGTGCGGGTCTTGTCAGGATGCAAGGTCAGTCCCATTCTGCCGACCAATGCCGCGAGCGCCTCGTGGGCCGCACGGGGATTGCCGCAGATGACTGGCCGGCACGAGGACTACTTCTGGCCCAACAACGAACGCAGCAGCTTTCGGATGTTTCGCTCTTCGTTGTGCGCGGTCAAGCACGCACTCAGTCGCAAGCCAGTACAGGCAGTCATGAGATCGAGAACTAGAGAATCACGGCCAGCGCCCAAACACCGAGCCTCGCCACGAGGTTGGGTGCGCGTCACGAGCGTAGGGCACCCAAGCCCGATGACCTCGTCGGGCCGCAGTGATACTCTAATCCCGTGACCGCTCCGCAGCTTCCTCATCGCTCTCGTACTGAGGATACGGGCACCGCAAGTGCGGCGGGCCTTGAGCTCACGATTCTCATGCCTTGCCTCAACGAGGCCGCCACCCTCGGCAAGTGCATTACCAAGGCCCGCTCCTTCCTGGAATCGCAGGGAATCGCTGGCGAGGTCCTGATAGCCGACAACGGCTCAACCGACAGCTCGCAGGCCATTGCGCTGTCACACGGCGCCCGGGTCGTAAATATCGCCGAGCGTGGCTATGGGGCTGCGCTGCACGCCGGGTTCCTCGCTGCGCGGGGCGAATATGTGGTCATGGGCGATGCTGACGACAGCTACGACTTTTCGCACTTGGAAAGCTTCGTGGCCAAGCTGCGCGAAGGGTTCGACCTGGTCATGGGCAATCGGTTTGCCGGGGGGATTCGGCCTGGCGCCATGCCGTGGAAGAACCACTACATCGGCAACCCCGTACTCTCGGGCATCGGACGACTCTTCTTTGGCAGCCCGGTGCACGACTTCCATTCCGGCCTGCGGGGAATGAAGCGCTCATCCTACGAACGCCTGCAGCTCAAGACACTCGGAATGGAATTCGCGTCCGAGATGGTCGTCAAGGCCACGCTGCTCGGGATGCGCGTGACCGAAGTTCCGACGACGCTCGACCCTGATGGGCGTTCCCGTCCGCCGAACCTGCGCCCGTGGCTGGACGGTTGGCGCCACCTGCGCTTCTTGCTCCTTTTCAGCCCCAGGTGGTTGTTCCTCTATCCGGGTCTGGCCATCATGATCCTGGGCGCGGGGTTGGGCGCCGTGCTGATGCGCGGCCCCGTCATGCTGACCCCGCGCCACGGTCTTGACGTCCACAGCCTTCTCTATGCGGCCGCTGCCGTGCTGCTCGGCTACCAGGCGGTCACGTTCTCGTTCCTCGCTCGGATCTTCGCCCTGCAAGAGGGACTGGTGGTTGATGACCCCTCCATGCGGCGTTTGTTCCGCTGGTTCACTCTCGAATTGGGCCTCGCCGTGGGATTGATTCTCATTTTTTCCGGCCTGGCCGGCTCCATCGCCGCGGCCATCTCCTGGGAACGGGTCGGCTTCGGCGCGCTCAATCCCTCGCGCGTGCTGCGAACAGCGGTGCCCGCCACGACAGCATTGACCCTGGGCGCGCAGACCGTCCTATTCAGCTTCTTCTTCAGCGTGCTCGGCCTCAACCGGCGTCGCTAGGCCAGCCCTCGTTCCGCGCTCCCAGCGTGGTGCATGGCCAGTACTCAGAAGTTGCATGTCGCGACAGGCATTGTCGGATAAAATAGGTCCGTGCTTCCACAAGCCTCCGACTGGGACCGACACTGGCGCAGCCAATCCGACCATGATCGCCCAAGCTGGTCCAAGAGGCGAATCATGGTGATATTGACCCCATTTCTGCGACCGGGGCTCGTCGCGCTAGACGCCGGCAGCGGAACGGGTTTTTTTGCGCGCTTTTTCTGCGAGGCTGGGCTTCGCACGATTGCCCTCGACTGGTCCGAACAGTCCCTGGAAAAGGTTCGCGCCGCCACTGGTGGACGTGTCGAGATTGTCAAGGCCGACCTGGTCCGCGACGATCTCAAAGGAAGACTTGGGCGCGCCGTGGACATCGTCTTCACGGATGGTCTTCTCGAGCACTTCACGCCAGTGGATCAGGACCGGATCCTACAGAACTTCGCGGCCGTTCTGTCGCCGCGAGGCATGGTGGTGACCGTCGTTCCAAACCGCTGGTCACCCTGGCAACTGATCAGACCGTTTCTGATGCCAGGTATCGAGGAAACGCCATTCGTGCTTTCCGGTCTAGAGCAGCTCCACCGACGCAACGGCTTTTCGATCGAAAAATCTGGCGGCGTCAATACCTTGCCAATTGCGATCTCTCCCGAAGGTGCCGTCGCGGCTCATTTCGGCATGTTGCTCTACACTGTCGCCCGGCTTCGCTGACCGGCCCCTTGTCGCAGGCCCATTAGGTAGCCCCGGTTCCACTCCCAGAGGGCCGGGCCCAGCATCGCAGCGCAGGCCAGCGCCGTGCGTGTGTCTGGGGTGCGACGGCGAAGCAGCAGCGCACCGCCCGCAACGGCCAGCAGGCCCACGGCGAGAAAGAGCGGCGGCACCAACGCCATCGTTCCTGCCAGGGTGAGCCCCGCCACCAGCGCAACCGGCATGAACTGTATCGTCCGGAAGGGACCGTACATTCGCACCAGGATACCCTGGGCCTCACCATATCTGCGCATCATGCGCCGAAATTTGGCCGGCGTGTCGGGCCGATGGTGGTGAACGATGGCGCCAGCGTTGTACATCAGTCGAAAACCGGAGCGTCGAACGCGCCGATCGAATTCCACATCTTCGCCCGGCCAGAGCCATTTCAGAAATCCGGCGACGCGGTCGAAAACCATTCTGCGGTAGAGCACGTTGCAGGTGGGGTTGTGCTTCACCTCGACGATGTCCTTCTGCTCGCCCGCCCTTATGTATTCGCTGGCAAAGCCGAAGGCGCGCAAGAATGCCCCCACCTGCTTGCCGTAGGGCGAATCATCTGGTGGGGTGTGCTGACTTCCGCCCACGCCGACCACTTCTGGGTGTCCATCGAAGCCGCGCAGCAGCTCGCGAATCCAGCCCGGGTCGCACACGCAGTCGCCATCCGTGAATGCGACGTACTCGCCCGTGGCGCGAGCGACCCCCAGATTGCGCCCCTGGGACGGTCCGACGCCCGGCGTGGTGAGCACCTGGATGCGTTCGCCATAGGACGCCAGGATGGCGGCCGTGTCATCGGTCGATCCGTCGTTGATCAAGATCAACTCAATCGGCTGGTGATCCTGCGCGAACAGGCTGGCCAGGCAGGCGCGCAGCGTCCGCCCCTCGTTGTGAACCGGAATGACGACGGAAACCAGGGGAGGCTCGGTCATGCCCGGCGCTCCAAGATGTACGAGAAGTAATTCCAGGCGCCGCGCACTTTGCGGTACAGATCCGAGCGACTCCGCGTGGAGAGCAGGAACTTCAGCATGAACGAAGGGCGCAGGTAGAACCGTCGCAAGCCCTCGTCCACCCAATGGTTGATCTGGGCCATCGTCATCCACGGATAACTGACCACGCCCGCCTGCTCGCCGGCATCAAGCCAGCGCGTCCAGTCGCGCGTGGTCAACCAGCCCTCGCGTTCGCACATGGCAAACAGACTGGTGCCCGGGAAAGGGACTGCGCCGGAGAACTGGAGCGTGTCGAGGTCGAGGCCGAGGGCGAAATCCACGGTCTGCGCCGCGGTCTGCTCGCTTTCGCCCGGCAGTCCGATGACAAAGCAGCCGTGTACGTGAAGCCTTTCTTCGTGAGCGAGGCGCACGAATGACTGCGATTGCTCGATGGTGATGCGTTTGTGCATTTTGTTGAGCACATCCTGTGTGCCCGATTCAAATCCCACGAGCAGTTCCCGGCAACCCGCGCGCTTCATAAGTCGGAACAGCTCTCGATCGGCCGTGTCGGCGCGCGCGTTCACCGAGAAGGTGATGCGAAGCCCGCGCCGGAGAATCTCATCGCAGATCGACATGGCCCGTTCGCGATTGACCGTGAAGGTGTCGTCTTCAAAAAAAAACTCCCCCCGCCGCACCTGTGGACACAGTGCAATGTCGCGTTCCAGCTCATCGACCACGCTACCTGGGCTGCGCAGTCGGTAGTGCAGCCCGTGCATCACTTGCGGCCAAAGGCAAAACACGCACTGGTTGGGACAGCCGCGCCCGGAAATCACATCGATGTAGGGATACAGTTTTCCGCCATCGAAGTAGCGCATCAGATCGAGCTGATGCCACGCCGGAAAGGGGAGCGAGTCGAGATCGGCAATGAGGGGACGCTTTGCCGTTCGGCGTGGTTGTCCGTCGGCCATATAGCAAAGTCCCGGAACCTCGGCGAGAGCGCCCGGATCGCCGAGCGCCCTGACCGCATCCCGTACGCTAAAATCATATTCACCCAGGCAGGCCACATCGATGGCACCATCGGCGGCCGTCAGGGTCTCCTCGGGCACGGCGCTGATGTGAGGCCCCACCATAATCACCTTCGACTTGGCCACCTCCTTGGCAATACGGGCGCACTCGATATCCGAAGCGATGGAAGGCGTGGTCGAATCCAACACGACCACATCGGGTTGTTCGCGCTCGACCACCGAACGATACTTCGCCTTGTCCCAGTCGAGCGCCGGAAAGTCGATCAGTCGCACCAGGGCGTGTGGCAGGTCCCGTTCCAGCACGGCTGTGGCATAGGCCAGCCAGTCAGGTGCGCGCAGCACGCGGCCTCGGGTTCGTGCGGCCCAGCGCTGAGTTCGGCAGAAGTCCCTGACGAATGGCTCGTTGGCGACCAGAATCTTCATTGAGCGTCCCCTTGGGTGGGTGGGAGGGTCGAGGCGCGGGCAAAAATCGCCTGGTTGATATGCTCGTCGCGCCAGACCAGTTGGAAGCGGCGATCGGCGGCGAGTCCCCGCAAAAGGGCCATCTCTTCGGGGTGGGGTGGGCCGCGGAAGATGTATTGATCAGTCATGCCGAGATTCTTGAAGTCCGGGTGGCCGAAGATGCGTGTCCAGGCGTAGTCAACGATGACCCAGTCAACGTCATCGCCAATGGCGCTTGGGGAAAACTGTTCGGGCAGAAAAGTGATCCTGCGTCCCAGATCGGCCCCGAAGGCCGGGTAGGACCACGACTCAAAGCCTCCTGCGACCGCGATGTGGTCTTTGGGGCCGGCGTGCCGATCAACGATGTTGGCGGCGCGAATCGGGCGAAAGGCGATCTCCCGCGATCCGGGATGGTCCATCATCCAGACAAGGTAGCCTGGAGGCGCGAAGCCGTCCCGGCTGCCGTACACAAAGGCATTGCCAGCCATCACCAGCGCCAACCCGATCATCAGTCCAAACGCGGCCAATCGCTTTCGCCGTTCCTCAAGCTCGCGCAGGAACGGCGCCACGGTCCCCGCCGCCACCAGCGAGGGAATGAAGAGAAGGTAGCGCGTGTAGCCGCTGAAGAAGCCGATGGGCCGGGCATCGCGGAAGGGCAGGATGAGCAGCAATGTCGCGAGACCCAGGGCGCTGCCGACCAGGCGCTCGCGCCCTTGCCCGCCAGCCGCCCAGCGGTGACGGTAGCGCCAGACCACAAAGGGCAGGAGCAGCACCAGCAGGGTGACAAGCCAGCCGTAGTTCGAGGTGAAGAGCTCGTAGCGTGGCCAGAGCCAGTACCGGCCGTCCCAGGGATTCCAGACTGCGTCGGACCGCGCCGAGAACGGCGCAGCCAGTATCATGTAGGGCACCACCCAGAGGTGGTACCAGTCGCCCCATCCGCCGCGGAGCTCAGGTTTGGCGACCACCAGCCCGAGCGGACTTCCCGTGGCAACCAGGTTGAACGCGTGCGGGGCGCCACCCAGCAGGGGCACGGCCAGCGCGCAGAGAACTGCGAACAGCGCGACTGCCTTTGGGCGTGGTCGCTGGCCGTGTCGCCAGTCGATCACCAATCTGGCGGTAAGAGCCACGCCCACCGCAGCGGCCAAAGCTAGGCAATGCGACTTCGTGCCGCAGGCAAGGGCCGTGGAGACGACCGCGAGGGTGAGTGCCGTCGAGCCTCGGCTCGTCACCCAGCGCGCCGTCCACAGGATGGCGCACAAAACAAAGGCGGTCACCAGCAAGTCGTTCTTGTGAGCCGCCGAGTGGAGCAAGGCCAGTGGGATTCCGGCCGCGACCAGCACGACAGCAAGCTGGTGGCGCCCGCGCCCCCACCAGCGTTCGGAAAGCCCAGCCGACGCCACGATAAAGAACCCGAAAGCGAGCGTCGAGATCCACTCGGTCACCTGATCGGAACCCGCCAGGACCAGAACATCGGCGAGCAGAAGCTCGTAGTTCGAGACGAAGGTCGGGATGCGGAAGTCCGGCGCGGCGAAATAGCGGTAGGCGCCCTCCCTGGCAATCAGTGCGGCCTTGGTCAGATGGTAGGCGAGGGCGTCGTGGTTGAGCGGCGGCAGAAGGTATCCGCGCCAAAGCGCGAACCCCATCCACATCGCGAGCGGGGCCAGCAGCAAGGCGAGCGCAGAAGTGGAAGGCCATTCCAGTTCCGCCGGCAAGGGCGATGCAGTCGGTGAGCCCGACCCACGTCGGAGCGACCGGAGCCCGGCCAGGCCCGCGACTGCCACCAAAATCATTCCGCCGGCAAGGGGGACAGGCCTAAGTGCGCCCACCAGCGCCAGCGCCCAGCTTAGCCCCACGACAACCGCAAAGCCGAGCAGCGTGGCTGCGGCTAGTTTCTCGAAGCCGCCAGGGCACTGCGCGCCCGGACGCGCCTCATCCCTCCGCCAGAGCCATCGGGCCAGTGCGGTTCCCGCGAGACCTCCTGAGACCAGGAGTAGGGCAAAAGCGGCCATAGGTGGCGAACTATACCTCGGTCCCGCCCGCTACCGCGCGTCGTGATTGCCTGGAATCGCCTGCCCTGCAGGTCAGGTGCGACCAACGCAGCCAACCACGTAGACGATATGGGCAAATGGCCGCTGGGCAGGCCGGGGAAGACGGCTTCGGCTCGGCGAAGAGGTGCAAGGTGGACAGAGCCGGTCCCTGCCAGCGGGATTGCTTGACCTGCTGGCGCTTGGTCTGTGACAGGGTCAACCCGGGCGGAAAGGGCGGCATGTCGACAAAGCCGCTGTCCTGCAGAACCAGACCCGCTGGTGCCATGAGACCGGCGATCTCATCAAGAGAGACAGCGCTCATCGACCACGAACTTGTAGCGTTTGTCCTCGGCCCAAGATAGACCCAACCAGCATCGCCGCTGTCATCACCGCGTTTTCCGAGATGCCTGTCCGCATGGCCGCCATGGAGCAGGCCTTGACCGAACTCACCGCCAAGGTCGAAGCCCTTCGGGCAGCATCGCCACCGCTCCTGGTACCCGTGACGGAAGCCGCGACCATCTTCAAGGTGAGCGTTCCGACGATGCGCCGCTGGGTGAAGACCGGGCGGGTACCGGTGGTGAAGGTGGCAAACACCATGCGTGTTGACCTATCCCGCGTCCGAGGCGTCGATGCAGAGGACATCGGTCGGATGGCCAGGGGGAAGTACGCGGTCTAGGCTAACTTCCTCCCCCGTGCGGTCGTAGGCGGCGACCAGCGTGTGGCCCCCGCCGTCTGGTGAACCACATTTGGGCGGCCCGCATGCGCGACCAACAAAGGCCGCTGACCAGGTAGCAACTACGGCCAACTCACGAGCCAGGGTAGATCGCGGTTGCGTTGAGTGGGGTGTGGGTCAGCGGATCGAAGACGATGAATTGAAAGGAAGCTGGAAGAAGTTCCAAGTTGACCGGCGTCACGTGGCCGACAACAACATCAACGCTGACGCAAGCCCATAGGTTGCTGGAGCGAGGAGCGCAAAGAAGATAGCTACCAGGATCGAGGGCCTGCCGATAGCGTCCGTTGGCTTGGAACGTGACAGTGGCTGGTGCAGCCTGGATGATCGCTTTGGCGCTCGCGACGTCGGTGACCGGTCCGGGGGCGGTCCAAATCGAGAGAGCTGACGAGGAGAACGGACAGGCGTGGCAATCGTTCTCGACAGTGTCGCTTTCCGACGCAATGACGCCTGCGATGGCGCTTTGGTGGTCGTCCGGGGCAGGCGTGCCGAGCGAGTCGCATCCGCTTCGATTGCAGGTATTGCAAGTCGGGAGCGCGAAACACAGAGCGGCGCTCAAGAAGGCGCAAGCAAGGACGTGAGTCACTGCGCAAGCGTGTGGCAACTCGAAGGTAAGATCAAGTGCTGGCCCGCCTGTCGATGTGATGCAAGTCCGCGCCCATGAGGGATTTCAAGGCACCCATGTACTGCCCTTGAAATTTCCGTGCCCCCGCTGCCTAGGTCCCTACGCCTTCTTCATCCCCAGTGCCAGCTTCACGGCCTCGGCAAGGCCCACGGAACACGAGGAGAGGCGTACTTGCATCGCGGTGAAACTGCAAGGGTCACTGCCATTGAGGGACCAGGCTACACCCGCCACACTGGCTGTAGCAGATACCGTGGCAACAATATGGCCCAGCATAGCAATCGCACATGCAACCGGGGGATTGATTGTGCTCAGCCATTAGGGCTTTCAAATCGGCAAGGTACTGGTACGCGACACGTGCGTTCAGAGCGGATGTGGGACAAACCGAAAGGCAGTTGCCATCGCAAGGAGCCCCCTCGGGTACCAAGACACAGTCGGAGTCCACATTGCACGAGCTGTCGTATTGGCTAGCCGACATGCTGCAAGTGGGTCCAGCGTCCGTCGTCATGCGAGCGTCACCACTTCCACTTGCTGTACCTCCTGAGTTGCTCGCACCACCGCCCCCTCGGCCACCTGAACCCGAATTGCCCCCTTCCGATCCCCCCTGCGAGTCAAGCGGGGTTTTCGCCTCGCATCCCAGAAATAGTAGCAGTCCAAGAGCCAACCATAGGTTCGAGTGGTCTTCGATCATAAGCTTCCTCCTGTACTCGTGCGCGTTAAGAAGGAATCGGAGCCATCTCGGAGTTCCACGCCGGCAGGTTTCAACTCTGGATCGGAACCCTTGCAATACAAGGGCCAATCAAAATCGCATGGTAGTTGAGGCCTTGACCATCCAAGTGGCCAACTATCGTGCGGGTGGCGCAAACTTCGTTGGCGGGAAGAGACCGGCCGGTCCCGCAGGACGAGCGCAAGATCTGGTTCCGTCTGGCCGACACGCCCAACCTGTCGGCCTCGCGCAGCCGTACGCCTACGCCTTCTTCATCCCCGCCGCCAGCTTCACGGCCTCGGCGACGCCCTTCTCCTTGGCAACCGCCTTCACCTTCGCTCTGTCCGCGCCCTTGAGCGACTTCAATGCACCCAGATACTGTCCTTGGAGTTTCCGCGCCCGCGCCACTTTCGGCGAAGCCTTGGCCGCCTTCTTTGCCGCCGCTGGTTTGGCGGCACTCGCAGGCGTAGCCATGCCCTTGCGCTCTTCCCGGTACTTCTTGATCTTGGACTTGGCCACGTTCTTGTGGTCCTTGCAGACCATGCCGAAGACTGGTGCTGCTGTGTTCTTGCAGCCGGGTACTGGGCACAGCTGCTTTGGCCTGGTCTTCTTTCCCGCCGCCGGTTTTGCCACCACGGGGGCTACACCCGCCACAGCCTGCTTGGGTGGCCTACCTGGTCCGCGCTTTTGTGGAGCGCCGAATGCAGCTGCGATGGCAGCTTGGAGTCGGTCAGCCATGGAGGCTTCCACGGCAGCAGTGATCTGAATGGCAAAGGTCTCGACGATGACGGTGATGTTCGGATCTGACGTGGGCATCGGTACTCCTGGCAGTTGTTTCCAGTGCATCGTACGAGACTTGGGCGAAATGGGCAATCAGATCGCCGGCCACACCCTCGCTGCGCTCTCTGGGTGGATTGCGCTCAAGCGATGATCCTCTGGTAGAATGTTTCCCGCCCACCGAAGCTAGGTCTCGCGTACCGTGAGCTGACAATGCCGACGGCAAGAGAAAATTGCAGACAAGAGAAGACTCATCGAAAGGACAGTGGTCCTGCGCCGACTACCTGCAACGTAGCGTGGTCACGCCGCATGAGTAATCGGTTCCTATTCGCTCTTCCTGTTGTTCTTCTGGGTTGCGGGTCGTTGCCCAAAACGTCGGGTACGGACTTGGTTCTCACCATTTCCTCGCCCCTCGGGGATCTGGCCTATTCTTGTGAAGGTGGTGGAATTGTGCAGGACACGTATTCGACGGCTGGCGTGACTGACATGCTTGTGATTTGTTACCCGAACACTGCCGGAAGTGACGCGGGAACATTCGTGGGCTCTGCCCAACTGGAGGTTGGGCAATACCACGGGGCTGACACCTACGTTTTTCAGTGCGATGGCGGCTATGCTGGTACCACGTGCTCGAATGGCGAGGGCAATCATGCTTGGTTCCCCTTGTTGGGTGATTACGACTTGATCGCGTGGCCCGCATCGCCGGGATTTCCGTCGGCGTCGTGTAGTGTGACGGTTGATGGTCCATCGACGCTCTCGCTGGGAGACCACGTGTCCGGCATTTTTGAATGCGACCCCATCCAAGCCGTTTTCAAAGGCGCGACGACTGCTTCCTCGCCGCCGGCTGAACTTACCACCTCGGTCACCGGTCAGTTCGACGGCACCGTAAGGTAAACTTTGGTAGGAGCAAGCCCAGCCGTTCAAGATAATGCCTCTGCCCGTCGGGTAGCCATCGAGCGCTACCTGCGTACCGGTGAGCGCGGGACCACGTCCCCGGTGCCCGGCACAGCAGCAGACTCCGTCGCGAGCACGGCAGCCGTCCGCGTCCCTCTGGCCGGACCAGATTGTCGGACGACAGTCAACCTGGCCCACGTCGATTGCGCCACGCTCTGGTTTCGGCGATCATTGGGAGCATGGCGGCTTCGCGCTTCATCTTCCTCTCGTGCGTCCTAGTGATTGGCGCATGCGAATCTTCTGGCCTAAAAGTGCGGACCTACCCTGATGCCGCATCGAGCGGCGGGAACACGGCCGCGGCTGCCACTGGAGGCTCCATCGGCACTGGCGGCAACATCGCCGGACGGGCCACCGTTGGCTCAGGTGGCGCGGGCGGCACAACTTCGTTGCCAGGGACTCAGCCCACCGGTACACCAGATGCCGCCCCTGGTGGGCCTTGCGATGCATGTAGCAGCGACGCCCGCGAGACCGGTGGGCTCCTCATCCCAGCCGACGCCTCCGACACTCCTGTTGGACGCGACAGCGCCGCCGATGCAAGGGAACTCGGCACCGACGGCGGCGCATCGCCGCGAGAGATTGGTGGCGTGGACGTTCGGGACACGGCGTCCGTGGGTGGAAGCAGCGGCCTGGACGGTGTATATCGAGACGCGAGCCTTGACACGGCGAGCCCGGCGGACACTGTTCACACTGGAACCGCGCCACATGGAGACCTCTTGCCGACGGGCAGCATGAACACGAATAGGTTCATGTTCTCGGCGACGTTGTTGGCAGACGGCAGGGTGCTAATGGCCGGCGGCTGGATAAGCTCCGCAAGCGCGGAACTATACGACCCGACAAGCGGGACATTCACCTCCACCGGGAAGCTACGGGTACCCCGGTTCGGCCATCGAGCGTTGCTGTTGCCGAGCGGGAAGGCACTCATCGTCGGTGGAAGTGACAACAACGGGAACAAGCTCGCGAGCGTGGAGCTGTATGACCCGGCCACGGGAACGTTCGAGCTTGGCGGCAACATGACCTCTGTAAGACACGGACCATCAGTCACCTTGTTGCCCAGTGGATTGGTCCTCATCGCTGGCGGCTGGGGAAGCCTGGGGCCCACCGCAAGTACGGAACTCTACGATCCGGAGACCGGAACATCTACGGCCATCGGAAACATGACCAGAATCAGAAACGGCCCGTCGGCCACCTTGCTGCCGAACGGGTTGGTTCTCATCGCCGGCGGAATGGACACCAACGACCAAGGCATCATACACGCTGAGCTCTACGACCCGACGTCCGGCATGTTTTCGGCGGCGGCTGACATGACCGCTGCGAGAGACAGCATCTCGGCGACATTGCTGTCCGACGGAAAGGTGCTCATCGCCGGTGGTTCAACTGACTCGAATCGCACCTACGACGCAAGGGTGGAGCTGTACGAATACAGCCCGAGCGGCGGGACATTCACCGCAGCCGGCAACATGACCACGATACGGAATGCCTTCGCCTCCAGCTTACTGCCCAGCGGGATGGTTCTCTTCATCGGAGGACAAAACGGTAACGGTGAACTCGCAACCACCGAGGTGTATGATCCGAGTGATGGCTCATTCACCCTAACAGGCACCATGTCCCAGGACAGGGTGGCGCCCACCGCGACGCTGCTGGCCACCGGAAAGGTTCTGATTGCCGGCGGCGGCTCCAACCATACGCAGGACATGGAACTCGCAAGTGCTGAGTTGTACGAAG
>Ga0265316_10002684_pt1 | contig 18330 bp, 16 predicted proteins | sample 4522metaG_FD_202092 | JGI IMG/M metagenome (GOLD analysis project Ga0265316, IMG submission 202092) | Rhizosphere microbial communities from Carex aquatilis grown in University of Washington, Seatle, WA, United States - 4-5-22 metaG | ecosystem: Host-associated > Plants > Roots > Rhizosphere >... | reverse complement strand
CTTTGGTATAATATTTGTTGATGGGTAAAACTAATTTTACAAAAAAGTACGGTTGGATTCCCGACCGGCCCGATCAGCGCGATATTCGTTACGGAGCGGTTTATAAAATACCTGTCGGCTTGCCGCCAAGTGCCGACTTGCACTTGCTTTGTTCACCGATCGAAGACCAGGGGAATTTAGGTGCCTGTACAGCGCATGCCTTAACCGGTGCTTTAGAATTTTTGGAAAAAAAAGACGGCTTAAGCGTTGCGCAGATGAGCCGCCTCTTTCTTTATTATAATGAGCGGGTTATTGAAAACAGCGTTGCGCAAGATTCCGGGGCAATGTTGCGCGACGGGATCAAAACTCTGGCAAGCCAGGGTTGCTGCGGTGAAATGAAGTGGCCGTATTTAATTGAAAAATTTGCCGATTGCCCTTCTGCGGATTGCTATACCGATGGGAGCAATCACCAGATTATTTCCTATCAGCGCATCGATACTTTAGACCAGATGCGCGCTTGTCTCGCGGAAGGCTTTCCTTTTGTTTTCGGCTTTACTGTTTACGAAAGTTTTGAAACGCAAACTGTAGCCAAGACCGGGGTGGTGCCGATGCCCGGCGCAAAAGAACGCACCGTGGGCGGCCATGCGGTTTTAGCGGTCGGCTATAATGACAAAGAAAAACGTTTCCTGGTGCGTAACTCCTGGGGACAGGAGTGGGGGATCAAAGGCTACTTTACTTTGCCTTATGATTATGCGGCCAGCCGCGATCTTTCCGACGACTTCTGGACGATTCGCCGCGGGGAGCAGATGTAATGGTGCAAGCGGTCATTTTAGCCGGAGGCAAAGGCACCCGGCTTAGGCCTCTGACTAATAATCTGCCCAAGCCGATGATCCCGGTGCAAGGCAAACCCTTTCTTGAACATCTTATAATTTTTTTAAAGCAGCAAGGTTTTAAAAAGTTTCTCATCCTTTCGGGCTACCGGGCCGAACAGATTGAAAATTACTTTAAAGACGGTAAAACTTTTGGTCTCAAGATAAAATATTCCCGCGAAAAAAAATTGTTGGGCACGGCCGGAGCGTTAAAAAAGGCCGCAAGGCTTTTAGCGAAAGAATTTATTCTCTTTAACGGCGACACTCTTTTAAGCATCGATTACCGTAAATTTATCGCCGCGTTTAAGGCGGCAAAAAAAATGGCGATGGTTACGGCTTACCGCAATAAGGGCAATTTCGCCAAATCCAACCTTTTGCTTTGCGGCAATCAGGTGACGGCTTACAGCCGCAGTGAAACCAAAGATAAGACTCATGTCGATTCCGGCGCCACGGCCTTAAGCAAAAAAGTTTTGGATCTGATTCCTGTCGGTAAGGTTTGTTCGCTGGAAGATGAAGTTTATCCGCAATTAATCGCCCGGGGCGAGCTTGCGGTATTTGTAACGCCGAAACGGTTCTACGACATGGGAAGTTTCGAGGGGCTTAAGGCTCTTGACGAAGCAGGGCGGTTACGATAGATTATTTTGGCTTGTATGAAAAACAAAGGGTTAGAATAATATGAAAGTAGTAATTTTGGCCGGCGGCCGCGGCACGCGTTTAAGCGAAGAGACTTCGAATATTCCCAAGCCGATGGTTGAGATCGGGGGAAAGCCGATTCTTTGGCACATCATGAAGTGCTACTCGCGTTTCGGCTTTAACGATTTTATTATATGTTTAGGCTACAAAGGCTATCTGATCAAAGAATACTTTTCTCACTACTTTCTCCACATGAGCGACGTTACGATTGATCTCAAAAACAATAAACAAACCGTGCACGTTTCCGCAAGCGAGCCGTGGAAAATAACTTTAGTCGACACCGGATTAAATACCATGACCGGCGGGCGCTTGAAACGCGTGAAAAAATATATAGGGAATAAGACTTTTTTGCTTACCTACGGCGACGGTTTGGCTAATGTCGACCTTAAAAAGCTGGCTGGGTTTCATAAACAGCATGGTAAAGCCGCGACGATTACCGCCGTTCAGCCGGCGGGGCGTTTCGGCGCGCTCGATTTAGGCGGTAAGGACGAGGTAACTTCGTTTTTAGAAAAGCCGCGCGGTGACGGCGCTTGGATCAACGGCGGATTTTTTGTCCTGGAGCCGGAAGTTTTGGATTATATCGCCGGCGACGATACGGCTTGGGAGCAGGAGCCGCTGAAAAAATTGGCCAAAGATAAAAATCTTGCCGCTTACCGGCACACGGGATTCTGGAAGTCCATGGATACGTTAAGGGATAAGATCGAATTAGAGGAGTTGTGCGCGGCCGGTAACCCGCCCTGGGCAAGATGAATCAAAAATTCTGGAAGAATAAAAAGGTATTGATTACCGGCTACGAAGGGTTTCTCGGCTCGAACCTCACTCAAAAACTTATCGCTTGCGGCGCAAAAGTAGTGGGTTTAGATATTAAAATCAACCGCAAGGAGACGGTCCTTACCGCCGCGGATTATAAGAAGTTTACCGTAATCAAGGGCAGCGTCGTTGATTTTAACCTGCTTAAAATGATACTAAATAAGTATCAGATAGATACGGTTTTCCACTTAGCTGCCGAGGCCCTGGTAGGGAAAAGCCTTAAAGCGCCGCTGGAAACTTTTTCCACCAACACCGAAGGTACCTGGAAACTTTTGGAGGCGTGCCGCGCTTTTAAAAGAGTGGAGACGATTGTCGTGGCCTCGACCGATAAAGCTTACGGCAGCCATAAGAAATTGCCTTACAAAGAAGATGCGCCGCTTTCAGGCAGCCACCCTTACGATGTTTCTAAAAGCTGTGCCGATTTGATCGCGCACGCTTATTTTCATACTTACGGTTTGCCCGTAGCGATTACCCGCTGTGGAAATATTTACGGCCCCGGCGATTTTAATTTTTCGCGGATTGTGCCCGACGGGATTCGCTGCGCTGCCGGCGAAGATACGCTTTTGATTCGCAGCGACGGTAAATTTACCCGCGATTATGTTTATGTCGACGATATCGTCGACGGCTATATCGTTTTAGCCGAAAAATTGAAGAAACTCAAATTAGGCGGCGAAGCTTTTAACTTCAGCGACGAAAATCCTTTAACCGTCAAAGCCCTGGTCGAGGCGATCTTTAAGCTCTTCGGCAAAAAACCAAAATACAAAATTCTTAATACCGCCAAATATGAGATCAAGCACCAATATCTTTGTTCCGCCAAGGCGCGGAAAATATTAGGCTGGAAGCCGCGCGTTACCCTTCGTGAAGGCCTGAGGCGTTCTGCGGCGTGGTATAAGCAAATAGTGTGATGAAAGCCGAAACAAGGATTATCCCCGAGGAAGTTACTCCCCGTTTTTTAGCCCAGCACCTTAAGCCTTACGAGGCGATAAGCCATTTAGTAAAAAATAAACGCCTTCTAGAGATCGGCTGCGGCGACGGCTACGGTACCAGCTATCTGGCTGAATTTGCGGCTTTTGCCTCCGGCATCGATTATGACGCGGCAACCGTTGAAACGGCAAAGAGCAAATATCGCAAGCCTAATTTGGCTTTTTTTTGCATGGACGCTTTAAAATTAAACTTTCCCGATAATGCTTTTGATTTTATCTGTTCGTTCCAGAATATCGAACATATCCCGGAAAACGATTTGGCGGTTTATTTATCGCAGATTAAAAGGGTGCTTGTGCCTTCCGGGACCTTTGCGGTCACTACTTTGAATCTGGCGCATGCCTGTAAAAAAGCGCCATTGCGTTACCGGAAAAACCCCGCTCATTGTAAAGAATTTACCTTTAAAGAGCTCGACGCTTTGCTCTCGGATTATTTTTTGATCGAGAAACGATACGGGCTTTTTCAGACGGCGCGGCATAATTTTTTTCACTCCTTGAAAAAAAGCGGTATTTTTAACCGGTTTCCGGAGCGGCTTAACCCCGTAAACATATTTTACAAGAATGTTACTACCGCGGATTTTAAATTGAGTGATAAGCGTGTAGAAAAGGCGAGCGATTTTTTAATGATATGCCGGAATCACGAAAAATAATTTTTATTCTCTTCGATCCATTCCGTAAGCGTTTTAAGCCCTTCTTTTATCCCGGTCCTTGCTCTCCAGTTTAATGTCCGCTTTAATTTGGCGGTATCGGTTATATAAACTTTTTGGTCGAATGGCCGCCAACCGGCAAAGCGGATTTTTGGCCGCCTGCCGGTTAACATTTTAAGCTCGTCCAATAATTCTAAGAGAGAAATCGTATTGTCCGGGCCGCCGCCGATATTAAATACGTCATGGCGCCGATCGCTTTTTATAAAACGGTCGAAGGCATCCACCAGGTCATCCACATAAAGCGTATCCCGTACCTGCTTGCCGTTGCCGTAAACCGTAACCGGCCGGTTAAATAATGCGGCGAGCGTAAACCAGGCTACCCAGCCCTGGTCTTCAAACCCGAACTGGCGCGTTCCGTAGATGCAGGACATGCGGAAAACTGCCGTTTTCATCTTGTAGGTATGCGCATATTCCTGGACATATAAATCACCGGCTAATTTTGAAACTCCGTACGGGGTATGGCCGGTCAAATCCGTGCACATTTCTTCCGTTACGCCTTTAACGCCGGCGAATTCGTACCGCTTTGCTTTTTCTACCAGCGGGATCTTATCGACATTCTCGCCGAAGACTTTATTGGTCGAGCAAAAAATGAAAACCGTATCCCTGGATTTTTTACGGGCGGCCTCCAGCGCATTTAAAGTTCCAAAAGCATTGATGCTGAAATCTTCTTTGGCATCGAGCACGCTGGCAGATACTCCGGGCTGGCCCGCGGTGTGGATCACTACGTCTACGCCTCGGCCGACGGCCTGGGTTACATCCTTATTGTTGCGCACGTCGCCTTTAATGCGCTCGATATTTTTAAAGCGCTTAAGATAATTCCAGTTAAATTCTACCGAGGCTTTTTTACAGCCAAAGATCTTAGAGCGCATCAGGTTATCCAGGAGAATAACCTTATTTTTAGGATTGCTTAAAGCATAATATTCCGCCGCATGGCTGCCGACCATCCCTGCCCCGCCGGTAATTAAAATTCTCATTTTATTCCACCTCGTATATTAAAATATTATTATACTACAATCGCCGCGTTATTATTTGACTTTCCTGTATCCTTAAATTACAATCAACATTGATAATTTGCGCCATATGTGACGGCCATGCGTGAAATAACCGATATTTAATGAGAGGTTTTTGCCGTGCTTTGGTTAATGTTCCCCGCTTATGACGAAAGAGAAAATCTGATTCGGATATTGCCGCAGATAGGCGGTTTTTTAAAAAGCAAAGGCATCGATTACAAAATTTTGATTATTGACGATGGAAGTACGGATTCGACGAAAAATATCCCCGAATCTCTCGATAATAAGCTGCCGATACAAATAATTTCTCATGAAAAGAATAAAGGCATCGGCCGGGTTTTCAAAACCGGATTTTCTCAGATAAACACACTATCCGGCGAAGAAGATGTTTTAATTATCCTCGAAGCCGACGGCACGAGCGATTATACTTTAATCCCGGAAATGATCAGCCGGATAAGCGAAGGCGCCGATATCGTTATCGCATCGCGCCACAAGCGCGGCGGCGGTTATAAAAAATTTCCCCTTAAAAGGTATCTCCTTAGCGTTTTAGGCAACAATATAATGACGCTCTTCTTCAAAAAAGGAGAAGTCAGGGATTACACAATATTTTACAGAGGTTACAGGGCAAGCTTGATAAGAAAAGGCCTGGCGGTTTATGGGGATAAGCTTATTACGTCGGATACGTTTTTTGCTAACGCCGAGCTATTGATCAATTTATCAAAGCTTACCGAAAATATAGCCGAGGTCCCTTTGGTTTATAATTACGGCGTGAAGAGAGGTTCCAGCAAGATGCCGGTCTTTAAAACATTGCTCGACTATATCAAATTCATCTTTCGGCGCTTTCGTTGGTTTAACGGCCGGTTTGGGCAAAAGGCGCGGTTTCTGCTGGTCGGCATCTGGAACACGGTTTTAGGCTACGGGATTTTCCTGGGTTTTAACGCACTCTTTGCCGGAGTTTTTAAAAGCCGCGCCGGCGCGTATATGGCGGCCATTGTGCTTAGTAATATATTTTCGATTATCAATGCGTTTATTTTTCACAAACATATTACTTTTCGGTCGAAAACGTCCGGACGGGCGATGGTATCGGAATTTTTCCGATTTTCCTGCACTTATCTGGTTTCTTTTGTGCTAAGCTTATTGTTGATGCCGATTTTAGTAGAAATAGCCAGGGTTAAGCCGTCCATTGCCGCCGCGGTGATCATCGCGGTGATCACTTGCGTAAGCTATATCGGCCACGCAAAATTTTCATTTAAAAAAGCAGGGGCAATATGAGCAAAAAAACAATTTTTCTTACCGGCGGCAGCGGGTTTATCGGGCGTAATCTTATCGAGCAGATGGGCGGCCGATACGAGATCGTTGCCCCGCGGCACCAAGAGCTTGAACTTACCGATGAGCGTCAGGTCGCCGATTTTTTTAAAAAACAGCGTTTTGACATAGTTATCCATTCGGCGGTCCGGCCGGGACATCGTAACGCCAAAGACCCTTCCAGCCAGCTTAATATTAATTTACGCATGTTTTTTAATATTTTGCGTAACCGCGATAAATTCGGTAAACTGATCTTTTTAAGTTCCGGCGCGGTTTACGATGTAGCGAAGCCGATGGTTAAGGTTAGAGAAGAAGATTTTGACAAGGTGGTGCCCGGTGATGAGCACGGATTCTCCAAGTATATTATTTCTAAACATATTGCCGCTATTGAGAACGCGGTAGAATTGCGTATTTTTGGGATCTTCGGTAAATACGAAGATTATGCCATCCGTTTTATTTCCAATGCGATTTGTAAAACGCTTTTTGATTTGCCGATAACTCTCCGGCAAGACCGTAAATTCGATTACCTTTTTGTCGATGATCTTACGCCGGTCGTTGAGCATTTTATCGTTAACAAGGTTACAGATAAAGCGTATAATGTTACACCGGATTATTCCATAGGGCTCCTGGCGCTTGCGCAAAAGGTAAAGGAAATTTCCGGAAAAAATGTGCCGATCCAGGTGGGGCGCGAAGGTATGGGTTTGGAATACAGCGGCGATAATGCACGTTTGAGGCGGGAGATGCCGGGTTTTAAATTTACTCCGTTGGATGAGGCGGTAAAAAAGCTGTTTGCCTGGTACGAGAAAAACCAAGGGTCGATCGATAAAAGCGTATTGCTCTTCGATAAATGATGAATGTGGGGAGGTGCAATGAGTAATTATAAAATTTCGGTAGTGGTTCCGGTTTATAACGAAGAAGACAATATCCGTCCGTTCGTTGAGCGGACCGTGTTCGTTATGAACGGTTTAAAGTGCGATTACGAAATAATTTTTGTCCTGGACCCATGCGGCGATAATACCGAAAAAATCATCCTTGGCCTGCGTAAAGAAAATCCATCCATCAAATTGCTTAAAATGTCGCGGCGTTTTGGCCAGCCGGCCTGCACCATGGCCGGTATTAATTATGCCGGCGGCGATGCCTGTGTTATTATCGATGTGGATTTGCAAGACCCTCCCGAACTTATAAAAGATATGGTTGCCAAATGGCGTGAAGGTTATCATGTGGTTTATGCCCAAAGAATCAGCCGCAGGGGGGAAACTTTGGTTAAACGCTTCGTATCTTTTTGGGGTTACTGGCTGATCGACCGCATTGCCGATGTGTCGATCCCGCGTAATACCGGCGATTTTCGGCTTATCAGCAAAGAGGTGGTTAAGCATCTACGGCAGATGAAAGAGCATGATGGGTTTTTGCGCGGTTTAGTAGCTTATGTGGGGTTTAGCCAGATCGGTATACCGTATGACCGGGATGAAAGGTTTAAAGGTAAAGGAAATTATAATCGGTTATTCGGGTCTATACGTATTGGGTTAAACGGAGTTTTAGGTTTTTCTAAATACCCTTTACACATCATATCTATTTTTGGTCTGCTTATTTCGTCTTGCAGCTTTTTTTTAGGCATGGTTTATCTTATCCTTAAGCTGGCTAATTACGATATCAAGTGGGGTAATCCTACCCTGGTTATCTTGATTTCTTTTTTAAGCGGGATTCAACTGTTAAGTTTAGGCATAATGGGGCAATATTTTGCCAGGATTTATGATGAGATCCAAAAGCGCCCGGTTTTTATTGTGGACCAGGCTTTGGGCTTTGACGGGCAAGATTTATAATGAATCGGCTTGTGGAGGCAATCACGCCCGGCGTGAGTTATGAAAAAGGATTTAAGATTAACGGGAAAATCCTTCCCTTTTATAGTTTTTGCCGGCCGGAGGGCGAAAACGGCTGGTCCGACCAGATGTCCGTAGGGCTGGAAGAATTTTCAAGAAATCACTTTATCGATCGCTATAACAGGAAGATCGTTTTGGACAATCTTCAGGACATCTTAAGCCGTCCGGGGTGCGCCTATTTGGATGCCGGCTGCTCTTCAGGCTATATGTTGGAGGATGTATTAAGCCGTGTTCCCGGGGTAGACGCCGCAGGCGCCGACTATTTTACCGCCGGATTACTAAAATGTCATCAAAGTTTGCCGGATGTGCCGCTCTTCCAATTCGATTTACTCGATTGCCGGTTTCCTGACGGGTTATTCGATGCGGTGACTTGCCTTAATGTTTTAGAGCACATTCAGGACGATGCTCGGGCGCTGCGGCAATTAGCGCGGATCATCAAGCCCGGCGGCCGCTTAGCGGCGACGGTCCCGATGGGCCCGCACCTTTATGATATTTACGACGAGGCGCATTATCATGTGCGCCGCTATGAGCTTAAAGCGTTTAAGGATAAAATAATCTCGGCGGGATTTAAGGTTTTACGTTTTAATTATTTTGGCGCTTTACTTTATCCGGCTTTTTATATGGTCAAGAAACTTAACCGGGTACGCTATCGCGGGATAACCGGGGAAGAAAAAAAACGGATCGTGTTTAAGCAGATCGCTCAATCGGCGCGTTCTCCTTTTATGGAAAAATTATGTTCCTGGGAAGAATCATGGGGCCGGTATGTGCGGTACCCTTTCGGCATCCGAGGGTATGTAGTTGCGCAAAAAGGTTGAACAAGGAGGACAAAATGGCGAATAAATTTCTGGGAAAGATTAAATTAGCCGCAAGCATGTACCCTAAAGTGCTTGCCTACAATTTATTTAAAACGCCTGTGCCGATTTTGGTCACCTTCGGGATCACTAACCGGTGTAATTTAAAGTGCGAGTATTGCTTCGCGACTTTGGATAAGCGCAGCCAGAAAGATATTCCTACAAATGTTTTGTTGAACTATCTGGATCAGTTTATCGACTTGGGCGCCCGGCAGATCGATTTGCAGGGCGGTGAGCCCACACTCCATCCGGATTTGGATCTGTTAGTGTCAAAAGTGGTAGATAGAGGCTGCCAGTGTTCGATGGCGACCAACGGATTCCAGGTTGCGAAGCATATCAATACCTTAAAAAAGTGTTATTCGATCTGTATCAGCATTGACGGAACGCCCCAGACCACCGATGCCAACCGCGGCCAGGGTGCGTACGATATTGCCGTCAAGGCCTTGGACCTTATGTCCGTCAATAAAGTCAATGTCAGGCTTCATGGGGTTTTAACCCATCGGACCACTACCGCGGATATCGATCACTTAGTCGGTTTGGCAAAAAAATATGGTACTAACGTGAATTTTGTTTATGCTTTAGACAGCGGTATCGAAAAAACTCCCCATGATGAGGCGACCGGGTTTCCCGATCATATAAAAAAAATCGTCGGCTATATCAAAGAGTTAAAAGATAAAGGTGAACCGATCACCTCCAAGAATGGAGCGATACGCCAGGTTTTGAACTGGCCTTGCGCCCCCCAGGATATCTTGATAGAAAACGAGATGAGCCCTGAGCAAAAAGCGCAAATGAAAAAGTTAAATATCCCGCGCTGTCTTTGGGGGCATTTGGCATGTTTTTTTAATACGGACAATTGCCTTTATCTTTGTCCGCGCGCCTATGACCGCCCCGGTTATTTTGTAAAAATCGGGGATAGGACCATCAAGGAGGCGTTTGCCGAATTAGCAAAAGCGAAAAAATGTTATATGTGCGGCCAAATGGGGGACTTAAGTTACAGTTTGAATTTTGATACGGATAATGTTAAAACCTGGTTGAAATTCTAAGGAATGATTAAAACAATAGCGATTACCGGAGCTACCGGATTTCTCGGCCGCTGTTTAGTAAAAGACCTGGCGGCTGCGGGGCATAAGGTCAAAGCTTTGACGCGTAATAAATGTACGGCGCCATTTGGCGAAAATGATAGCGTAAAGCTTGTACAGATCGATTGGGATAACGCTGCGTCGGTCAAGGCTGCCGTGAGCGATTGTGACTTTGTCGTTCATTGCGCCGCCGCCCATCCTTCACGGACATTGCGCGGCAAAGAGAGTATTATTAATTTTAATGTCGGCGGGACGAAAAAATTGCTGGAAGCTTTAGGCCAGGTTAAACGGTTGGTCATGGTTTCTTCAATGCGGGCGCTTATCAACAAACATTCCGGGGGTATTTTTGACGAAGATAGCCGGTACGATTTCGAAAGATTCGATACGCCTTACGGTTATAGTAAATTTCTTTCCGAACAAGTATGCGTAGAGTTTTGCCGTCAACACGGAATATCGTTTACCATCATTAATCCGGTTCCGATCATCGGCCCGGACGATTTCGGCCCTTCGCCTAACGGAAGATTCATCCTCTCTTTTCTGAAAGGGCGTTTTGTCTGCGCGGTCAAGAGTAACTATGGTTTTGTCGATGTCAGGGATGTTTCGGCGGCGGTACAGAAAATTTTATTCGCCGATAGCCCCAAAGAGCGGTATGTTTTATGCGCCGCCAACTGGCCGTTACGCGCTTATATAGAGAAGATTCATCAATTAGCCAAAGTGAGGAAAACAATCGTTGAAGTGCCCTTGTCCCTGGCGTACCTTTTAGGCTATTTTTTTGAATTGGCGCAGGCCGTTAAGCCTTCAATCGATATTCCGGTAGTAAGGTCATCCGTAGAATTTGCCGCCTTAAATCCGGTATTCAAAGGGGATAAGATCAAAGAGTTAGGGTTTGCTTATATCGATCCGGATAAAACGCTGCAAGATAGCGTAGCATGGTTATTGGAGAATTATCCCCCGGCCGGATTAAAAAATCTATATAAAAAGGATAATTGTGAAAATTTGTTATCCGGAAATTGATTTTAAATTTACGTTAAACGGTTCTTGCGATGCCTGCGGCAAGCGGTATTCGCCGGAGCGGACAAACGTTCTTGGCGATATTGTTCCCGCCGGGCTTTGTCCGTTTGCTTATTATAGTATAATTCCTTATTGGGTATCTTTTAAGGAAAATGCATGGTTTCGCTGGCGGCGGAGCAAAAACGATGTAGTTTGCCAATGCCCCAAACCGGAAGGCGTAGTCTTTTTGGTAAAAAAAACAGGATCGGGAAAAACCGTAGAAGTAGAAGCTGAAGTAGTAAGTTCCGGAGATGGGAGCTGTCCTTGCCGGCATCGCGCCGGCCAGGTTTTCCAGATAAAGAACGAACTATTGTGCCCGGCGCTTTTTCCTTCTTTCTGGACACAGGCGCAGAACCTTAAAACCGCCGGCGCGGCAACGGTTGCATTAAACTGCGCGGTTTCTGCCGCCGCGATAAGCCTTGGTAAAAAATTATGACGGCTAACCGGATTTGTTGTTCGGCGATCAATGAAAAAGCCCAAAACCTTAAGGTTAAGGTTAAAGCTTTTAAAAATTCTTGTTTTTTTTGCAGGAAATGCGGAAGGGAATTCAACCTTGAGCAGATGGTGCCTTCCGGAGTTTGTCCCGACCTGTTTTTTCAAATCTATCCGCAATATTTAAGCCTTTTGTACGGCGGAAAGCCGGATAACGGCCAAGTTACGCTTGTCTGTCCGGGAACGCACGCTAAAACTTTTTGGAGCATTAAGGCTAAGAAGTTTTGGTTTAGCCCGGTTATCAATATCGTCGATAAGCTATGCCGTTTCCTGGGGCAGCCCAAAGACCTTTTTGACCGCGCGGTCGTCATTACGCTGCTTAAAACCGAAGGCATGTGCCCGCGCGGGTACCAGGGTAAGATTAAATTTTCGTTTAACCAGTATTCTCATTTGTGGACCGGTAGATTTTTTTGTCCCGCGGTATTCTATACTCTTTATCCCTTTTTGACGGCGCGGCAAAACGAGGAAAATGTTTGCGTGCAATGCCCGGCCGACTACACTTCGATAATTTTCGAGATCAAGGAAGGTAAGGCCGAACATGGTTAAACGGGCGTTATTTTCGCTTTACGATATTCGGCATGCCGAAAATTTTGCCGCAAAACTTATAAAGTGCGGTTGGCAGATCATCGCGTCGCGCGAAACGGTTGAACTTTTGCGCCGTGCCGGCTTACCGGTTACGGATGTGGCCGAGTTTACAGGGGTAAGGGAAGATTACGGGTTTCCGCCCACGCTGCACCCTAAGATCGAAAGTTATCTTACCGGCAGCGATTTACAGCGGAGGATAGATCTGGTGTACGTAATAAATTATCCGTTATCCACGGGTAACGACGTGGGCGGCAGGACCCTGCTGGCGTTGGCAGCCAAGGGGAGAAGAATACCGGTTAATAATTTGGATGATATGCGCAGAGTTACCGGACAGATCGCGAAAAAAGGTTCTGTCGATAAAAAATTCCATATGGAATTAATCAATAAAACCAATGCCGCCATCGGCGCGCATTTTTCGTCTTTACTTTCTTTCGGTAAAGGCGCGTCTGATGTCATTCGCGGTACGGATCCCGAACTTTTGGCCAATGGCGAAAACCCGTATCAGGTTCCGGCGGAAATGTTTAGAATCGAATCAACCGATAAACTGTCGCTGCCGGAGTTTAAACAGGTTTCTCAAAATCCGCCGTGCTTTACTAATTTAGCCGATGCGGATTCAATATTGCAGACTTTAAGCCTTTGCGCCCAAGGTTTTAAAAAACATTACAATAAAATACCTTATATATGCGTGGCGGCTAAACACGGTAACCCTTGCGGTCTGGCGATAGATTGGGATAATCCGAAAGCTGCCGTTGATAAGGCTTTGTTCGCTAACCCCAGGGCGGTTTGGGGCGGTGAAACGGCCGTCAACTTTGCCCTGGATGCGGGTTTGGCGCAAGCGTTTCTTAAAAGTCAAAAGAGAAAGAGATTGCTGGGAGAAGCTTCCTGGATGCTGGATGTAGTTATGGCGCCGCAGTTTAGCCGGGAAGCCGTGGATATTTTAAAGAAACGCGAACATCGCCGGTTGCTTCAAAATTCGGCTTTGTCCAAGCCTTTTTTAACCACGGCAAAATTTAATTATCGTTTTGTGCGCGGCGGATTTTTACGCCAACCGCCGGCGAATTACGTTTTAGATTTGGCGGATGCCGAAATCGCAGGAAGGCTGCCGGATAAAAAAACGATTGACGCCTTGATCGTTGCCTGGGCCTGCGCCTATAGCTCTAATCACGGCGGTAACGAGGTCGCCTTGGCGAAAGACCGGGCATTGATCGCCTGCGCCGGCGGGCCGTCTACTGTTGAGGCTGCACAGCTTGTTGTGTATAAAGCCGGTTATTTAAAACTTAAAACCCAGGGAGCGGCGTTTTGCGCCGATGCATTTTTTCCTTTTACCGATGCACCGCGAATTCTAGCTAAAGCCGGGGTAACGGCCGGGGTTGTGCCTTCCGGGGGTAAACAGTTCGATGCGGTAAAAAAATATTTTAAGACAACCGGGATAAAAATGTTTTTTCTTAAAGAGCAATACCGGGGGTTTTGCCGGCATTAAAGGGTGGTGATTGGCGGAATGAAAAAATTTACTTTTTGGCGTATTGGAATATTTCTTTTGATTGCTGCGGCCGCGGTTATTTTGGCGTTAGGATTTTTAGGGCGGAAAAATATTTCCTGCGGCGATTACGACTACATTTCGTCGGTTAAGTCTAAGGCCAAGCCAAAAGCGCGGTTGTCGGCGCTTTTAATGGCAACACGCGGCAGAGCCGACATAAGCTTTGAGATGAAGGCCTATGCGTTGTCCGGGGACCATAATATTTTCCAGAGTGCGTCCGGTAAGTATTCCATAGGGGTAGAACTGAATAAACAGGCGGCGTTGGATTTGGTGGTCGGTTCCCGGCATTCGTCCGAAAAGTTCAGGCGGGTCCATATTCTTGAAAAAATACTTCTTGATAAATGGTATAAAATCCGTATTGTTGTCCAGAAAGGCTACGGCACAAAAGTTTTCGTGGATTCGGAACTTTTGGCCGATGTGTACGATGAACATACCTATTTTAAGTTTTCTCATCTTGACATAGGCGACGTTTTCAACAAATCCGGGCCTTTCCCCGGCGCAGTGAAAAATATTCACATTTCTTTAAGCCCCGTACCGTCGGTCTATCTGGCATTTATTATTTCGGTGTATTTTCTTTTATTATTGGGCATAGCGGTTTGGGCGCTCTATCGCCGGAGAAACAATTCGAGGTATCAAGTCTGCCTGATTTTTACTGCCGCCGTCCTGGCCGCTTTAGCCTTTTTCAGTCAGGATGCTATTCTTACCAAGTATAAGCGGGAATTAAAAGATATCAATTATGACAGCGCTTCGCCCAATCCGAAGCTTAAATCGGCACCGGAGTTTTACGAAAACCGCGACTACCCGATCAAGGAAACTACCATCAGATTCAAGGCCAAAATTCATTCTGTTGTTGGCTGGGATAATCTTTTTCAGACGGCGCCTGTCAATTTTGGCTTACGCATGGAATTAAACAAAACAAAGCTTGGTTTAATCATCGGTGACGCCGGCCCAAACGGTTTTACGGGAATCAACATTTTGCCTCAGGTACAAATGGATAAATGGTACGATTTTTGTATCAAAGCCGGCTGGGATCAGCGGATACAGGTGTCGATTGATGGGGTTAACGTTTATGATAGAGTGATCGAGAAGATGTGCTATGACCTTTCTCATATTGCCGTGGGCACCGGTTTTTCTCAAACCCGGCCTTTCTACGGAGAGATAAAAGACTTTGAAATAAAATACCGGTGTTTTATAGTGCCGCCCGGTATGGTTTATTTTTTGACGCGGATTTTTGTAGTTTTGGTGCTTTTGATGTCGGGCGTATTTTTAAGGCGCTACTTTTTTGCATTGATTACAGCTGCCAAAAAAGCGACGCTGCGCTTTCACTCCGATGCCGTGGCTTTAGTGGGGTTTAAACGCGCGCTGCTCAACAAAATTTTTATAGGACTGAATGTACTCTTCATCGTTATGCTGGTTCTATATTCTCGGGAGAGGATCCAATATACGGCGGATAAAGTTTTTGAATATAGCGGCGGTGATTACAACAGTGCCGTTGCCGGGCAAAGGCCCGTTGACGCCGGCGGGTTTATTAAAAAGAAAGGTTTTTTGCTGGGCGACATCGATGCTAGTTGTTTTTTTACGCCTGGCACTGTTTCTCAAGGCGATATTATTTTCCAAATCGGCCGCGGCGATTCTGGCATGAAGCTAAACGTAGGAGACGATAAACACCCTCAGGGAATGTTTTTAACGCTGGGTAATGGGCGATCATATAAGATATTCGACGTTCTCAATCCCGGTTCCGAATTCTTAGTAAGAATCAAAAAAACTAATAAAAACTTTTTTGATAAACATGGCCGTTTGCAGATATGGATCAATAATACTTCTTTTGTTGATACGATTGAAGATTCCTATGTTGATGTTCCTGGCGTTGTGATTGGTTCGGCTCCCGGTAAGGCAGGGTTTTTGAATGGACGGGTAAGAGGCTTTACTCTTAAAGTCCAGCACATACCATATACTATTACGCAAATAGTTGTAGCGGGGATCTTGGCGGTTTTAGGGTTTTTGCTGGCACTATTTTTCGTTTATGCCGCGGCAGCCGGGATGCCTTTTGCGAAGACATTTTCCTTATCTGTAACGGCAGGGCTTACAATATTTTCCGTCTATAAAATAATAAAAGACCCTTACTTTTTAAGCGCCATCCATCCGTTAACTTTTAAATATCTCGGGATGGCGCTTCTTTCACTTGGTGCCCTGCTTATACTTCTTGATAAGAGGTTTCAAAAGGGTTTTCTGGTGATCTTTGCCGTACCGCTTATGATCATTTTGTCGGGCGAAGCTTTGGCCTTGTTCGGGCTTATTCTCTTTTGTGCCGCCGGTTTAGGCTTAGGCCTCTTGGTTTATCGCCTTTTTGATAATTCAACAGAAATCGATAGTAAAAAAATAGTTTTTTCTTTATTCCTGGGTATTTCGGCCGATAGCTATCTTATGTGGGTGTTGACTCACTTTAAAGTCAATTATCCGGTAGTATATTATGCTATTTTTGGCACGCAAATTCTCTTGATGGCAAAAATATTGTCGGCAAATTTTGCGGCTATGCGTGGTAAGTTGTTACGATACGATTTTACGTTGGCCCAGAAATTTCTGGCGTTTTTGATGGCGGTGCAGGTAGTTTATGCCCTGGTTCCGAATTATAGTTGCGATGAGCTGGTAGCACATCTTTATATGCCTAAAGTGATCTCGCTTAAGGGTTTTTTTCCTTATTCACCGCACTATACCTCTTCTTTTTTTAACGAATCGATAACAGTTATCGGTTCTCATGCGTCTTTATTTTTGACCGGCGGCGAATACGCGATTCGCTTGTTCTATCTATTTCTTTTATACCTAGCATTGTTTTTGATGGAAAGCTGTATACGGAAAAATTATAATAAGCGTATTTCATTTTTTGCCGTGATGACTTTAGCCCTGACACCGTATTTCTTACAGAATTTTGGATGTCTTTTTGTTGATCATCTGGGTTTATTATCGTCCGCCATCATTTTTGTTCAATTTTTATTTACTATGGCCAATTTTAACAAAAAAAATATTCTTTTATCCTTTTTATTCATAACTTTCGGTTTGATGGCTAAGCAGACGGATATATTTCTTGTGCTTCCGGCGGCCGTCGCCCTAGCTTGGCGTATAATCCGTGTGGCCATACGGACTAAAGATTATTCTTATTTTAAACCTTTTATCATCGGTTGCGCGATGGTATTTATAGTTTTTGCGCCGTTGCTTATACGGAATATGGTGATGACCGGGAACCCCACCTTTCCCCTTTACAATAATATTTTTAAATCTTCCTACTATCCGACCAGCCTGCCTTTGCCGGGATTTTTTAAATTCACCGGTGCCGGCCTTAATTGGAATTCGCTTTACGATATTACCTTTGAGGGGGATAAATATTATGTTTACGGTAATAACCAATTTGTTTTCGGAATAACTTATTTTGTTATTTTTTTATTTTTCTTTAGCCTGTTTCTTTACAAAGAAAAGCGTAAGGAGGTATTATCGGCCGTATTCTTATTTTTCGGAGCGATATTTTGTTGCTACTATAGTACCGGCCCGCAACTTCGTTATTTTATTGTAAGCGCGCCCATGGGGGCGCTGTTGGCCGGCCTTATTATGAATAATATTTGGGAGGTTAACCGGGGGGATAAATTATCCCGTTATTTATTGTGGTCGATATTTGCGGCGGTCTTCGCGGTAAATTTTATTTGTCAGATTAATAATACCTATTTACCGGGGCCATATCCGGTTGTTGAGGCGATGACCCATAATTATGAAAAGTCGGGACGGTTAAAGCATTTCGAGCAGGTAAAAAAATTTTTTAAAGAAGTCGGCAAAAAATATGGGCATCGCAAAGCGCTGTTGTTTTATGCTCAGGAGATGTATTTTGCCGATTTTGATATCGAGATGCTGGACTGGTATAATCAACTGACTGCCATGGAAATATTAGATCATTGGACAACGCTGGACGATGCTTATGACCGGATTTTTCATAAACAAAAATTCGGTTTATTGATTTTGACCGATTCCCGTCCGGCAACATTTTTAGATGATTTCGTGGATAAAGGGTTGGTGCGCAAGGATTATTCTCGTGATGGGTATAGCGTATATCTTCCGGCGCATGAAGTAAAATAATTATGCTTGACCTATTAAAGGGGGTAATATGAAATATTTTATTACCGGCGGTGCCGGGTTTATCGGCAGCAGCCTTTGCGACCGGCTGCTTGCTATGGGGGCAAAGGTTGTCGTTTACGATAATTTTTCTACCGGTGTTAAAGATTTTTTAAGTACCGCCGAAAAATCAAAAAATTTTTCTTTGATCAATGGCGATACGCTTAACCTTAAAAGCCTTAAAAAATCCATGCAAGGCTGCGATTTTGTTTTTCATCTCGCCGCCAACGCCGATGTGCGCTTTGGCCTTGACCATCCGGATAAAGATTTACAGCAAAATACCGTGGCTACTTTTAATGTTTTGGAGGCGATGCGCTTTAACGGCATAAAAAAGATCGCTTTTTCTTCGAC
>Ga0265316_10002681_pt1 | contig 18333 bp, 14 predicted proteins | sample 4522metaG_FD_202092 | JGI IMG/M metagenome (GOLD analysis project Ga0265316, IMG submission 202092) | Rhizosphere microbial communities from Carex aquatilis grown in University of Washington, Seatle, WA, United States - 4-5-22 metaG | ecosystem: Host-associated > Plants > Roots > Rhizosphere >... | reverse complement strand
ATATATTACCGATGTTTCATTTTCGGTCAGAATCATTTCAAAAAATTCCGATTCTGTTGATATTTTTATTCGCGAAATAGATAAATGGAGCATCATTCCTAAATTCGAATCTTCTCTTGTAAGCACTACTATTAATTTAACTGATGAAAACTTTTTAGGTGTCGGACACCAATTCCAAAATAGTTTTAACTGGCAAAATTCTCCTGTTGAATATGTCTACAGCACAAATTACTTTATTCCCAACATCAGTAATACTTATATTAACGTAAACCTGCATTATGGCAAGGACGAATTCAGAAATTTCACCAAGAGCTTTGATGTTAGCCGTCCTTTTTTTTCACCTTTTGCAAAGTGGGCTGCAGGTATAAATTTCACCCAACAGTTTCGTAAGGATTCTATTCTTATTACCGATTTTAAATACAAATTTAATTCTCAGGATTATTGGGTAGGTTATGCCATACAATTATTCAAGGGAAATACAGAAAATAAACGTACAACTAATTTAATCTCAGCTGTACGTTTTTTTCGAATCCTATATCTCGAAAAGCCAGTCGGAGCATTGGATTCGTTGCGTAATTATTCTAATGAAAATTTATACCTGGCGAGTTTAGGAATATCAACCCGAAAATATGTGTTGGATAAGTTTATTTTTAATTCTGGCGTAATAGAAGATGTTCCCATTGGTAAGGTTTACAGCCTGACCGGCGGTTATCAGGAAAGAGAAAATACCGGCCGTTTATATTTGGGTGCACGTATTTCTACCGGTTATTATTATCCCTGGGGATATCTTAGCACTAACTTTGAATATGGTACTTTTTTTCAGGCGTCACATACGCAGCAGGGAGTTTTTTCTTTTAGCGCAAATTATTTTACCGGATTACTGGAAATAGGAAGATGGAAATTAAGGCAATTTGTAAAACCGCAGCTAATGATTGGTTTTAATAGATTGTCTTACGATAGTTTAACTCTTAATGATGGATATGGACTGGGTGGATTTAACAGTTCTGTTTTATCAGGCACAAATCGTTTATTACTTACATTACAAACACAATCTTATGCTCCCTGGAATTTTATAGGATTCCGTTTTGGGCCTTTTCTAATTTATTCTGCTGGTATGCTTGGTAATTCTTCAACAGGATTTAAAAACAGCAAAATATACTCTCAATTTGGCTTTGGAGTTTTAATTAAAAATGATTATATGGTATTAAATACGTTTCAAATATCAATAGCTTTTTATCCATTAATCCCGGGCATTGGTAATAATGTTTATAAAATGAATTCTTTCAAAACAACCGATTTTGGCTTCAAGGATTTTGAAATAGGAAAACCGGCAATAGTAATATATCAGTAACTTAAAAACAAAACCCTTAATCATAACTAGTCAGAGTATTTTAAATGTGTGAAAGATGTAACTTATTCTCAGAGTTGTGTAATACATTTTTTCATATCTAGGCTCACCTTTGTATATTAAAATAACGCAACAAGACAAATAACAATGTTTAATGAACAATACCTGATTGTGTTATAAAAATACTAAATTAAACAAATGAGGTTTTATCATCAGGAAGAGCAGTGTTATAATGCATCTCCAACAAATTGCAAATCAATAATACTTTATAAAATGAAAAAGATAATATTAAAACATCTTACCGTATCCGGATATATGAAAGGGATAGACTTAACCGAATGTCAATTATCCGCTAAAAAACTGGAAATTGCAAGGAACAATATGAAAGATGCCAAGAAAAATGTAAAAATAGCAAAAGAAGAGTTAAACCAGTCGCTGGAAGATTCAATTAAAAAAATTAAAAAAGAAAAAGGAGCTGAAAATAATATCCGGAATAATGGAGCAGAAAAATCAGCGTTCACTTCTGTATTCAGGAACAAAGAGTTCAGGGCTAAATATGAACAGAAACTGGCCGAATTAAAGCAAAAAAGAAGCGATGTGAAAGAAAAACTTGAAGCATATAAATCTGATGGTTCAAAAAAATGGGAGTTGTTTAAACGTGAATTAAATAAAGATCTGGATGGGATTGAAAAATCAGTAAAGAATTTTATGGACTATAATAAAAAGAAAGTAAAAAAGCTGGCTTCTTAATAGAGCTGCCCTTTGAAACAACTTTTCTTCATTTTGATTTGAAATTAACTCAAAATATAAGGAATTCATTTTATTCTATCACTCAGAGGCGTTTTGAAATTTTTAAAAAGCATTATTTTATGTATTTACAATAGCCCCAACTCCTTAATAAGGGGCTATAATCCCGCCTTAAGCGGGACAGTGTAGCAGTTAACCCTCCTCCGCCGCGGCGGATTAAGGAGGGGCAAAAGAGCCAAAACCTGATTGCGAGAGAGGTTTGTTTTTTAACTTAAATCTCGACTCAACTACCCTTCATTCAACCTGAGCTGTTGATAAATGAAAATGCAGCGGTTCAAACAAAAATCAATATTAAAAACAATTTCGATATTTTATATTTTGAATTTCCTGCGCTTTTGAAATTTAGGTTTCAGGAATAAAACCAGGGTGATTCTAGTGTTATATCAAGTGTAAAGATACTGTTAGAGATTGCTTCGCTCCGCTCGCAATGACGCTATGGATAACGTCATTGCGAGGGAGGAACTCCGCCGCGGCGAAGAAGCAATCTTATACAACATTTCACGCTTGATATGACACTAGCAGAAGCAAGTTTTAAATTCAGACCCATAATCCTATTGTGAAACAATCTTTAAAGATCAATCAACCTTTTAAATGTGTGAATGATGTAACATTTTTAAAAAGTTATGTAATACTCGTCCTGGTTTATGTCCATACCTTTATAATTAAAATCAGCAAAATTAAAAACTATTATAATCGAAAGAATCAAGAACCAGGACCATAAAAATCAAAATGTTATAGACACTCCTCAAAACCATATTTTGTTGTTAGTTCTTCAAAAACATTTTTTATATCATAATGTTTTTCATTGGTTCTTGGTTCTTATGCATATTAATCATTCTTTTAAATCATTCTGTAAAATATGAAAACAATATACATTTTAGCCTTTTTACTCTTATCTTCTCCATTGCTTTATGCTCAAAAAAGTGTCAAATCCGATACGATAAAACCGAACAGAGGTAACGTAGATAAGCAACTGGATCAGATCAAAGAAAGAAAAGAAAAGCTGCACGATACAACTGGCAATGAACCTGTAAAAAGTAAAACCGTTGATTCTAAAATTGAAAATAAATACGGAGATATTCTTAATGATGATACTGCATATAACAAAAAATATCCTGTTTGGAAACCTGCAACTCAAGTTTTGGGCATTCTTTTTTTCACATGGACCGTGGACAGGTTTGTGTTAAATGCTGATTATGCACGAATAGGAATTTCGACCTGGAAATATAATATAAACAAAGGATGGGAATGGGATGTAGACCGGTTTGGAATTAATTTTCTAGGTCACCCCTATTCAGGGGCACTTACATTTAACGCCGCCCGCTCGGATGGTTACAATTATTTTCAGTCTTCTCTTTTTTCAATTGGAGGCAGTTTGATGTGGGAATATTTTGGAGAAAATACGCGTCCGTCTTTCAATGATGTTATAAATACTCCAATCAATGGAGCATTTCTGGGAGAAATGCTTTACCGATTAAGTTCTAATATCCTGGATGACCGTACCAGAGGAATGGATAGATTTTTTCGTGAATTGGCAGCCGGATTAATCGATCCCATGAGAGGAATTAACAGGCTGTTCCAGGGAAAATCATTCAGAACAACCAACAAAGAAGTTTATGAGAAAGAACCACTAAATATTTCCATTTTTGCAGGAATGCACAGAATAAATGATGAAACAAGCAACGGTTTTGGAAATGGTACAAACAGTGAAATGATCAACTTTCAGTTTGATTACGGTAATCCCTTTGAAACCCGTTCAAGAAAGCCTTTTGACTTTTTCAAAATTCGTACTGATTTAAATTTCGGAGTAGGAAGAAAGGTGTTTGACAACGTTATCGGTTATGGTATTTTATTTGGTAAGAACCTGAGTTTAGGAAATATGTCATTGCTCATAGGGGGCTTTCAATATTATGATTATTTCGATAACATGACTTTTGAGCTGGGAACCATTGGTTTTGGCGGCGGATTGTTTTCTAAAATACCATTTGGCGATAAAACCAGTCTCTATACCAATGCTAATTTAGCTTTTGTACCTTTTGCCGGAAACAGTACAAGGTTAGGTCCTGATACTACCCAGGTCAGGGATTATATTTTTGGAACCGGATGGGAATGGAAGTTTGAAACCACGCTGAATCTTGGTAAATATTTAAGCGCATCATTGGTATATTATTATTACATGGTTACTACCCGGGTAGGTGCACCTGGAACAAATTACATCCAAATATTAAAACCCAGAATTACAGTGCACATCTATAAAGATCTGAACGTAGGATTCGAACATTTTATATATTATGATGACAGGTACCTACAGGATTTTGCTGCCTTACATTCAGTGAGAACAGAACAGAAATTATTTCTTTTGATTTATTTGGAAGATTCTCAGCGGAGAGGAAAATATAATTAAAATAAGATTTTTTAAAAAATTTTAAATATTGTCAATACCCCTTTCTCCCCTTCAAAAACGGGAGGATTCCACTCCTTTATAAGGAGGGGTTAGAGGTGGTCAGGAAATAAAACTTTTATATTTAATATAATAGGAAATTGAACTTAAAAAATTAAAACCAATGATGCATAAACTACTAATATCTCTTCTTTTCATCATTACCTTTCAAACTTGTTTGGTTGCCCAGGATTCGATCAGGAGACAGGAACAGAATAAATACAATTTTTCCCAACTCGTTAATGAAGCTGGTTTATTGGTGATAAGACCAATTAAATGGAACGGATGTGATTGGATCAAATTTGGTGTGGTGGGTGTTACAACAGTTGCATTAATGCAAGAGGATAAAAAAATTCGTGATTTTTCACAAAATAATCAAAAATATCCTATGAATTTTCTAATGGAAGTCGGTAACCAATATGGAGGATTCTTTTTCGGTCCATTATTGTGTGTATCACTTTATACGATCGGTAGCGTATCAAAAAGCAACAAAACCAAAAAAATAGGTTTCGAGATTGCACAAGGTATGCTCTATTCCGAAGGAATTTCGTTTATCTCAAAAGGAATCATTGGCAGGGCAAGACCATCTGTGAGTCAAAGTGCCTTCGAATTTCATCCGTTCACATTTTTTAAAAGCCCTTATAATTCTTTTCCTGCAGGGCACATAGATGCTGCATTTGCGTTGTCGACTGTTCTGTCTAGAAATACTAATTGTGGATTTTTGAAAGTTATAGCTTACCTTCCGGCCGCTCTAACAGTAGTTTCACGTATTTACCAGGACTATCACTGGGCGTCTGATGTATTTATTGGCGCTGCTATCGGGTACTCAGTCGGAAACTGGGTGGTAAACCTCCATGAGAAAAAAGATTCACGAGTTCAGTTAACCTCACTCTATCCGCTTACTTTTAAAATTGGTCTTAACTAACATAAACATTATGTTTTATAGATTATTAATATCAATTATTTTCATTATTAACTTTCAAACTACTGTCTTTACACAGGTAGAGAGGAAAGACACTATTCCCGAAACTAAAGGTGAGAAGAAACAGGAATACAAGCATTATAATGTAACCCAATTTGCACATGAAACATTCATGTTCTTTAAACAACCTGTAAGATGGCAAGGCAGCGATTGGCTTAAGATTGGTGTAGTAACTGCTGCAACGTTATCAGTAATGACATTGGATAAAACGGCATTCAATGCAACCCAGGGCCACCAACGGTATTATTATAGTGTGCCTATTGTGGCTGGAAGAGTTTACGGAGAATGGTATTCAATTGGTGCAGTGTCGGCAGTGTTTGGTTGCTATGGCATTTTAAACAAAGATAGCTTGGCAAAAAAAATAACCATTGAATTACTGCAAGCTGGAATTTATTCTGAAGCTGTAACTGAATTGCTTAAAGTTGTCATTGGCAGAGCAAGGCCGGTTAGCGGAGAAAACTCAACAACTTTTCATCCTTTTTCAACAACTTATAATTATAATTCACTCCCTTCCGGGCATACTACAGCGGCCGTGGCTCTTTCAACAGTAATGTCGCGCCATGCGAATTCAACCGCATTAAAAATTTTAGCTTATGTGCCTGCTGCTTTTACCATGTTCTCCCGAATATATCAGAATCAGCATTGGATATCTGATGAAGTTGCGGGTGCTGCTATAGGCTATTTTGCCGGTAATTGGGTGGTAGATTTGCACGAAGGAAGGAGACATCGTATTAAATTAACATCTGTTTATCCACCTTCAGTTTCAATAAATCTTGATCCAAAATCAACTCATAAATAGACGTACCCCAACTTCACAATGTATTATATGATCCATGAAAAATGTTGCAAAAAAACATGGTATCTTTTAAAGGAAACTTTCAAAGGATTTATGGCCGATAACGCATTTCAATTCAGCGCGGCGCTATCTTATTATACCATTTTTTCACTAGCTCCCTTGCTTATCATTGTCGTTTCCCTGATTGGGATGTTATTTGGCGCTGATGCCGTAAGGGGTGAAATTTCTGGACAAATTAACGGACTGGTTGGTAATGCGGCTGCTCTCCAAATTCAGGAAGCAATTAAAAGTGTAAAGCTTTCCAACAGCAATGCTTTTGCAACTATCATAGGAGTAATAATTTTACTTATTGGGGCTTCAAGTGTGTTTTCCGAAATCCAGGACTCTATAAATTATATATGGGGCATAAAAGGAAAATCCAAACGCGGTCTCATAGTATTCATGTATAACCGCCTTATGTCATTTATCATGATTGGCTCTGTAGGATTTTTACTATTGATTGGTTTAATCCTAAATTCTTTAATAGATTTTCTCAATAAGCGACTGGCAATAAACTTTCCACATGATGCTATTATATTATTTTATGTTATAAATACAATAATCGTGTTCATTATCATAACACTTTTATTCAGCATAATATTCAAAACATTGCCTGATGGGAAATTAGTTCTTCGCGATTGCATCATTGGGGCATCATTTTCCGCCTTTCTTTTCATGATTGGAAAATTCGCCATTGGTTTCTACCTCGAAAGCTATAACATTGGCTCAGTATATGGTGCTGCCGGTTCCATCATTTTAATTCTTGGCTGGGTTTATTATTCAGCCATCATACTTTATTTTGGTGCAGAATTTACCAAAGTGTATGCAAACAAATATGGACATAAAATAATCCCGAATTCGTATTCCATTCAAATTAAGAAGTAAATAAATTAATACATGGTCATATTTTAATAAGAATATATTTAATATCAGCCTTTTCAAATTTTCAGAGAAAATAAAAGTAATAGTTTTCTAATATGATTGAATCATTAACACCAATAAATACCTTGATAAAAAACAACAGCATATTATGTGAGAGCATTTGGAAAACTATTTCTAAAAACAAGCTTGTTCTTATACTTGTATCAATTTGCTTTTTAACTGTCATCAATGTTAATGCCCAAAAAGATACAACACGTTTAGTTCTTTTATTCAACAAGGATACGCAACGTATTCATAACGAAAATGTTGAAATTAGCAAAGAAATGGACGTGCCTGAATTATTCTCAAAAAAGTTTCCATTTTTGTTTGGAAATCATGTTAAGGATTCAGCCAAACGATCATCTTCTCTTGTCCATTTTTCAGTTCTTCCTGCAGTTGGATATAGTCTTCAAACATCTTTTGTAGCAGTATTGGCCTTTAATATTGGTATTCATGGTTCCAAATTAAGCAAGAAGAATCTAACGAATATCAGCACCAGCTTCGCATATACGCTCCAGAAGCAATATATTATCCCCTTACAAGCTGATATATGGTCGAAAGATGAAAAGTATAATTTTGTTTTGGATTGGAGATACCTATTGTATCCTCAGTCAACCTTCGGATTGGGAAGTTTATCAACGTTTTCCAATGAACTCAAGTTGAAATACTCTTATTTGAAATTATACAATTATGTTCTCAGGAAAATTACTCCTAATTTTTATATCGGGCCTGGTTTTAACATTGATTATCATTGGAACATTAAAGAGGAATATCCTGGCTTAGACAGTACTTCCGATTTTATTAAATATGGTAAGACCAATAGGTCTTTTGCAGCGGGACCAAGTTTTAATGTAATTTATGATAGCCGCAGAAACTCGATAAATCCCCAGGGAGGATTTTATGGCAACATAAGTTATTGTTATCACCTTAAATGGATGGGTAGCGACAATGACTGGCAGTCGCTTCTGATGGAATTTAGAAAATACCTGAAGTTTCCGGCGACATCAAATAATATTCTTGCATTTTGGAGCTTCAATTGGCTATCTCCCTCAGGAAAACCTGCTTATTTGGATTTGCCAAGCACAGGATGGGACCCAAGATTGAATGTAGGCCGTGGATATATCCAGGGAAGGTACAAAGGAGAAAACTTTTTGTACCTGGAAGGTGAGTATCGGTTCCCGATAACTCGAAATCATTTATTGGGAGCAGTAGTGTTTACCAATGTAGAATCGATTTCGGAATGGCCCTCGAACCAATTTAAGGCAGCAAATCCCGGAATAGGAACAGGTATCAGGATAAAATTAAATAAATTTTCAAGAACTAACCTTGCACTGGATTATGCTTTTGGTGTTGAAGGATCCCAAGGAGTATTTGTGAATCTTGGAGAGGTTTTTTAAATAAGTAAATTCTATATTGTTTTTATCTTGTGTCTTGTCAAGCATACATTCTCATAGATTGCTTCGCTCTGCTCGCAATAATGCCGTGAATAACGTCATTGCGAGGAGGAACGACGAAGCAATTTTCATCAAATCAAATTTAACATGACACTAGCTTAATAAATTTTGGCAACCAATTATTAAAAATATGTAAAAATGTGTGAATGATATAACTTATTTCAAAAGTTCTATAACACTTTTCATTTCAAAGTTCCTCAACTTTATCAGTTAAATGTTTACTTATTGCTGTCTGTATATTAAAAATAGGTAAAATGTTAATCGAAACTTTATTGCTAACTGCAAATATGCTGATAAGTAATTTTAAAATATTTGTTTTCAATAGATTAACTTCAACGAGTCGGCTAGAGAATTGGGGAGATGAAAAAAAATAATAATAATGAAGCAAATTTTGACTACGATATTATGTTTAGTAATATTTTCATTTTTGGGATTCAGCAATAAACCGAATGATACAACTTCTATAAATGAAACATCCTTAAAAATCTCTCAAACCCAATTAGATGAATTATATCAACTCACTACTCATGGGATTGATTTAATCAAAAAGAAATATGTAAATCATGGTTCGTTTTTACCTATCGTGTTTTCGTATTCGATAAATAAGGTTTTTAAAGTGATTGCCTATGATGAGCCAGGTATTAAAGATAAATTGTTATCAGATTATGCTTACAGGATATTGATTAAAATAGCCGATAACGAGCTTAAAAAAGATAGTATTCGGATTATATGTATAGTTTATAACGGAACAATAAAAAACGACAAATATCCTAAAGGGATTGATTGTATTGATTTGTTGTTTAATGGTAAGAAATTTGATAATGCGGTATTGATTAGTTATCCAGTTAAAATAGAAAATGTGCAATTATTGTTAGGAGAAGTAGCTGTTCAAATAATTAAAAAATAATACCAGCCTTCAATAAGGTTCTGTTTTATTAAAGAAGACATTATTGGTGCATACTATAAGCTTTTAGGTTTTTTTAAATATTTAAAAAATGCAAATAGCAAATAACAGATTAAAAAAAACTATACTCATAATAGCCGGATCAATAATCACAGCTGTTGTGGTTGTTATTTTATTTATTTCACCTGTTACAAAATACCTGATTGAAAAGTATGATGAGAAATACACAGGAAGGCAGATTAAAACTGGCTTGGTTTATGTAAATCCTTTTACCGGATTTATCCATATCAGTAATCTGAAAATTTATGAATACAAAAGTGACAGCGTTTTCTTCTCAGCAAAAGGCTTAAGTGCAAATTTTGCCCTACTTAAATTATTTTCGAAAATTATACAAATATCGGAAGTTACATTGGACAGGCCAAAAGGAATAATAATTCAAAACAAAAAGGAATTTAATTTTGATGATTTGATAAGAGAATATACTCCTGAAAAACCTGAAAAACTTCGAAAACCTGGCAAATCTTCATCACATTTTCATTTTAATATACTAAGTATAAAAATAAAAAACGGGGAGTTCTATTATCATGAAAAAGTAACTCCCATAAATTATTTTATAAAAGAGGTAAATTTTGAAAGTGCTGGAAAGCATTGGTATGTAGATACTATTGCGGCAAAATTTTCACTGTTGTCAAGTGATGGAATCGGTAGTGTAAAAGGCAATTTTTCAATCAATTTTAATAACATGGATTACCGCTATGCTGTTATTGTTCATAAATTCGATTTGAAACTCATTGAACAATACCTCAAAGCTTTAATAAACTATGGAACTTTCAGAGCAAATTTAGATGCAGATATTAAAGCCACAGGTAATTTAAAAGATGAGGAAGATTTACATGCAAAAGGAATGCTGGCTATAAATGATTTTCACTTTGGAAAAAATAAAAATGACGATTATGCCTCATTCGAAAAATTGTATGTAAAAGTGGATGAGCTGAGCCCAAAGGGCCATCAATACTTATTTGATTCATTGTACCTTAGCCATCCATATTTAAAATATGAACAATATGATTATTTAGATAATCTGCAAAGAATGTTCGGAAAAAACGGTGCCAACATTTCAGCAGTTAACGCGGATCCTGCAAAATTCAACCTGATTATTGAAATTGCTCATTATATAAAAATACTTGCGAAAAACTTTTTTCAGAGCGACTATAAGATTAATAAGCTAACGATTTACAAAGGTTGTTTAAAATACAATGACTATTCTCTGACCGAAAAATTTTCCATAGAAGCAAATCCTCTCAATGTTGCTACAGATTCTATCCAAAGAAGAGGTAAAAGAGTGCTGGTATCTATAAAATCAGGTATTCAACCTTATGGTAACATATCGGTAATACTAAGCATAAATCCCAAAGACACAGGAGATTTTGATATGCAATATCATCTTCAAAGTTTGCCCGCTTCTATTTTTAACCCGTATCTGATCACTTATACTTCTTTCCCTTTAGACAGGGGAACAATTGAACTCAATGGTAAATGGAAAGTGAGAAAAGGAATAATAAATAGTGAGAATCACATGCTGATAATTGATCCACTAATATCAAGGCGGCTAATAAATAATGATACAAGATGGATTCCCTCTCAATTGATAATGTTCTTTATTCGTGAAAGAGGTAATGTAATTGATTATGAAATTCCGATAACCGGAAATTTAAAAAATCCAAAATTTCACTTACATGATGTGATTTGTGATATGCTTGGAAATATTTTTATAAAGCCTGCCACGACTCCTTATAGAAAAGAAGTAAAAAAATTAGAAAATGTAATTGAGAAATCACTCACATTAAAGTGGGAAATGCGACAGAGTTCATTACGACCTCATCAGAAAAAGTTTATAAATAAAATGGTAGATTTTCTGGTAAATAACCCGGAAGCGTCTATTACTGTTTATCCTATGCAGTTTGAAGAAAGAGAAAAGGAGTACATCCAGTTTTTTGAAGCGAAGAAAAAATATATTTTATTATCTAAAAATAAAAACGAACAATTTCTTAATGAAGATGATTCTCTAAAAGCTGATAAAATGTCGGTAAAGGATTGTTTGTTTGTTCAATATTTAAAGAAACAGCTTAGCGATACACTGATGTTTACTATACAGGAAAAATGTAACAATTTTGTTGGTTCAGCTATTGTAAATGCCAAATTCAATAAATTAAATAAAGACAGGGAAGAAGCTTTTATGTCACTCTTTAAGAAAAAAAGTGTCGAAAACCGAATTAAAATTCATCCCGGTGAAAACACCATCCCTTACAATGGTTTTTCGTTCTACAAAATAGTTTATAATGGTGAACTCCCGGAATCCTTAATCAGGGCAAACCAGCAAATGGATGAATTAAATAACGAAGCCCCCAGAAAAAAATTTGAAAAAGAACGGGAGAAAAACGAAGGCCTCATCCCCTAACCCCTTCTGCAAAGGAAAAGGCCGGTGTGAGGCTTCTCGTTCCAATGTGTGAATGATGTAATTTATTTTCAAAGTTGTGTAACACTTATCAGCTTAAAGAGGCTCACTTTTGCAGTTTAATAGTTTTATATAAAATGCAAAAAAATAGAATTCAATTATTAATATTACTTGCAGGATTATTTTGTTTATCAGTAAATGCTCAGCAGAAATGGTCATTGGAGGCGTGTATTGATACTGCATTTAAAAAGAACATTTCGCTAAAACAGGAACAACTTATCAGCCAGATAGACAAAATAAACCTTGTGCAATCTAAGGCAGGATTATTTCCTAATCTTAACTTAAATGATGCACATAACCTAAATTATGGCTATTCAATTGATCCTTACACCAATCAATATTCCAACCGTAACAATTCAAATAATAACCTCTCATTAAATAGCTCAGTGACTCTATTTAACGGATATCTTTTACTCAACACTGTCAGACAAAACAAGCTTATTTATGAGGCAGGTATGCTCGATGTAGAAAAAATAAAAAATGATATCATGCTCAATGTCCTCGCCGGATATATGCAAGTACTCATGGATTATGAGGCCATTGATGCTGCCCGGGCCCAGATGGATGAAACCGGAACCCAGGTTGAACAGACCCATAAATTTGTTGAATTCGGGAAAGTAGCTGAACTAAGTCTGCTGCAAATCCAGTCGCAATTAGCTTTGGATAAACTTACTCAAGTGAATGCTGAAAATCAATTGCAATTGGATAAGTTAACCTTATTGCAACTCATGGATGTCCCTGTCAGGAGTGATTTTGATATAGAAAAGCAGACGCTCAAGGAACTATTTCCTGAAGTCCCCATGCCAACTGAAGAAATAGATAAAATTTCATTAAGTTTTCTTCCACAGATAAAAAGTGATTCTTTAAAAACCGGCGCGTCATTGTACAGTTTAAAAATGGCTGAAAGTGGAAGACTGCCCAAATTAATGATGAGTGGGGCGCTTAAAACCGGATATTCAAGCCTAAATAATGATCCCATATCGGATCAGTTTAAAAACAATTTCAGCCAGATTATTGGCTTCACCCTTTTTGTGCCAATATTTAATAATCTCCAGGTAAAAAGCGCTGTTGGTATTGCAAAAATAAATGTGATGAATGCAAAATTGAATGAACAGCAGACAAAAAATGACTTGAGGAAAAATATAGAGATAGTTTATACCGATCAGGTTTCGGCTGGAAAAAAGTTAATAGCCATTGAAGAACAAATGGACTTAGAAAAACGCACCTATACTGATATGGAAAAGAAATACGCTTATGGTGCTATAGATGCAACTGATTTCCTTATAGAAAAAAACAATTACGATAAAGTATCAATGTCTTTAATCCAGGCAAAATATGATTATGTGTTAAAAGCAAAAATGGTCGATTTCTATTTAGGTAAACCTCTAAGCTTTAATTAAAATAAAAATGAATACCAGCATCAGCTTTAAAGGATATGCAAAATTGAACTTTTTATGTCATTCCCTCGAAAGAGGGAATCTTTAACTAATTTACTTACAGATTCCCGTTTTCACGGGAATGACAATTACTATTTCATTTTGTCCATTTTTACAAAGCCTCATCAGCTTGTTCCAAAAATGAGAATTTAAATTTTTAGTAAATAATATTCCAATGAAGAAAAAAACAATTATTATTATCTCAGCTACTGCCGTGCTGCTTATATTGATAGTGATACTAATTTATCATTTCAAAAATAAAGCGCCTTTATATTACTGGCGCAGTGTGCCTATCGAAAGAGGCAATGTAAGTGTTATCGTTACCGCTACCGGGTCACTTGCTGCAGATACGTCTGTAGATGTTGGGGTCCAGGTTTCAGGAATCATAGCGAAAATTAAAGCAGATTTCAATGATAATGTAAAAAAAGGACAAGTAATCGCTATTTTGGATACTACTTTATTTTATTCAGCTAAGCTAGATGCAGCAGCAGCTCTGCAAAGGGCGCAGGTATCTGTAGATGAGTCCAAACGGGAGTTCGACCGGGCGAAAAATCTATTCGATAATAAAGTAGCTGCCCAATACGATTATGATCTGGCTTTAACAGCCTGGCAAACAGCTAAAGGCAATTTAATATCAGCACAGGCACAATTATATAGGGCCGCTATTAATCTTCGGTACTGTACAATAACGGCTCCAATAAGCGGTATGGTAATTGCCAGGAACGTGCAGGTAGGAAATATGGTTATCGCGAGTTTTAACAGTCCGGTATTGTTTACAATTGCATACGACCTGAAAAGGATGCAGGTGCAAGCCGATGTCGACGAAGCCGATATTGGTCAGGTGAAAACAGGACAGCATGCAGAATTTACAGTTGATGCATATCCTAATGATGTTTTTAAAGGCACAGTTACTCAAATCCGGCATCAACCTGTAATGGTTCAAAATGTGGTAAATTATATAGTTATTATTGAAGTGCCTAACCTTGATTTGAAATTAATGCCAGGACTTACGGCCAATTCCAATATTTTTATTTCCGAACGCAAGAATGTGCTTAAAATACCTACCATCGCTTTTACTTTCACTCCTCCTGTTGAATATATTCAGCAAACAAAACTGCTTCCCGATTCGGTAAAAAAATCATGGATGTTAAAATTGAGGTTAACAAATGAATTGAAAAAGCAACAGATTGTTGAACCTGAAGGCACTTCAGGCTACCTATGGATAATTAAGGATAAGGACATTTTCCCTGTTGAGGTAACCAAAGGCCTTAACGATGGTTCATTTACTGAGATTAGCGGCGACATACAAGAAGGGTACGAAGTAGTGACTGGGATTAACCACTCCCCTACAGCTGCAGAAACTAAAACATCATCAAGCCCTTTCATGCCTAAATTTCCTTCAAAGAAAAAATAACATGACTGAAATGGAAAACTTAATTTCGGTCAAGGATTTGACCAAAACCTATCGAACAGGCGATGTTGACGTTCATGCTCTTAACTCTGTTTCTCTAAACATCAACAAAGGAGAGTTTGTGGCAATTTCGGGCGCGAGCGGATCGGGTAAATCTACTTTCATGAATATTCTGGGTTGCTTAGATACCCCAACAAGTGGGTCATACTCAATGGACGGATTGGATGTGCCCGGTAGGAATAAAAACGAATTGGCCGAATTAAGGAACAGTAAATTTGGCTTTGTTTTTCAGTCGTTCTATCTTCTGCCCAGGACCTCAGCCAGAGAAAACGTGGAATTGCCAATGCTGTACAATAAAAAAGTGTTATCAAATGAAATGGAGGAAAAAGCATTGAACGCGCTTAAATCAGTAGGACTTGCCGATCGTGCCGGATCAATGCCAAATCAATTATCTGGTGGGCAGCAGCAGCGGGTTGCAATTGCCCGGGCGCTGGTAAACGATCCTGTCATAATAATGGCTGATGAGCCAACCGGCAACCTCGATTCACGAACAAGTTATGAGATTATGGAAATATTCCAAAAGCTCAACGACAATGGAATTACAATTGTTATGGTGACCCATGAACCTGATATAGCCCAGTTTGCAAAAAGCAATATTCTTTTCAAAGACGGGAAAATTATAGCGAATAATCCTGTGAAAGAAAGAAAAAATGCAACGGAAGAATTGAAGAAAATAGCAGAACCTGCTGAAGAAAAACCTGCATCATGAGAATCCTTAACTTATTAAAACTCGCTTATCGTTCACTTAACAGGAACAAACTCAGGACATTTTTAACCATGCTGGGCATAATCATTGGCGTGGCTTCGGTTATTGCTATGCTGGCTATTGGTGAAGGCTCAAACCAAAATATTAAAGCATCTGTTGCCAGTTTGGGAACAAATTCCATAATGATTTTTCCAGGTACTGCCAATCAGGGAGGGGTTCGCCAGGGGGCTTCCTCAACACAAACCATTAAATTGGAAGATGTTGGGGCCATTGCTACCCGTTGCGATTTAATAAATCACATATCACCTGTGGACCAAAAAAGGGTACAAGCTGTTTATGGATCTCAAAACTGGAGTACAACAATTTTGGGTGTCAAAAACGATTACTTTATCATTCGGTCACTTACCATAGCAAAGGGGAGCAGCTTTACAACTTCGGATGACCGTGCGGCTGCAAAAGTTTGTTTGGTTGGTGTTACAGTTGTATTGAATTTATTCGGAGATGAAAATATGAACCCGGTCGGACAAATAATCCGAATTCACAGTATCCCTGTTAAAATTATTGGAATACTTACCAAAATGGGACAAAATACATTTGGACAGGACCAGGACGATATTATCATCTCTCCGTTTTCAACCGTCCAGAAAAGGATGATGTCCTCTACACCCTATGTAAATAGCATACTTGCATCAGGAATTTCCGAAGATCAGATTGGCGATGCTGTGGATGAAATTACGAGCTTGTTACGTGAAAACCACAAACTCGCCCCTTCAGACGATAATGATTTTACTGTTCGTACACAGTCAGATATTAGCAACATATTCGGAACAATTTCTAAAGTAATGACTATTTTGCTGGCAAGTATTGCCGGCATTTCACTATTGGTAGGTGGAATTGGGATTATGAACATAATGTTGGTGTCGGTCACCGAACGTACCCGTGAAATAGGGATCCGTATGGCCATTGGTGCAAAAGGCAGGGATGTATTGATGCAATTCATGATCGAATCAATAGTTATTAGTTTTATAGGAGGGTTAATTGGTATTCTATTGGGCATTGTAGCATCATGGTTGGTAGGTAAATTCGGTGGATGGCCTATAGTTATCACATTATCTTCCATTATCCTGTCATTCGTTTTTTCAGCGGCTATCGGACTCTTCTTTGGCTGGTATCCGGCAAGGAAAGCTGCTGCATTAAATCCAATTGACGCGTTGAGATATGAATAATGTGTGAATGATGTAACATGTTTATAAAGTTATGTAATACTTATCATTTAAAAGGGACACAACTTTGCAGCATTAATATTCACTAATTAAAACAAAATGAAAAAAACATCCCTTTTCCTAGCAAGTTTATCTTTGATTCTTGGCTTGTCTATTATTTCCTGCGGACCAAGTAAAGAACTCAGGGCTTCGAATGCCAAAGTTAATAAACTTCAAAAAGACAGTGTCAGTACACAAAACCAACTGAACACCTGTAATACCCAGGTAACAAACCTTAAAGAAGAAAATTCTTCCCTGCATAATGAAAATAGTCTGGCTCAAAGTGATTTGAAGGATTTGGCTGCGACATCAAATATGACAATTGCTGATCAGGCAAAGCGGTTAAAAAACCTTCAGAATATAATTCAATCACAAAAGGATGTCATGGCCAGACTTAAAAATTCTATAGCTGAGGCACTGATGAATTATAAAAGTGATGAGCTTTATGTATACATTGAGAATGGAAATGTTTATGTCTCGCTCGAAGAAAAATTACTTTTTAGTTCAGGCAGTGATGTAGTTGATCCTAAAGGCAAAGAAGCGCTCAAAACTCTGGCTAAAGTGCTAAACAGTACTAAAGATATCACTGTGATGATAGAAGGTCATACGGATAATGTTCCGATTAAGACAAGTCAATTCCAGGATAATTGGGATTTAAGCACAGCAAGGGCCACATCCATAGTACGTATCCTGACAAAAGACGATGGTTTTGATTCGAATCGTATTACAGCATCAGGCAGAAGTGAATTCCATCCAATAAGGACGAATGAATCGGTTGCAGGACGCGCAAGTAACAGAAGAACTGAAGTAATTTTATCTCCAGACTTAAAAGAACTTTACAAAATTTTGGATAATGCTGATGGAAAGACAGCTTTATCAGAATCTCCTAATTAAAATTTAAATAGAAAATTACATATCAACACCTCGCATATTTTAAAAGCGGGGTGTTTTTGTTTTTATGATTGGAAATGAACTACCCCACCGCAAAAGCAAAACCGACGGGCTAATATTCGTAAATCCCTTTAAATAAATTTCGTAACTTAAAATGAGAGCCGTTTTTATTGAATTTTTCTACTACCTTTTACTTGATTAAAAGGTAGCCAAAAATCAAGAAAATTTAACGCTTCCACCCACAAGCTTACCCCATGGCGCGCAAAATTTTCCTGCCAGCGCTCTCCATCCGCCAAAAGGCGAATGGTATTGGGAAACTGCAAACTAGAGGCTTCAGTTAAAATTACAAGATTTCATGTAA
>Ga0265316_10002680_pt1 | contig 18337 bp, 22 predicted proteins | sample 4522metaG_FD_202092 | JGI IMG/M metagenome (GOLD analysis project Ga0265316, IMG submission 202092) | Rhizosphere microbial communities from Carex aquatilis grown in University of Washington, Seatle, WA, United States - 4-5-22 metaG | ecosystem: Host-associated > Plants > Roots > Rhizosphere >... | reverse complement strand
GATTACAGGGACAGTCTTTGTGCACCAGCTGGTTCTCGAACAGGATGCGCACCAGCCCCGCGGCGCCACCCACGACGATAAGGGGAATGTCGACAGCCAGATGCAGCTTGTACACCTCGCGCAGCTGCGCTTTGGGTGGCGCAGGCCAGTCAGCGGGCAGCGGCTGCTGCGTCGGTTCAGGTGGGGTAGGTGTGGCGTCGTCTTGGCCGGAGGTGGCAAGCACCAGCAGCGCAATCAGAGCGTTCACGGGTTTGCTCCCACAAGTCTCTGGGTTGTCGATCTCATTCTTTGTCGCTCCTTGACTCCGGCTTCGGCGATTGCCTGCCGCCGCGCGAGCGCTCGGCGACGCCGGCCGACCTCGTCGCGCCGGGAGGCACGGCGCTCGGACGCTGGTCGGGTGGCGGCGGAGCCTGGTCGGGAGCGCGCGCGCCGGCCTGTTTACCGCCGGCCGCCGCTTGCTCGACGATCGCGTTGATCTCCCCGCCCACGAGCAGGATGAACCCTGTGATGAAGAGCCAGGTCAGAAGTACGATGACGCCCCCGATCGAGCCGTAGGTGACGTTGTAACTGCCGAAGTGGGACACATACGCGCTGAAACCCCAACTCACCAGGAACCAAACCAGCGTCCCCAAAACCGCGCCCGGCGTGATGAACTTGATCTTCTGGTCGACATCGGGCAGCACGTAGTAGCTGAGAGCGGCGCCGAACGTGATCATGATGGCGATGATCGGCCAGCGGATCCAGCGCAGGACAATCACGTATTCGTCGGCGATGTGGAGATAGCGGGCCGCCCACCACCCGACGCTGCCGCCCGCCACGAGCAGGGCGATCCCCGCCAGCACGAGCAGGCCGGTTCCGAGGGTCATGCCCAAGGCAAGCAGCGATGTCTTCCAGAACGGGCGGGACTCCTTGACGTCGTAGGCGAGGTTCAATCCCTTGCGGAGGGCGTCCACTCCGCAGGATGCGGAGTAGACCGCCGCGGCGAGGCCTAGGGTCAGCAGGTGCGGCCTGGGACGGCCCACCAGTTCACGTAGGTGCGTCCTGACGATCCCCATCGCCTCGGGTGGCAGAAAGGTGCGGGCGCGCTCCAGCAGGGTGTCAGCGGACGCGCGGGTGTAGGGGATATAGCCGGTCAGCGTCGCCAGGAAGAACAAGAACGGGAACAGCGAGAAGATGAGGTAGTAGCTGATCGCGGCCGCGCCGTCGCCGACCTCATTGTCCTCGTACTTATGGTAGAGGTGCTTGCAGAGGCCCCACCAGTTCAGCCGTATGCGCCACAAAATCTCATTTCCTTCCCCACCATTCAGGAAGCAAGGACAGGGCCAATACAATACACGGACCTATTGTGCGATGGCCGTCTAGCTGCGAATTGCGATATTGGGAGACTCCTATGTTGCAAATGCGCGGGCAGCACGGCAAAACGTAGTGAGACCCGACGGGAGGGACTAGGTGTTTCAAGACGTCGAATCAGTCGCGTCAATCCGCGCGCGCGCCGAACAGCGATTGGACAGACACCAGCGCATGATGGAGGTGCTGACCGCGGCGCTGGGACGGCCGCGCACCGTGTATGTGACCCTGTCGATCGTCGTTGGATGGGTGGCATTCAACTTGCTGACGCCGAAACTGCTGGGTTGGCAGAGAATCGACCCGCCCCCCTTCTTTTGGTTGCAGGGAATGGTCGCTCTGTCCGCCCTTTTAATGACAACGCTGGTCCTCATCACCGCGAATCGCCAGACGCGGAACGCTGAGGAGCGATCGCACCTCGACCTGCAAGTGAATCTGCTCGCCGAGCACAAGGTGGCCAAGCTCATTGCGCTGGTCGAAGAACTCCGTCGCGATCTGCCCATGGTACGAAACCGGATCGATCGCGAAGCCGATGCCATGCAAGAGGCGGTAGACCCCGATGCGATGATCGAGGCGTTGGCGGGAGCATCGGAGACCGAGCCGGTAGACGAGTAGCTCTCGCCAAGTGCGGCATTGGTGGCCCCTTCAGATTGATGGAGAGGGCACGTCATCTTGGTCGAACGAGCCCGCTCTCCAGACTCTGCTGCGCCGCAACTGTTCGAACTTGTGCGCATCTGGCAACTGGCCCAAGAACTGCTTTAGCGCCACAGTGGGACTTCATCCGCCGGTTGGAGCCCGAGAAGAACCGCCGTGAGCAGCATCTGCCACGACCAACGCAAGTGGAGCAACAATGAGTCACATATTCCCATTGGCCCTATCCGATCGATCGACTCGGAGACGTGTCGGGCCTTCCCCTATGAAGCGTCTCGCTCTCTTCACCTGCGCCGCCTTGGCCATCCTGTCCGCCGGCGCAAATCGTGCGCAGGCCACCGAAGTTGGTAACTCGCGCAACTTCGGCTTGGGCTTTCAAATTGGCGATCCGACCGCCATCACGGCCAAGGCATTTCTTGGGCGCGGTCATGCCTTGGACTTCGGACTCGGGTTCGGCGGCTGGGGCTACGGCTGGTGCAGGGATGCCAACGGCAATGGCTACCGTTGCGACGACCTCAATCACAATATCAGCTTGCACGCGGACTACCTGTACCAGGAAAACATCGTCAACATGACCAACCGCTTAGACTGGTACGCGGGTTTTGGCGGCCGGGTGATCATGTCAGCCTATGGCGACAACAACCTCAGCCACGATGTCGTGGTCATCGCGCGCGTTCCCATCGGAATTGCCGCTTCTTTCCGACGCCCCGACTTCCTCGAAGCCTATCTGGAAATCGTACCCGGCATTGCGGTCTTTCCGCTGGGCTTCAACATCGACTTCGGCCTGGGCCTGCGCGCGTTCTTCTAGTCCGAGATGGGCTACGGATTCCGCCACACGGCGTAGAGCATGAGCGTGCGAGAGTCAGTTGCCTTCCCTGCCACCGCAGAGCCTTGCCCCAGCGAGCGAAACATGAACTCGGCGCCGACATCGAAGCCGTGTCTGGCGAGAAAATCGGCGCCGACACCCACGGGGATTGTATATTTGCCGCTAAACTGGCTGGTAGGCCCAAAGATGCCCGTGTCAACAAAGGCGGCGAGCCGCGGCGCCCCCTGCAGCGCCAGCTGAACCGGCACAGCGATAGCCTCTTGCTCGTTTCCTGAGTTGCGCCTGTTGACGCCGACCCCGAGCCGAGGGGTGGCCTTGGCTGAGAAGACCGCGCTGACGTACTTCACGCCAACGCCCACGTCGACAGCAAACAGCAAATCAGGAGAGAACTGCTCGAACTCAGCGGCCAGCAGCCCGGATACCTCGAAACCCTTGCTCTTTGCGAAGGAAAACTGGCCGCCCACGTTGAGGTTGTTGTACGTATGAGGGCAGTACTGCTTCTTGCCCAGACAAAAGCCTCCGTCACCAACCGCCAGCGGTGCGCCCAGGGCATTGTGGCTCACAAAGAACTCGAGCTGGTCGGTCATGCCGAAACGCATGTCCAAAGGAAGCCAAACCGGCTTGAAAACCGCGTTTGCGGAGAGACTGAGAACGACCGGCAGCGTGCCCTGGAACATTCCGGGCGGCACAGTGAGCGGACGAAGAACGTAGGCGTCTGGATAGCCCAGGGGAGGAGTCCACACGGGCGTGGCAGCGGGACCGGGCGCAGGTGCGGCAGCAGGTGTCTCTTCAGGAACCGGAATGGGACCCTCTGAAGGTGGAGCAACTTGGTCCTGCGCAATTGCTGCGGAGGCAGCTAGGCTCGCACCGAAGATCCACAGTCTCGCAATTGTCTTTCGCGATTTTTGAATGCGCCCCATTGGCTGAGTACTACCTCTAAGAATAGTGGCGGAGTCCTGCCCGAGGCCACAACGCGCACGCTTTGCATTGAAAACCTTCCGGGCAGCCACTCCGCCACAAAGGAAAAGTCGACGTCTCTCAGGATTCCCACAACACCCCCCCCGGTTGTGCCAGCAGCGCGGCCCAGCTCTCCAAACTCCGAGCCGCCAGCTGGCCGGTTCACAATCGCCAGGTTCACCGAAGGCGATACGGGCCAGCGTTACGAATCTGTAATCGTCTCACGGGCAGACGACACCGCAAGGGGACACCGCGGCCATTCTCAACCGAAGCGCACATGGCCAGTGAAGATCAGGACAATGCCAACCACAAGAATGACTGCAGCGGGCGACCAGCTCCAGGCGCCGTAGCGGGATCGCCCCCAACCACCGCCGCCGAGCGCTATTAGCAGAAACACAACAAGCAGAATTGTCAAAAGCATGGAACCTCTCCTTTGTTCGTCACGAACCATTTACGTGGTCCTCGTCTCCCCTCTAGCGCGCACCGTTTGCGTAAACGCGCCGCCGGGCATCATCAGGGCGATGAATCTCGGGCTTGCTACTTCGAAACCTCATCGAGCGCATGCTTTGCTGCCTTCACGGCGTGCTTGACGTCCTTGGCTGCGCCCTCCACCCGGCCGGCACGTTCGTCGGCTTGACCTTCATTCTGGAGCCTCTTGTTGCCGGTGAGGCCGCCGACGGCCTGCTCGATCCTACCCTTTGCCTTCTTGCTGAATTCGCCCATTTGGATCCTCCCTTTCTCTAGTCACTAAAGGATGTTGATTGCGATGCGCACACCGGGATGGAACCGGTCGTACATGTAGTAGCCACCGTCGTCGTACTCGACGTATACGTCGTCCGAGTAGCCCCAGTCGAATGGCCAGGGATCGACGAAAGCGAACCCGTAGCCGCCATAGTAGAAGCGCCGATGATCGTAGTCGCCGCGGTTGACGTGAAAGCTGTGCCTGTTGCCAAAATGAGACTCGTAGTGCTCGTTGGAAATGCGACCGTGGCCGCCTTCGCTGCGGCCCGCGGGCTGGGCCGGCTGCGCTTGCGCTTGGCTTCGCTTGGGATTGCCTTGAGGCGCGCGCGCGACCGGATGCGCCTGCTGTTGCTGTAGCCGAGCCACCTGTTGTCTCTGTGGCTGCTGGGCTGGCCTGGCCTGCGGTGCCTGTTGAGGTGCCGGCCTGGCCTGTTGCGCCTGCTGCCGCGGCGCTTGCCTGGCCTGCCGTTGCTGTTGCGGCGCCGGCCTAGACTGCTGCTGTGCGGGCCGCGCCCCTTGCGAGTGCCCGCCTTGTCCTCTTTGCGCATAGGCGGGAACGCTGAATGCTGGAAGTAGGAGCGATACTGCAATTGAGAGTAGAAGTTTCATATGTGTCACCTCGAACTTGGATGCTGCGGAGCTTGTGGATCGTCTTGCACGCTCGTCTGAGGCTTGAGCGCTGTCTCGTAGACACAGCATGTTTCGAGCCATCGAGAGAACGCGAGCAAATGCGGGTAGTTACAGTGGTGACGGTCAAAAGGGAGGGTTTCATTCAATCAAGATGAAGCGCCCTTTCACTCAATTCGAGAGCGAGTCCTGCCGCGAATGCATGTCGCTAGAAATCGGTCGCAGACAGACGACCGGCTCGTGGCACGGCGGACTGCGGGCGCGAAGCGTGTACTGTGCGCGCAGTCAGCTGGCTGGGTTTAGCCGGCGTCGGCGTGCTTGGTGCAGGTGGGGCCGGAACGACTGGGGGTGGAACCGGCACAGGAACGATGGTCGCAGTCGACACGGCGAGGGGAAGGGCCGCGTTCTCGACTGGTTTGCCGGATGGCGCCTTGGGGTTGGTGGCCGGGGATTGCGCAGCTGTTTGCGCTGTGATGGATCCTCCCATGACCATCCACACCGCAAAGAACCCGAGCGCGACGGCGAGCCCCGCTCCCACCATGCCACGCCAACGGCGAGGTGTAGAGAGCGACCTGGTGCCGGCAAGCACCACTTTGCAAATGGAGGGTCTCGGATCCACCAGAATCGGCCCCGGCTGCGGGGCGCGCTTCTTTCTGGCCGCTTTCGCGGAAAACCTGAAGAGAAAGCGCGTCTCCTGATGCGGCTCGGACGACCCATTCTCGAGAATGGCTTGCACCGCGTGCTCCGCGGATGCGGGATCACGTGTGGCAATCGACGGCACCCCAGCGAAAGGCGTGAGCAAACGCGGTGGCGGAGTGAGCGGCATCAGTTCGTCTTCGAGGGCGTTCACCATTGAATTCAAGTCCGAGTAGCGCTGCTCGGGCTGCTTGGCCATGGCCTTTTCGATGATGCGCACGAGCCCAGGCGGCAAGTCGGGACGGAGCAGCGTCACGGACGGAAGGGGCTGGTTCAGGATGCGGTCAAAGAGATCGGGGCCTGGCTCCCCTGGAAACGGTGTCTGTCCGGTCAGCGTTTCGTACAGCAGCACACCGAAGCCGTACACATCAGCCCGTGCATCGATGCGGGCCACACCTCGGATGTGTTCCGGAGACATATACGCCGGCGTGCCCGCGGTCACGACTGGCCCTGCCAAGGGATCTACCACTCGTTTCAGCATGACCGAGATGCCGAAGTCCAGGACTTTGGTCGTGACGATGCGCCCGTCGGGCTCAGTGCAAACGAAGATATTCTGCGGCTTGAGATCTCGGTGGATTACACCCTGAGCGTTGGCGGCAGCTACCCCGCGCATGGCCGGCAAAAGCAGGGCCGCAGCTTCGTCGATGCTGAGACGTCCTTTGCGAGCGATGGTGCTGGCAAGCGACTCTCCGTCGAGCAGCTCCATCACGATGCACGCCATTCCCTCGTGTTCTATGACGTCGAAGACCGTCACGACATTGGGGTGATTGACCCGACTTGCGGCCAAGGCCTCGCTGCGAAACAGGCTTTGCGCTTCACCCTTGTTCGCCAGGGAGAGCAGAATGACCTTCAGCGCGACCTGCTTGCCCGTGTGTTGATTGGTGCCAGCCCACACCGCGGCCATTCCTCCCCGCGCAACCAGGTGGTCAACTCGGTATTGACCACCCACGATCTGGCCCGGCCGCAAGATTGTCTCGACCGGGCTCTTGCTCAGGGCTTCTTCTTTCACACAGACACGCTTTCAGGTGTGTCTATGTCCTACAGCAACTTTCGAGCCACCGAATACCCGCGAGCAAGTTCAGCTACTTGCAGCGCCGACGGCCCGGCTCCTCAATCAAGATGAAAGGACCCGTTCGGTCAAGACGTGGTCGGCTAGCGCCACCGCGGAAAGAAAGTTGGGCTGGGATGTTCCGGTGTCGAAACGCACAGCTCATCTGATTCGGACAGCGTCCGGTCCGTGCTGTCGTCCTCGAGAAAGCCCCTCACGATGGCCTGGGACGATATGGACGAAGGGCCGATTTCCGGCATTGGCGTATGGATTTCTGCGGATTGTCTGGCTCGGTTGACCACTCGCCGCGCGCCGGAACGATCCAGATCGAGAGGAAGCGGAATCAAGGGGGGCCGGCAGGCGCGCTCAAACAGGCCCGCAGCTTCGGGCGTGGCGAACATCGCAACGCCGAGATCGCTATGAGCCGCGCTGGCAGTCTTGGCAATGCCGCCTATCTCTTTGGCCAGTTCCATGGCCTGGCGCAAGGGCGCGGCTTGGCTGGGCGCCGACACGGCCGCCGCCAATTGCGTGATGCAATGTCCGTAGCGTCCTGCCGAGGCAATGGCGGCGGTGACGTCGCCCTCGGAAAGCTGGGCGACAAAGCGGGCGGTTCGTTCGAGCAGATTCCTGATGATCTGCACATAAGCGGAAGGGTAGCGTTCGGCGAACTGGCGCACGCATGATAGCCAGTTAGCGGAAAACAGCGCCTGTCCCGTGCGGAAGACGACCACATGCAGCCCCTCTGGTGGTTCCAGGGTTTCGATGCGTGGATCCGCGTCAGGTTGGGAGATGACCTTGATCAGGCCGCCGTGCAGGGCCGCCGCCAACTCGCCTTCCGCTCCGATTCCAGCGTAAATCGTCCGATGGGCGCTCTCAGCCACCTGCAGGATCTCGGGCTTTCGCTGGCTGATTGACTGTCCGGCTGTCTCGAACACGGCGGCAGCGGCAGCGACCGCGATGGCAGGCGTGTTGCCGAGAGCGAGGCACTCCCGGTCTCGAGGGTGGGCAGGGCTAAGCAGCACCGATCCCGCGGGCAATGCCTCGGCCGCTTCCCCCAGGTGTTTCTTTGCGCGCTCGACCACGGCCTCGACCAGCGGCGAACCGGCGACCGCATCAGCGCAGTACTGCGCGGTCGCGTGACTGGACAGCGCGGCCAGCAGGACAACCTTTTCCTCGGGCAAACCCAGTTCGCCCACCAGAAAAATGGCTTCTGGCGCGATGACGGTGGGCATACCCACCAAGGTGATTCGTTCTCGCCTCATCCGAGATGTTTGTTGAAGGTGCCGAGACCGGCGGTGAAAAGAAGTCACCTACACATTCGGCAGGTCGGCGGTGTTTGCTTAGTGCGCCGCTCTTGGCATCGTAAACCGTAGAAACGGTCGCGTCAATGCGCTCGCGCCGAACTCGCCGAACCGCGTCTACCCGATCATATCAGGAGTGCCCTGCCACCACGCCTCCCGTGGGAACGGACGTCTGTGTCTTCTGCGGCAGGACTGTTCTGCCCAGTGGCAAGATCCCGGCCATGTCGCTGATGATGTTGACCAACTCGCTGTTGGCGGGAATCACGATCTTCGTGTTGGCCGAAAGCGCGGTCTCCACCGTGATGAGCTTCCTCAGCAACTGCGCGTTGCCGACGAAGTAGCGGTCGGCAGCGTTGTTCACGAGTTGAATGGCCAGAGCTTCGCCTTCGGCCTGAAGAATCTTCGCCTGCTTGATCCCTTCGGCCTTCTTGATCTCCGCCCTGCGCGCGCCGTCTGCCATAGTCTCGGTGGCTGTCGCGAAATCGACTGCCGCAACCTTCTCGTTCTCCGCCTTCACAACCTTGTTCATCGTCTCCTGCACATCCTTCGGCGGATCGATCTCCTTCAGCTCCGTCCTGACGATCTCGATTCCCCAGTGCATGGTCTCCTCGCGCATCGTCCTCTGCAGCTCGCTGTTGATCTTGCCCCGCTCGCTGTTGGCCGATTTGAGGGTCAACGTGCCTATGATGTTGCGCAGGGTGGTCCTGGCCAGGTTGACGATCTGGTACTGGTAGTTGAAGACGTTGTACTGGGATGCCTTGACGCTCTCTTCGTCGCTCTTGACCTTCAAGTACACTTGCGCGTCCACGCGCGCATTCAGCTTATCACTCGTGATGATCTCCTGTGGCTCTGCGTTCACCATGACCTCGGTGATGTTGACCAGAAACATGCGGTCAATGAGCGGGATGATCCAGTTGAACCCGGGCATGGCCAGATGCTTGTACTTGCCCAGGCGCTCAACCAGACCCCTGCTGGTGGGCCGGACGACTCGGATTCCTGCAAAGAAGACCAAGACAATCAAGCCGACCCCGACATAAATGACGGTTGGATTCATGATGGACTCCTCAATTACGACAATCGCGTATCAGTTACAGGTTCGGGGCGATCGGATAGGGCTATTTCTGGAGGCCCCTGCAATTCCACGCCTACATCGAGAAGTAGAATCTCAGTTTTGGCCTGGGCGGTGAGCGAAACCGCTCGTTCGTCCGTGAGACCAGCGCCATCGCCGGTGGTCAGGACCAGATCGCCCAAGGTGATCTCTCCCTGCACCACGTGCAGCCACGCCTTGCGCCCTGGCGAGAGCTCATGGACCACGTGCTGACCGGGGTCCAGCATGGCCGAGTACACCAGGGCGTCCTGATGGATGCGCAGCGATCCTTTGCGCGCGTCGGAAGAGGCGACGACACACAACCCGTTCCGGCGCTCCGCTGCGCTGAAGCGTTTCTGTTCGTAGCCTGAATCAAGCCCGCTCTGCCAGGGGCGCAGTCCAATCTGGAAGACCTGGGCCCACTCGGTCCTTGAGGCATTCGTTTCGTTGTGGCGAACGCCGCGCCCCGGGGTCATGCGCTGAAATTCGCCTGTTTGGATGACGCCCGAGCATCCCTGCGAATCCTCGTATGCCAGGGCGCCTTCGCGCGCGTAGGTGAGAACTTCGGCGTCGTGATGGGCGTGGCGTGGGGTGCCTGCGCCGGGTGGCAGATGCTCCTCGCTCAGAGTCTCGAGCGCTCCCAAACCGCCGGCGAGCGGGTCATTCGAGTCAGGCGGGCCGAAGGTAAGCCAGATCTCGCGCTTGCGGCGTTGGTCGCAATGGCGTTCTTTGGCTCTTCGGAGCGTGATCATGGCCCGACTATTCCTTCCAAAGTGGCAAGCAAAGCGCGGTTCTTACGGCCGACTGGCTCAAGTACGACCAAGCCGTTGGTGTCGCCTACAGTCAGCAGGCCAAAACGGTCCATGAACACCTCCATTTCTATCCCAAACCATTCGATGCAGCTTTCGAGCCACCGGCCAAGAGCAGTACAATTGGGGCCGTTGCTACTCGGAGGCCTTGGAAAGACTGCCGATCTCAATCAAAGTGAGGTGCCATTCAATCGAAACGGACTGCCCGAAGCGACAGAACGGACTGGCAAACGGCATACATCTTCAATGACTTGAACGATGCCGCGAGAAGAAGCGCCTTTCACGGAGGGCGCCGGATCGGGTTCGGCGGGCGCGCTGTTGCCAAGCGCGAGCTTGACCCGCTCTCGCACCACCGCACACTCGCGATGGACGCAGCAGCGAAACCTCGACCGCGTGCCGGTCACCACCAGCCCTGGTATGGTCTCGGTTGCCTGCGCCAGAGTCCCTTCTGCGGCCATGCGGGCCAGGCGGGGCAGGACGTCGTGGCGGATCTGCTGGATGACGGTCTCGATCGCCTCAAGGAGCGATCTTGTCGCTCAGCCACTGACGGGTCTTGTCGGACGAGTCCTTCAGATCGGCGTAGGACTGTTTGAAGCCGCTCTTGACGTCGTCCCAGTCGGACGCAGTCGCATTCTCGGCCCGGTCAACTTGCTTCTTTGCCTGGGCCCATTTCTCGCGTACCGCCGCGAGTCTGACCTTGGCGTCAGCCTTTGCCGAGCTTCCGGTGCTTTCCATCTTGGCGCCGAGCTGATCCAGCTCCTCTTGCATGCTGACCAAGTCCTTCTTCATCTTGATGACGAACTCGGCCTTCTCGGCGTAGGCGTAGTCCCGCATCGACTGTGCCGCCTCCTTGGTTTCCGCCTTGGCCTTCTCCAAGTGAACTGTAGCGGGTTCGGCCTGTTGCGGCGGGACCGCCGCCTTGACTTCCTTCGACGTGCAGCCCGCCGCGAGAGCGGCGGCACCTAGAAGCGCGGTCATCAGTATCGTGTGTCTCATGGTTTTGGCTTTCGCAAACTCTGGCGGTCCAACGGAAAGCCCGAGAGCGCGGCTCATCGAGCCTCGCCCCCGGGAGTGTCCCAATCATCTGATCATGTCCCAAGCTAGGCTTGTTTCATTCTACGGGTTCGATGCGTGCGGCTCGTGGGCGATGATGATCTCCACCCGGCGGTTGTTGGCGCGGCCCTCGGGACTGGAGTTGTCAGCCACGGGGCTGCCTTTGCCAAGCCCGTGGGACTGGATCAAATCACCCTGGTAACCTCGCTCGATCAGATAGCTGCGAACGGCGTCCGCCCGACGCTGCGAGAGGTCTAGGTTGTAATTTACAGAGCCCTGGGAATCGGTGTATCCCTCGACGGTAAGGTTGCGCTCGCGGGTTGTGAGCAACACCTCGGCAACCTGATCGAGTCGGGTTCTCGCTTCAGGCAGCAAGACGGCCCGATTCGATGCAAAGAGCACGCTTCCGGAGAGCGTGATGACCATTCCGCGCGGCTCATCCTTGACCGCAGCCAGCTTGGCCAGCGCTGCCTGAGAGTCAGCCGCTCGTTTCTCGGCGTCTGCCCGCGCCACTTGTTCGGCCGAAAGCTTGTCAGCCGTCGCCTGTCCATTGCGCTCCGACGCCGCCAAGTCCGAGCGCGTCTGGCTCAGATCCTGCTTGGTCTTCGCAACGACCTTGCCCTGAACTGCTTGGAAATCGTTCTTTGCCTGGGCTTCCTTCTTGTTCTGGATGTTGATAGAGGCGGTCGCTTCTGCGAACTGCGACTTGCGCTGGGCAATATAGGCGAGGTCGCGCGTTCGATAGGAGTCGGGGTCCTTCTGGAAGGATTGCTCCGCCTCTGCGAGGGCGAGGTTTGCCACGTGAAGCTCTGCAGGCGCGGCCTGACCGGCCGTGCCGAAGCTGGCCCGTCGATATGCTTCGCGGGCGTCCACAAGTTCCGTCGGGGCAGTTGTTGCGCAGGAACTGAGGACTCCTGCGCTGAGAACGGCGATCAAAAGACTACTGGTTTTCATGCGAGTTTCCTTTCACGAAACGGTTTTTTCTATTCCACAGCTCTACTTGTTCTCTAGCCGGAGCTGGCGCACCCGGTCCATGGCTGCTTGGGCATCGGCCCGTTCGGCATCCTCGCGTGAGAGTGCGACAGCCAACTCGGCGTCAGCCTCAGCGCGCGACAACATCGACACGGCTCGCTCTTTCTCGTCCTTCGCGGCCAGCGCCTTGGCGTTCTCCAGTTCCTCTTTGGCCAATTGCAAATGCAGGGAGGCCTGCGGAACTTTGTTTGCGCCCACCTCCTCGGCGGCGCGGATTCCCGACGTCGACGCTTCTGTGCGCAACGGCGGGGAACTTGCGCAGCCCACAGCGATTGCGGTGCTGGCGACGGCCATAACCAATACAGTGATTGCGGACTTGAATATGCTTCTCATCGAATCCTCCTCTTGGTACGTGGATGCTTGTTAAACCGAATGCCCACTAGTTCTTCATATTTCTGAAAGCGGCCTCGAGGTCGCTCCATGCGCTCTCCACGCCGCCCTTGAGAATCGCCCATTTCTCGCCCCCCGCTGCCTTGACCTCGCTCAGTTTGGCCTGCGCGGCCTGGTACTTCGCCTTGAGAGCGTCGACGCGCTTGCGCCGTTCCGAGTTAGCGTCCGCGCCTGCCTTTTCGACCTTCGCCACAAGGTGGTCGAGTTTCGCGCCCCAGTGTTTGAGCTGCTCTTCCATCTTACCCACGTGCGCTGGTGTGTTTTCCATGCGGTTCCCTCCTTCAGTCCCCTATGTGAATCGGTGTGAACTGGCTGTCTTGCTGGACGCTGGCGGTTGAAGCCGCAAACTCGCCCAGGGGCTCGTGTGTCGCAGCATCAGCGTCACTGCGCCAGTGGCAAGGCGCGCCACCTCCCGTGAATCGCTGCTGTAGCAGGCGGCCCCGTCGAATGCGGCCGCGACAAAATCCCCAAATTGCGCAGTTCGGTTAACGTGAGTTTTCATTGCTTTCCCCATCCATTCTTCGTGCGCGACCCGCCAGTGGCGAACCGCCTCTTCATCCAACAAGGGGCTACAGCATCTTTCGAGCCATCCATGAGAGGCGAAGCAGTTCAGCTAGTTACGTCGATGGACGGTTGGGACGAGCTGGCGATCCAATCGAAGTGACGTAGCGTGCCCTTCAATTCGAGGGGGAAGGAGACAAGGCCAGGACCGGTCCCTACAACGGACAACCATTACCCGGCACCGACACAACGTTCGAGTCGAATATGAATGCACCAGCGCCACCCACCCAGGCGCCTGCCATCGAGCGGCCACATGCGGTTGCGCCAGTCTTCATCGTGACATTGAAGGCCGCCAGTATGTTGCCCTGGAACTCAGAGTACAGTCCAATCGTCGCTGAACTTGCGACCTGCCACCAGACGTTGGAAGCCTTCGTGCCGTGGGTGAGGAGAATGCGGGTGTGGGCTCCGGGACTTGGGGCGCCGTCTGCGGTAGTCAGGGAACTCGCTGACTGGAAGATGAACACCGCATTCGTGTCGCCCTGGCCGTCCAGCGTGACATCCCCAGTGATCAGGATGGACGTGGTGGAGGTGTAGACACCGGGAGTGAACCAGTTGTCCCCGAGCACCAGCGGGTTGCCGGCCAGGTCGCCCAAAGTGGTGGGAGCTGCTAGGGGTGTGCCGCCTCCCATCGAGCCGACAGCCGGGGGACCGGCCAAGGGTGTAATACTGAGGAACGCGGCATTCAAGGCGGCCTTGACAGCGGTTGCAGTGGTCGTGTCGGGATATGAACTGGTGATGACCGTTCCGCTGATGGTCGGAGGCATGCCTCCGCACAGGCCAAATCCCCCGGCATTGTCGACGGCCACGGCGTTGCACGTGGGATTGGGGTCCAAGACCACGTTGCCATTGATATGGGTAAGCGGCGGCGTAATGGTGTTGGTAAGTCCCGCGGTCGCCGCTATCGCAAATGGGGCAGCCAGTCCAAGGTTGACCAGGAGGGCCGGCCTTGCGTCGACGTCTTCGCCGTCGATGCCGCTCGCGTCGCCATCCGGCGAGTCACTGTTTCCAACATCGGCGTCGAGGGAGATGTTGCGCGCGTCGGCGCGGGCAATGTCGGCGGCTGGGGCGTCGGCGTGTGGGACGTCGGTGACGAGCGCGTCGCTGCCACTTGCGTCGGCGTTCCTCACGTCGCCCCTGAGCGAACTGGTGTCCGATGCATCGGCGCGAGAGTCGTTCGTGTTCGTCGTGTCGGCGTTGGGGGCGTCGATGTTCCCCAGATCAGGGCTGGGGGCGTCGGCGTTTGCGGCGTCGATGTTCCCCAGGTCGGATCCTCCCAAGTCGGGACGTGCGACGTCGGCACTGCGGGATTCGGAAATTCCCGCGTCGTGGACTCTCGCGTCAGTGCCGGCATCGCTGGATTTGGCGGACTCTACTGACCGCTGTCCGCACGCGGGTAGGAGGAATAGCGACAGATACAGGACGCCGCTCTTGGGTGTTTTCATGTTAACTGCTCCGGTCGTTGAGAATGATGAAGTGGACGACAAATACGACGCGTTGGTGGTTCTGGCGGCTAGCGAAGGTGACTGCAGCTCCTCTTCCTGCCCCCACCTGAGCGGGGACGTCGTCTCGGCATCCGAGCTGCAGCATTTTCCGAGCCAGTATTGAGACGCGCATCAGATCCCCTATTTGCGCCGCAGACGATCCGGGGGTATCTGCCCAGTCAATCAGATCGAAGGGCTGATTCCTTCAATTCGAGAGTAGAGAACGTCGATATAGGTCCACGATGCGGTCAGAGAGGTGCGGCACAAATTGTGCACTCTGTTGCGTATGAAATGATCGCGCCATAGGGCGAGAAGGAAGTCACCAATGATGAACGCGTCGTGGATGTTGTGGATGGTCTTCATCCTCCTGTTTCTCGTGTCGCCGATTGGCTATGGCTGGGGCTACCGCAAGTGGGGGCCGCCTTACCCGAGGTACATTCAGCGTCGTCGTGGCATCCGAGCAGCCACTGCGGGCGAGTCGCCAATCCTCATTCATCAGGCGTGGGGATGGGGCGGCGACTTCGTGTGGGCTATGGTCTTCGTCGGGCTGCTGTGGGCTGTCGTGACACTCTGGTGGCGCTGATTTGAAGTCTATTGTGGGAGGACCACCAGCGTAACCTGGCCGGCTGCGGCCCACTCGGCGGCGAAGCCCTCGCGGCTGTCCACGCGTGGGCCATGGGCCGGATCGATGGTGAGTATGCGCTGGTCTCTGCGATTGATGCCCACGACCACCTCGTAATGTGAGTAGGCTCGGCGACCGTACCGCTTCATCACGCCCACCAGGACCGGGCGGTGTCCATGGATCTCGCGATCGAGATCAGGGAACTGGCCCTGAATGACGAAGGCCTGCATACCCTGTTGCCGGGCGAAATCGCGGAGCGCGGCCGCCTTGATGCCCCGGTCTGGAGCAGGTGGATTGGCCGCGACGATGCCATCGCGGGTGGCCGGTCGCTTCCAGTAGCCGAGAACCATGGCCAGCGCGGCGGCACCGCAGTCTTCGTTGGCGGCCTGGCGCACAGCCGGTACCCCCTCGACGAACTCCCAGTCATCGTCGCCCGCTAGATCGGCAAGTCTTGCATTCCGGGCAGAGCCCAGATAGCAACCACCCGTGACCAGGCAGGCGAACAGCGCAAGGAGCGCGGGGCTCGCGGCGCGCGACTTCATCGGGTTGGCGCGCACGGGAAATCAGCGCAGGAAGACGATGAGGAGAACGATGGCCACCACGACGAGCGCGCCGGTCCCGACCCAAATCCCACCACCGCCGCCCTCGAAGTCAGCCAGCTGAGGCGCGGCTGCCTCGCGCGCGGCATAGGAGGACGTGCTCGCCTGCGAGTCGGCGACGGGCGCCGATGCGGCGGGCCTTGCGTTAGGTCCCCCCGCGACCGCCGCAGCAGGCTGGGCGGGAACCGTTGCCCGCGCAATGGAAGGAACGCAAAGGAGAGCGGCCATCAACACACAGGTCATGAGCTTTTTCATTGAGTATCCTCACTCGTGTTCATGCCGGAAGGCGCTGCACGATGTGTGCCGATGGGAGCAGGCGTTGTCCCTCCGCCAGGCACGGCCGCGAGCCCAGTCAATGTGAAAGGGATCTCAGTCAATACGGTTCAGTCAAGCGAGGCATGCACGGGCTGTGCGTTGACTTGAACGGACTGCTTGGCCGGCGGGACCGCGAGCCGCGCTTTTTGCGCGATCTTGTCCGGGCGGCTCGGCATCCACACGATGGCACGTATTGTGCTGTTTACGTTCAATCGACGATACGGCGTGCAGCCAGAATGGGCGCACTTGGTTCGTCATGAGGTGTTGTCATGAACATGAAACTGACTCTGGCTCTCTGTTTCTGGTGTTTGGGATCCGGCCTTGCCCAAGCCCAGAACATGAGCGCTATCGACAATTCAACAAATCAGACTTCGCAGGCTGGCCCTCCTCCACAGACGGCGCAGCCATCCACGCCGGCGCCCGAGCAGCAGCCACCGGCGCCGCCGCAGCAGCCACTCCCACCGGGCCAAGCCCAGCCTCAGACTCAGCCGCGCGCGGGAACACAGGCGGCAGCGGGCGATGGCCAGTGGGTGTACACGAGTGACTACGGCTGGATTTGGATGCCCTACGGCAGCCAGTACACCTACGAGGGTGCGGCCAGCGATGCGTCTCCCTATTCGTACGTCTACTATCCCAGCTACGGATGGACGTGGTTGGCGGCACCGTGGATTTGGGGCTGGGGGACTTATCCCTACTTCGGGCCTCGCGGTCCAAATGGCTTTGGCTGGTATCGCGGACTGTACCGGGCTGGGTATGGATGGGGCGGATATCGCGGCGGCGGCTACGGCGGATACCGCGGCGGTAACGGCGGTCGTGCTGGCTTCGGTGGTGGCTATCGTGGCGGGGGGGGCTTTCGCGCGGGCGGCGGATTCCGCGGCGGCGGCGGATTCCGCGGCGGCGGTGGTTTCCACGGCGGCGGTGGGGGCGGCTCTCGCGGCGGTGGACATGGCGGCGGGCATCGCTGAAGACGTGGCTCTGGAGAGGGGAACTGCGTCCGATGGATATCTCGGCGGAAAGAGGTGCCCCGGCTCTCGAGGTGACCGACCTCTCGGTTGGGTTCGATCAAAACGCCGTGATTGAGCGGTTGTCCTTTGCCGTCCCGCGCGGCAGCGCGCTGGCTATCGTGGGACCGAATGGTGCGGGCAAAAGCGTTCTCGCCAAGGCGCTCATCGGCGCCCTGCCTCATGAGGGCACGATCAAGTGGGAGGACAACGCCAAGATTGGCTACGTGCCTCAGAAGCTGGACATAGAGCGGGATCTGCCCATCACCGGCGCCGATTTCTTGCATGCGAAGGCGGTCGTCGTGCGCGCGTCCCCAGCTGACGTCGCCAATGTGCTGGGACTTGTCGGGCTCAAGGCGGAGCTCGTCGGCAAATCCATCGGCGCGTTTTCGGGCGGCCAGTTCCAGCGGCTGCTGGTTGCGGCTGCGCTCATCGGACATCCGACGGTCCTGCTGCTGGACGAGCCTACTGCGGGCGTGGACGAGCCGGGGCAGGACAGCATCAACCACACACTCGACCGTCTTCGTGGCGAGCGCGGCCTGACCCTCCTGTTCATTTCCCACGATCTGAGTGTCGTGTACCACTACGCCACCAATGTGCTGTGTCTGTCGCGCGGGCACGTGTGTTTCGGCGTCCCCAGAAAGATACTCACTCCCCAGCTGCTTCAGGATCTCTACGGCGCCCCGGTCGCCTACCACGTGCACAATGAGCATCGACCCTAACGCCATCGCGCTTTCCGTGGCCGCTGGCGCAGCGGCCGGCTTGGTCGGCTGCTTCGCTGTCATGCGCCGGATGACCCTGGCGGCCGACGCGATTTCGCACATTGCCCTGCCTGGTATCGGGTTAGCGCTCTTGCTGCGGATTCACCCGATTTTGGGCGGTGCCACCGCGCTCCTGGTGGGGACGTTTCTCGTGTGGGGCATCGAGAACAGAACGCGACTTGCCACGGAAACAGTCATTGGGGTGGTGTTCTCGACCGCGCTCGCCATTGGCAGTTTGATTACCTCCGGAGAAGAACTGATTGAAGCGCTCTTCGGCGGAGTGGGGCACTTGACCACGATGGAAGCCGGCGTCGGTTTCGTCCTGGCGTTCGGTGTGATTGTGTTCGTGCTGTGGCAAAGACACCGACTCGTGCTGGCGCTGGTTTCTCCCGAAATTGCGCACACAACTGGAATCAACGTCCAGCGATTGAATCT
>Ga0265316_10002679_pt1 | contig 18342 bp, 14 predicted proteins | sample 4522metaG_FD_202092 | JGI IMG/M metagenome (GOLD analysis project Ga0265316, IMG submission 202092) | Rhizosphere microbial communities from Carex aquatilis grown in University of Washington, Seatle, WA, United States - 4-5-22 metaG | ecosystem: Host-associated > Plants > Roots > Rhizosphere >... | reverse complement strand
TGCTGGTGCGCGATCAGCTCGGCCTGCTGACGAGACTGGAGTCGCTTTGGGCGCAGTCGGAAGGGCTGGCCCGCGCCCGCTACGAGGCAGGCGAGGCGGCGCAGTCCGATCTTCTGCGCGCGCAACTGCAAAGGAATCGCTTGCGGCAGCAGCGATGGGCGCTGCAGGCCGAGGAGAATCGTCGGACCGCCGTCCTCAACCGGCTGCGTGGGCACCCACTGACCGAGCCGATCGCAACGACGCGCAGCCTGGCCGATCTGCCGGACCCGGCGCTGCCCGACCCCGAACAAGCGGCAACAGCAGCCGAGGCGGAGAGCCCGGAACTGAAGAAGGCACTGCTGGCCGGAGAGCAGGCGGGCCGGCGGGTGGAGCTGGCAAACAAAGAGCGCTGGCCGGACGTGACGGTGAGCGCAGGGGTGATGCCCCGCTGGGGCGGTTTCGAGACGATGTGGCTGGCCGGGGTTGCGTTCAACCTGCCGATCTGGGGCGCGCAGAAGCAAACGCGAGCCATGGCGGAGAATCGGGCACGCGGCGAGGCCGCACGGGATGGCGCGGAGGCGATCCGTCAGCTCTTGCGGCAGCGGATTCACGAGAGGCTGGCGGCCTTGGGCGCACTGGTGGAGGCGAACCACCTGTACCGTTCCGGGCTGCTCGTGCAGTCAGAAGCTACGGTTTCAAGCACGCTGGCGCAGTACCAGGTCGGCCGCGTGACGTTTGCTTCTGTCCTGGAAGCGCTGGCCGGGTACCTGGGTGACGTGAATGGTTTCTTCGAATCGGTCGCGGCGGCGCAGCGGATCGCCATCGCCGAGCGGGAGCTCAGCCTGGATGCGCCGGGCGGACCCGCGACGGGCGGCATGGGTGGCCCTGCGATGCCGGGTGCAGGCGCGACTCCGGTTTCCTCATCGTCTAGTCGATCGGCGGGGCAGCCGCCGAGCACGGACAGCGGCGGCGCTTCGATGTGACGTATGTAAAACGGAGCAGTTGATGGACCAAGACAAGCCCCCGGTTTCCCCAACCGATCGCGAACCCCACCGGTCTTCGCGACGTCTCGTCGTGGTGGCGCTGGCAGCGGTCACGGCGGGCGGCGGTCTCGGCGGTGCAGGAGTGTGGCTGGCGATGCGTGGGCATGGCACTGCGCCAGCGAGCTGGCCCGCAGCGGCGGCAGCGAAAAAGGCGCCTCTGTACCAGTGCCCCATGCACCCGACCGTCACGTCAGATCACCCCGGCGATTGCCCGATCTGCGGAATGAAGCTGGTTCTGGTGGCGTCCGCCTCGACTGACAACGGTGCGGCCGCAAAGCCGGGCGCGCGGAAGATCGCCCTTTACCGCTCGCCCATGGATCCGAAGCAGACCTCGCCGGTTCCACGCAAGGATGAGATGGGCATGGACTACGTCCCGGTCTACGCAGACGAGCTTGCCGGTGGTGCTCCGGTGCAGGGTCTGGCCACGGTCAACATCGATCCGGCCAGGCAGCAGCTCATCGGGTTGCGCACGGCCGCGGTCACCAAGGGCCCTATCAGCGCGAGTTGGCGTACGGTGGCGCGCATCGAGGTGAACCCGGCGGGTGTACGCAAGACAAACGTCAAAGTCGACGGCTTTGTCGAACGGATCTACGCGGACTTCGTGGGACAAGCCGTGCGCAAGGGCCAGCCGCTGTTTACCCTGTACAGCCCGAGCCTGCTGTCGGCACAGAACGAGTACTTGCTGGCGTTGCAGACCAGGGAGGCGCTGGCCAAGGGCGGCGCCTTGTCGGAGAACGGCGAGACGCTGGTGGCTTCGGCTCGCCGCCGCCTGGAGCTGTGGGATGTACCGGTCTCGGAGATTGACCGGCTTGCGCGCACGCGACAGCCCACCAAGGCCCTGACCATGGTGTCGCCTATTGCCGGCGTGGTCACAGCGAAGAACGTGGTGCAGGGGGCGCGGGTGAGTCCAGGCGAGGCGCCCTACGAGATTACCGATCTGAATGAGGTGTGGGTGATGGCCGACGCCTACGAAACCGATCTGGCCCGGATCCGCGTGGGCATGAAGGCCACCCTGACCTTGCCCGCCTACCCGAACCGTTCGTTCTCGGGTCGGGTGGCTTTCATTGATCCGGTGCTCGACCCGAAGACCCGCACCACCAAGGTGCACCTGCACTTCTCCAACTCTACGCGAGAGCTGAAACCAGAGATGTACGGCGAAGTCACGCTGCAGGGGACGGCGCAGGAAGGACTGCGCATTCCGGCCGACGCTGTGATTCGCGCCGGGACCAAGGACGTGGTCTTCCTGGCGCGCGGAGAAGGCCGGTTCGAGCCGCGTGTGGTCCAGCTCGGGAACAAAAGCGGGGCCGAGGTCGAAGTGTCGAACGGCCTCGAAGAAGGCCAGCAGGTGGTCACGCGCGCCAACTTCCTGGTCGATAGCGAATCGCAGCTTCGCGCTTCACTGTCCGCCATCGGAGGCAGGTAGCCGTGCTCAAGCGGATCATCCGCTTTTCGGCCGAGAACAAGTACCTGGTCATCGCCGGCACGCTGGTCGCAATCGCGGTCGCGTACTGGACCATGCGCAATATCCCGCTCGATGCCCTGCCCGACCTGTCGGACACGCAGGTCATCGTGTACTCGCGCTGGGATCGCAGCCCGGACATCATCGAGGATCAGGTCTCGTACCCAATCATCACAGCGCTGCTGGGCGCGCCCAAGGTCAAGGCCATTCGTGGCTACTCCGACTTCGGATTCAGTTACGTCTATGTGATCTTCGAGGACGGCACTGATATCTATTGGGCGCGCACCCGCGTGCTTGAGTATCTGTCGAAGATCGTGTCGCAGCTTCCGGCGGGCGTGAAGACTGAACTAGGACCGGACGCCACCAGCCTGGGCTGGGTCTTCCAGTACGCACTCGTGGATCGGACGGGCAAGCACGCCAGCGATGAGCTGCGCAGTTATCAGGACTGGTTCATGCGCTACGCTGTGCAGGCCGTGCCTGGCGTGGCCGAGGTCGCCACTGTGGGTGGCCAGGTCCGCCAGTACCAGGTGACGGTTAATCCCGACGCGCTCGCGGCCTACAAGCTGCCGCTGGAGACTGTGATCGAGGCTGTGCGCAAAGGGAATAACGACGTGGGCGGCCGGCTGGTGGAACTATCAGGACGCGAGTACATGGTGCGCGGTCGCGGTTATGTGAAATCGCTCGGAGATCTGGAGAAGCTAGTGCTCAAGACCGAAAACGGCACGCCAATCACCGTCAAGGACGTGGCCACGGTAGCTCTCGGGCCGGAGATGCGGCGGGGCATTGCCGACTACAACGGCCAAGGCGATGTGGTCGGCGGCATCGTGGTCATGCGCCAGGGGGAAAACGCCCAACACGTCATCGACCGTGTGAAGACCAAGCTGGACGAGCTGAAGCCGTCGCTGCCCGAGGGGGTCGAAGTGGTCACGACCTACGATCGCTCAGATCTCATCGGGCGCGCCATCAGCACAGTCGCTGACAAGCTGATCGAGGAGATGATCATCGTCTCCCTCATCATCCTGCTCTTTCTCTGGCACATCCCATCGGCGATCGTGCCCATCCTGACCATCCCCATCAGCGTGGTGCTGGCCTTCATCCCCATGTACCTGATGGGATTGAACGCGAATTTGATGTCGCTGGCCGGGATGGCAATCTCGATCGGCGTGCTGGTGGACGGCGCCATCGTCGAGGTGGAGAACGCCTACAACAAGATCTACCTGTGGCAAGCCGGCGGTAAGAAGAACGACTTCCATGAAGCGCGGGAGGACCGGCGGGCTTTGCCCGACGGGCCTCAGCGCGGGAGATTGAAAGAACCCTCCCAGGGTTCTTTCCACAAAGTCCGCTTGGACGCACTGATGGAAGTGGGGCCGTCGGTGTTCTTCTCGCTGCTGGTCATCGCGGTGGCCTTCATGCCGGTCTTCACTCTGGTTGACCAGGAGGGCCGACTGTTCAAACCGCTGGCCTATTCGAAAAACCTGGCCATGGCCATCGCCGCGCTGTTGGCCGTCACTCTGGACCCGGCGATGCGCATGCTGTTCGCCCGGATCGAGCCTTTTCGTTTCAAGCCGCGGCCGCTCGCCTGGCTGGCCAGCCGGATCGCGGTGGGCAAGTACTACTCCGAGGAGCGGCACCCCATCAGCCACCTGCTGCATCGGATCTACGAAGGACCATGCCGATTCGTGGTCCGGCACGCCAAGCTCACCGTGATCGCCAGCCTGGCGGTTGTCGCACTGACCTTGCCCGTTTACTTCAAGCTCGGCTCGGAATTCATGCCGCCCTTGCGCGAGGGTTCGCTGCTGTACATGCCATCGGCCGTGCAGCCGGGTATGTCGGTGGCTGAGGCGCAGAAGGCGCTGCAGGTGCAGGACAAGATCCTGATGAGCTTCCCGGAAATCGCCCGGGTCTTCGGCAAGGCGGGCCGGGCCGGGACCTCGACCGATCCGGCGCCCTTCACCATGATGGAGACCACCATCCTGCTCAAACCGGACCTTCAGTGGCGGGAGAAACCGCGCTGGTATTCGAGCTGGGCGCCGAATTGGCTCAAGCGGGTGCTGCGGACCGCATGGCGTGACCGGATTACCGAGGAGGAATTGATCTCCGAGCTGGACGCAGCCTTGCGCCTGCCCGGCATCAGCAACGCCTGGACCATGCCCATCAAGGGCCGGCTGGACATGCTGTCGACCGGCATTCGCACGCCCATCGGCATCAAGGTGAGCGGCGCAGACTTGAACGTGATCCAGAAGATTGGGCTGGAGGTCGAATCCGCCATTCAGAAAATGCCCGAGACCCGCAGCGTGTTCGCCGAGCGGGTCGCCGGCGGCTACTTCCTCGATTTCGTACTCGATCGCGACAAGCTTGCACGCTATGGCCTGTCCGTCGACGACGCCAACATGATGGTCATGACCGCTGTGGGCGGCGACAACCAGACCACCACGATCGAGGGCCGTCAGCGCTACGGCGTGAATGTGCGCTACGCACGCGATTTTCGCGACGACGTCGATGCGCTCTCACGGGTGCTGCTGCCCTTGCCCGGAGGCCAGGGCCAGATCCCCATGGCGGAAATTGCGGAGGTCAAACTGGTGGAAGGGCCGTCCATGATCCGCGACGAGGACGGACTGCTGACGGGCTACGTGTACGTCGATTTCGATACCTCGAAGATCGACGTAGGCCGCTACGTCGAGCGCGCCAAGCAGGCAGTGGCCTCCGAGGTTAGGCTGCCCACCGGCTACGCCCTGTCATGGAGTGGGCAATACGAGAATATGCTGCGGGTGAAGGAGAGGCTGAAGATCATTCTGCCCCTTACCTTGGTGCTCATCTTCGGACTGCTCTACCTGAACACCAGGTCGAGCTTCAAGGCCGGTGTGGTCATGTTGGCCGTGCCCTTCTCTGCTGTTGGCGCCATCTGGCTGCTCTATGTTCTGGGCTATAATGTTTCGATCGCGGTCTGGGTCGGCATGATCGCGCTCATGGGCCTGGACGCCGAAACCGGCGTGTTCATGCTGCTCTTTCTCGATTTGTCACACGACGAGGCCAAGGCCCGCGGGCAGCTGCGCACCACCGGCGATCTGGTTGAGGCGATCATCCACGGTGCGGTCAAACGCGTGCGGCCCAAGGCCATGACCGTGTGTGCGGCCTTCATTGGCCTTCTCCCCATTATGTGGTCTACCGGCACGGGTGCCGACTTGATGAAGCGTATCGCCGCGCCCATGGTGGGCGGCCTAGTCACGTCCTTTGCGATGGAATTGCTGGTCTATCCGGCGATTTACTTCTTGTGGAGGCGCAAGGAGGTTGTCGAAGGACCTGCCACCGCGGGACTTCATGGGCAGAGCGCGGCGCTCTCGCCAGGGGCGGTGCTATAGGCGCAATCGACCGTGACCGGCTCGGGGGTTACCCGTGCGCGAGGAAGCGCTCGGCGTCGATGGCGGCCATGCAACCGGTGCCCGCCGCGGTGATGGCCTGCCGGTACACATGGTCGGCCACATCGCCGCAGGCAAAGACCCCCGCCACGTTGGTGGCGGTCGATCCCGGCTTGGTCATGATGTAGCCGACCTCGTCCATGTCGAGCGTGCCCTTGAACAGCTCGCTGGTGGGCTGGTGCCCGATTGCCATGAACACACCATCGCACGCGAGTTCGCGCACGGCGCCCGTGCACGTGTCGCGCAGACATACGCCGGTCACTCCCGGCTTGGGCAACTGCCCCAGGATCTCGTCGATGACTGCGTTGGTGACAAGCTGAATCTTGGGGTTGTTGCGCGCGCGATCCAGCATGATGCGCGAGGCGCGGAACTCGTCGCGGCGGTGGATGACGGTGACCTTGCTGGCGTGATGGGTGAGATAGTTCGCCTCTTCCATTGCCGTGTCACCGCCGCCCACCACCAGCACCTCGCGGCCCTTGAACAGCGCCCCGTCGCAGGTGGCGCAGGCGGAAACGCCGCAGTTGCGAAACTTGTCTTCCGACGGAATCCCCAGCCACTTGGCCGAGGCACCGGTGGCGATGATGAGGGTGTCGGCCAGCAAGGTGTCATCGCCGGCGGTGATGCGAAATGGTCGCGTGCCTAACTCCACGGCAGTCACGTCGGTGGTGCGTATGCTGGTTCCGAAGCGCTCGGCCTGGGCGCGCAGAAGCTCCATCAACTTCGGCCCCATGATCCCCCTGGGAAATCCGGGAAAATTCTCCACGTCCGTGGTGATGGTGAGTTGCCCACCCGGTGTGGTGATCGGCTCGATGAGCAGGCCGCCACCCTCGAACATCACCGGCGCCAGGTTGGCGCGACCGGCGTAGATCGCGGCAGTGCAGCCGGCCGGCCCGCCGCCCACGATGGCGACCTTGACATGCTCCATATCAGACATGATTGCTCTCCTGCTCGCGAAGCCTGGTCGGCGCCGCGAAAACGTAATCATCTTGCTTAAGAGGTTTGGAGGCCAACGCTAGCGCATCGGGCAGTCGATGTCAGTCGCAGCGTACGAGCGCAAGCGACCAAACTGGCTATACTCCGCCCCGCATGAGTCGCAGGATTCGAACTCTGGCAGCACTGGCCACCTTGAGCTTGCCCGCCACCTATCTGGTCGCGCAGATCGATTTTGTGCGCCGACACAGTCCCGGAATTCTGCCGCAACGATACTGGCTCCCCCAGCTCACCCGCATCTGGCTACCCGGCCTGGCCGCGACCCTCATCTTCTCCGTCAGCGCCTTCGCGCTTCACAGACGTGCGCGAGGCGACTAGATTTCGCATCCCCTCGCTCGCATGACACCCGAACCTTCAACAGACGCATCGGCCCTCGCGGTAGCCGGCTCAATCCGTGCCCGGTGGTCAGCCATGCTCGGTCGCCTTTCCGAGCGGCAGATGATCGTCTTGGTCATCCTGTTCGGGCTGCTGCTCTATCTTCCCTTCGCAGGAACCTACGGGCTGTGGGATCCCTGGGAAACCCACTACGGCGAGGTCGCGCGGCAGATGGTCACGCGCGGGGACTTCATCAGCTTGTGGTGGCCGGGCTCACCCATCGATCCCGACGTCTTCTGGTCCAAGCCCGTGCTCAGCTTCTGGTTGATCAGCCTGTCGCTCGCCGTCTTCGGGCTGGCGCACCCGTCGCCCGGAACATTCGCACTGTCCTCCAGGCCGGAGTGGGCGTTGCGCCTGCCCTTCTGCCTGATGTCGCTGCTGGCGTTGACGGGTGTGTACCTCGCGGTGTCTCGCTTCGTCAGTCGCCGCGCGGGTCTGCTGTCGGTGCTGGCGCTGGCGACTTTTCCGATGTTCAGTCTGGTGGCCCGCCAAGCAATGACTGACATGGCCTTCATCGGCCCCATGACCATGGCCCTGGCCCTTTGCGCGCTGGCCTTGTTCGACGACGAAGACCGAGAGCTGCCGCGGCGGCACTGGGGGCGGCTCTCCTGGCCGCACCACGCGACTTTCTATCTGACTATCGGCCTGCTGGCATTGACGGTGCTTCCGCAGATCGTGGTCGACTCCATCCAGCTACGCCCATGGAACGTTTGGCCCCAGCGCAATCTCCATGTACCCGGCGTCGTAGCTATGTTGCCCTACGCGATCGGGTTTGTGGTCTTCGTGTGGTACGTGGCCAAGACCCGTTACAAGGCGCCTTTCTACCTTCACCTGGCGGCCATCTTGTGTGGGCTGGCCATCCTGGCCAAGGGCCTGGCCGGCCTCGGCCTGCCGGCGATCGTGTTTCTGGCCTATTTGCTCTTCACCTGGAACTGGCGGCGCCTGGCCCGAGCGCAGCTTCTGCCCGGCCTCTTGCTCGCGCTTCTGGCCTGCGCCCTGGTCGCCGTGCCATGGCACCATGCCATGCTCATTCGTCACGGTTTCCCGTTCTGGAACGAACTGTACGGCGATAATCACTGGCGCCGCTTGGTGCTCGGCCGGCATGGTGATCGCGGATCGTTCGAGTACTTCATTCGAGAGCTGGGCTACGGCGTGTTTCCCTGGATCGCCATGGCGCCCTCGGCCCTGGCTTGGGTGGTGATGCGTCCCTTCCGCCGGGTCAACGCGAACGGCGCCCCCAGCGAAACCACGATCTCCAAACGCCGCGAAATTCTGCGCTTCGGCGCCATCTGGTTCGTGGCGGGCTACGCGGTGGTGTCCCTGTCCATGACCAAGTTCCACCACTACATCTTGCCCGCCCTGCCCGGCCTGGCCATCGTGGTGGGTTGCTTCGTCGATGATCTGCTGGGCCGTGCGCGTGAACGGCTGGCGCTCCTGGCTGCGCTGGTAGGGATTCCGCTTCTACTGCTGGTGACCTTCGATTTGGCCGCGGTCCAGAAGAATGCCCAGCACTTCGTCTGGCTGTTTTCGTACGACTACATCAATACGCCGCAGGGCCGGCCCTGGCCACCCGAGCTCGACTATCGAATCGCGCTGGCGGTTTTTGCCGGCCTGTTCTCGGTCGCCGCTCTGCTAATCGCGTGGCGGCGGCTGCAAACCGTGGCCATGGCTGCGCTGGCCCTGACAGTCGTGTGCTTCACCTACTTCCTGCTCGACGTGTACATGAAGCGTGTGTCTGACCACTGGTCGCAGAAGCCAATCATAGCGACCTACTATAAGGAAAGGCGGTCGCCGGACGAGCGGCTGGCCGCCTGGCAGATGTACTGGCGGGGCGAGAACTTCTATACGCAGAACGAGATCTACGAAGGCCCCAAGGAAAAGCACACCATCTTTCTGGGTGACCGAAACGCCGAAGATCTGAAGGACTTCTTGAAGCGCAATCCAGGCAAGCGAGTCTTCTTCGTGGTCGAGCGCACGCGCTACGACTCGTTGCGGGGCCTGCTGCCCGAACCCGCGCGGCCTTCGCTGAGAATCGTCGACGACAGAAACAACAAGTTCTACCTGGCGGGCGCGCAGCTATAGGGCGTCAACGGGGCGGGCCGCGTCGCCTATCAATGCCCGGGTGAGTATGCCGACGTGCTGCTGGTGCCTCATCAGGGTTCAAAAGCCAGTATGGTACAGTCCGTGCGACAAACAATGTCGGAGCCTGCCGGACAGCCGATGGCCCCCGGGAATCCCACAAACTTGCCACTGGCATCAAAGCATCCGCCGTTAGTCTCGCCGAAGTCACACTGCTCATACTGCTCGTCCACAACGCCATCGCCACAGTGAGACCCCAGAGTACATTTTCTCGTGCAGCCGTTGTACGTGTTGTCGTTGTTCCGCCCCGGACAGCTCAGCGGAACTGGAACCGTTCCATCGCTGCAATCACACTCCTCTCCCGCTTCGACAACGCCGTCACCACAGTGGGGCGTGGCTCCCTCATCAACGCCAGCATCCGCGTCTGAGCCAGCCGCATCCACGCTGGCGTCGGCACTGTATCTGCATACAATCATCGAACCCTGCGAACACGTGTATTTGATGTAGCAGGGACTTGGGTACCATTCACACTCTTGGTCCCATTTTGGTATCTGAGTATCGCCGGGATTGCACACAAGAGGATCGGTGCAATGCGCGCCTTCAGGCAATACGCACAGTATTGGACCACATCCCGCGTTCAGGGAATAGCACTCGCGCTCCGCTGGGCAGTCCCCGGGGGGGAGGATGGCGTCTCGTCCAATCCCCGTGACCACCTGGTGATCACCTGGGTTGCACATTGGGTACAGAGCACAGATGCCACCTTGGCTAGGAGGAGAGCCGGCTGTGCCCCCATAGCCACCCGTGCCACCGGTCCGAAGGCTGCTTGCAGTTCCGCCACCTCCGTTTGATCCCGCGAAGTCAATCGCTCCGCCGGTACCGCCATGGCTGGCACCTGCTGCTCCACCTGGAGCAATCGTGCCGCCAGCACCTCCGGTAGGTGAGCTGCTGATTGAGATGCCCGCCTGGCCTCCGCTCGCAACTCCCGCATCACCGGCCCTGCCATTGAGACCAGAGCTGCTACACGCCATGCCCGCTAGGCCGACCCAAAGAATGGCTGCCACAGCCGCAGGTATCTTCATGAAGTCCTCCACGCGCTGCCGGACATCGGTCTTCTTGATGACCCAGAAACCATGGTACCACTTTCCAGGTATGCGGGATGCTCAAGAATCCCAGCCATCCGTTGACACCTGGATCTCTGAGTGGCAATATTCGCGCCCTCCGAGGGGGGCTGTCCCTCTTTCCCGGGGACAGGATCCGAATTGACCAAACCATTCAAAATCTTCAGCGGTAACGCGAACCGCGAGATCGCGGAGGACGTGTGCCGGTACCTGGACACCTCCATCGGTCGAGCCAACGTCAAGCGCTTCGCCGACGGTGAGTCGGACGTCGAAATCAGCGAGAACGTCCGCGGGGTCCACTGCTTCGTCATCCAGCCAACCTGCACGCCGGTCAACGACAACCTGATGGAGTTGCTGGTCATGATCGATGCCCTCAAGCGGGCGTCGGCGGGCAGCATCATTGCGGTCATGCCCTACTTTGGCTATGCGCGCCAGGATCGAAAAACCCGACCGCGCACGCCCATCTCGGCGCGCCTGGTGGCTGACCTGCTAACCGCGGCCGGCGTCGATCGCGTGTTGGCGATGGATCTGCATGCGGGCCAGATCCAGGGTTTCTTCAACATCCCGGTGGATCACATATACGCCATGCCGGTGATGATGGAATACCTGCGAGCCAAGTTCCCCTCCAACTCGGTGATTGTCTCGCCCGACGCCGGCGGCGTCGAGCGCGCGCGCGCCTACTCCAAGCGGCTCGATACCAGCCTGGCCATCATTGACAAGCGTCGTCCTGCCCCCAATGTCGCCGAGTTGGTCAACATCATCGGCGACGTGAGTGGCCGCGACGCCATTATCGTCGACGATCTGGTCGATACCGCAGGCACCCTGTGCGCCGCCGCCCAGGGCCTGATGAAGAATGGCGCACGTTCGGTTTCCGCCTGTGTCACGCACGGTCTGCTGTCAGACCCGGCGCTCGAACGCATCCACGCTAGCTCCATCAAAGAGATCATCATCACCGATTCCATTCCTCCCCGGGCCGACATCAAGGCCTCGCCCAAAGTCCGAGTCCTCTCGGTTGCGCACCTCTTGGGAGAGGCAGTCAAGCGCATCCACCAGGGGGATTCGTTGAGCACGCTTTTCATCTGAGAGAGTCAGAGCACAAAGGATTTCATCATGGATTTTGCCAAGGTTTCCACCGAGATTCGCCCGCTGTCCGGCAAGGGTGCCGCGCACAGGGCGCGCGCTGCGGGCAAGCTTCCCGCCGTTCTCTACGGCCACAAGGCCGAGCCGCTGTCCCTGGCGCTCGATCCCGTGATGCTGATCAAGGCGCTCGACAAGGACCGCAAGCGCAACACCGTATTTTCGCTCTCGGTGCAAAGTGACGGCAAGGTCGAGGACGTGACGGCGATGATCCGCGACGTGCAGATCGATCCGATGTCGCGCAAGCCGGTGCACGTGGATTTCATTCGCGTTAGCCTGGACGAAATGGTCAAGGTGACGATTCCCGTCGTCCTGCTGGGCATTCCCGTGGGCGTGACCGATGGAGGCAACCTGCACCAGAGCTATCGCAATCTTCCCATCACAGCCAAACCGGCCGACATCCCAACCAAGATCGAAATGGATGTCACCGCGCTCAAGATCGGCGACGCCTTGCACGCCAGCGATCTCAAGCTGCCACCAGGGGTGAAGGTCATGCTGGACGCCAAGGAAGCTTTGGCCTCGGTCGTTGCACCGCGGGCGGAAAAGGTCGAAGAGGTTGCAGCGGGCGCAGTTCCGGCCGAAGGTGCGGCTCCGGCCGAAGGCGCGGCGGCTGCCGCTCCAGGTGCGGCGCCGGGCGCGGCGCCGGCTGCGGGCGCCCCTGCGGCGGCAGGGGCCAAGGGAGCGCCTGCGGCTCCAGGGGCCAAGGGAGCCCCGGCCGCAAAGAAGGAATCGGAGAAGAAGGGCAAGTGACCCGGCTGGGCCAGGGTTGCCGCGTACAGATGAGATGTGGCTTGTGGTGGGCCTCGGCAATCCTGGATCGCGCTACGCGCGCAACCGACACAATGCGGGCTTCATGGTGGTCGATGAACTGCGGCGACGCGCCGGAGCGCCTGCGCCCCGCCTCAAGCTGGGGGCCGAATTGAGCGAGGCTACCCTGGCGGGCAAGCCCGTGCTGTTGTGCAAGCCGATGGAGTTCATGAACTGCAGCGGCTTGGCCGTGCAACGCGCGGCCGCGTTCTGGAAGATTCCGCCGGAGCGGGCCGTGGTGGTACACGATGAGATGGATGTTCCGTGCGGCCGGCTCAAGCTCAGTTTCGGCGGCGGAAGCGGCGGGCACAACGGCCTGCAGTCGATCATCGAGGAGTGGGGATCCCAGGATTTTTCCCGAGTCCGCATCGGAATCGGGCGGCCGCCCGTCCAGTGGGACGCCGCCGACTACGTGCTGGCCGATTTCGCCGAAGACCAGCGGCGCCTGCTGCCGGATCTGATTGCCGAGGCGGCCGATGCCACCGAGACCATCGTGAAGAGCGGGCTGCAGGTGGCCATGAACACATTCAACAAACGCAAGAAGAACGAAAGCGAGGCGGGCGCATAGGGCACCCGTCCGCATCAACTCCTTGCCCGGCGGCTGTGCCCGACCGGGACACAGGTCCAAAGGGAGAACACACATGGCAGAAAAGAGACGAGTGTCGTGCCGGGATATCCCTGGCAGAACGCGCGAGTATGAGACCATCTTCATACTCAAGCCCGACGTGACCAACGAAGTCATCGGCGCGACCAACAGCAAAATTCGCGGCGTGCTCGAGGCGGGTGGCGGCACCTTGCTCAAAATCGAAAACTGGGGACGCCGCAAACTGGCCTACGAGGTGAAGAAGCAGCTCAAGGGCATCTACATCTTCTTTCGCTATCTCGGAAACCCGGGTCTGGTCGAAGAGGTCGAGCGCAACCTGCACCTCACCGACAGCGTGATTCGCCAGTACTCGGTCAAGATCGGCGAGAACGTGGACCCCGCCACGCGCGTGTCCGAGGTGACCGACGAGACGTTTGCCAACGCCTCGGTGCCCGGACCGGATGAGGAAGCCATCGCCACAGGACAAGCCGGCGCGCGGCCCTTCGGCGACGAAGACGAAGAAGGCGCGTTCGATTTCGAAGAAGCCGTTTTCGGGAAGGTCGACGAGCCTACCCGGAGGGGGGACTAAGCCATGTCACGACCAGAACAACAGAAAGACGCCGATCTCGAGCAAGAACCTGGGCGCAAGAAGATGGGCCGCCGCAAGGCGTGCAAGTTCTGCGCAGACGAGAACCTCAAGATCGACTACAAGGATGCCGGGCTGCTCAAGTACTTCATCGCCGACCGCGGGAAGTTGGTACCGCGCCGGCTGACCGGCAATTGTGCCAAGCACCAGCGCGAAATCGGCCGGGCCGTGTCCCGAGCCCGCATGATCGCGCTCATGCCCTTTGCCGTGACCGGCAAGTAGGAAAGGCGGGAGTACATCATGCGAATCATCTTGCGTGAAGACATGGAAACCCTGGGCAAGGCCGGGGAAGTGGTCAGCGTTCGTGAAGGCTACTGGCGCAACTATCTGCTTCCCCGCGGCATGGCGGTGCCGGCCACTGAGAAGGATGAAGCTCGTCTCGCCCACGAACAGCGACTGATTGCCGCGCGGGTGGCCAAACTGGCCAAGGAACTGCAGTCGGAGGCGGATCGCCTGTCGCAGGTTTCGGTGTCGGTGTCCCGAGCAGTGGGCGAAGGCGACAAGCTCTACGGATCGGTCACCAGCCGTGACATTGCCGAGGCGCTGGCCGAGCAGGGAATCAAGGTGGACAGCAAGAAGATCCAGCTTGACGAGCCGCTGCGCAACCTGGGCATGAGCGAAGTCCCCATCAAGCTGGGGCACGACACGGTGGCCAAAATCAAAGTCTGGGTGGTCAAGAAGGAACAATAGTCGTTCGGACGCCCAGTCCGGCCCTTTTCCTATCCGACCTCTGTGTCCTCTGTGCTCTCTGTGGTGAACTAGCTAGCCTTTTCCACCACAGAGGCCACAGAGCCGAACAGTTTGTGAGTGGGAGCGCAAGTTCGCGTCCGATTGGCGTAGAGTGGTTTCCAATGGCTGACTCTCTTGCAGAAGGCAGCTCCTCTGGGCGGCTGCCACCGCACAACCTGGAGGCGGAACGGTCCGCCCTGGGCGGCGTGCTGGTCAAACCGTTGGCCTTCGACGAGATGGCCACAGTGCTGACCGCGGACGACTTCTTGCTGCCCGCTCACCGCGAGATCTTTGCCGCAATGATGGAGCTGGACCAGCGCCGCCAGCCCATCGACGTGGTGTCCCTGGCCGACGAGCTGAAATCGCGTGGCGCCCTGCCCCGCCTGGAAGGTGGGTCCAGTTACCTCATCGCCTTGGCAAACTCCGTCCCCACGGCGGAAAACATCAGCCACTATGTCCGGCTGGTAAAAGAGAAGGCGACGCTGCGCCGGCTGATCGCGGCCTGCGCCGAGATCCAGTCGCGTGCCTACGGCGAGTTCGGCAGCTACGAAGAATTCCTGGACGACGCCGAGACGCAGATCTTCAAGGTCGCGCAGCAGAACCGGCGCGAGTCTTTTCAGCCCGTGGGCGAGTTGCTGGGCGATGTCGTCAGCGAGCTGCAGACTCGCTCCATGGAGCGCCGGCAGATCACCGGCGTGCCCACCGGCTTCACCAAGTTGGATGAAATCACGGCTGGCCTGCAGCCCGAGAACCTTCTTATCGTGGCCGCACGACCCGGCGTGGGCAAGACCTCGTGGGCCATCAACGTGGCCACTAATGCCGCGCTCAACCACAACATTCCGGTGCTGATCTTCTCACTGGAAATGTCGAAGTTCGAGTTGATGGAGCGCATGCTGGCAGGCGAAGCTCGCATCGATTCCAGCCGCATGCGCCGGGGCATGATCGAGTACGGCGACTGGAAGAGCCACATCTACCCGGCGGCCGACCGGCTGACCAAGGCGCCGATTCTCATCGACGACTCGGCCGCGCCCAATATCCTCGAACTGCGCGCCAAGGCGCGGCGTTTTCGCGGCAACCCCAAGTACTTTCCGCAAACCAGCGACGGGCGGCCACCCCTTGGCCTGATGGTGGTGGACTACCTTCAGCTCGCACGCGGCATGGGCGGCCGCCGGGAGGAGTCGCGCGAGCGCGAGATTGCCGACATTTCACGCGGCCTCAAGGCCCTGGCCAAGGATCTGCATATTCCCGTCATCGCGGTATCGCAGCTCAATCGCGGCCTGGAAAGGCGCGAGGACAAACGACCCCAACTATCCGATCTGCGCGAATCCGGCGCCATCGAACAAGATGCCGACATGATCCTCTTCATCCATCGCGAGGAGATGTACGGCACCGAGGGTGCGGAGAAAAACAAAGCTGAACTCATAATCGGCAAGAACCGCCACGGCCCTACCGACACGGTGCCGCTGACCTTCCTGCGCGAGTACACCAAGTTCCAGAACTACGCAGAGGACAGCGACAGCGGACGATAGCAATGGCCACCGATTCAGCGCCCGCGCCGGGTGAACGCATACAGAAGACCGCACTGATATCGGGGGGAGCCAAAGGCATTGGTCGAGCACTGGGGCTGCGTCTGGGTGAGCAAGACTGGGCGGTGGCGCTCTGCTACCGGAAGAGCCGCGCCGAGGCCGAGGCAACCGCCGCGGCTATCGAGGGCAAAGGCGGCCGGGCTCTCGCCATCCATGCCGACGTGTCGACGCCCGAGGTATGTGCGGCTCTGGTCCGCCAGGTGCTGGACTGGCAGGGTCGTATCGATGCCCTGATTCACTGTGCCGGTCCCTATCATCGCGTGGACGTGCTCGAGGAGACGCCAGCAGGCTGGCGCGAGATGTTCGCCGGCAACCTTGACAGCTTCTTCTATCTGGCACGCTTGGTTGCGCCCATCATGGTCAAACAGCAGGCGGGCCGCATCGTGGCGTTTTCGATGGCCAACGCCGATCGCCTGATGGCGCAAACCCAGCTCACCGCGCACTATCTGGCCAAAGTTGGCGTGCTGGGCTTGGTGCGCAGCCTGGCCAAGGCATTGGCCAAGCACAACATCACAGTCAACGCCGTGTCTCCCGGCTTCGTCGATTCCGGATCTGTGGACCCGGCCGAGCTGGCCGGCCTGGTCAAGACCATTCCCGCCGGCCGCATCGGCTCCGTCGGCGACGCTGTGAACGCCGTGCTGTACCTCCTGTCCGACGAAGCCGCCTACGTCACAGGCACCAGCCTGCACGTAAGCGGCGGCTGGGGGATCTAGCTTTTTTCACCACAGAGGACACAGAGCACACAGAGATCGGATAGGAAGAAGGGTTCGGATCGCACAGAAGCCAACCCTTCCTTCTTTCTTTCTTTCTTTCCCGTCCGGCTCTGTGACCTCTGTGCTCTCTGTGGTGAAAAGAGCTAACTACGTTTCAGTCTTGCGAACCGACACGGCCAGCTTGGCCACGCTCTGGAGCACGTGGGGAACCCGCTTGAGAAGGTTGATCGAGGGCGGCCGCTTCTCGTGCACGGCAAACGGGATCTCCACCACCTTCTTCTTCTCGCGGTGGGCGCGGATAACGAACTCGCTCGCAAAGACGTCGCGGTCCAACACGCACCGTTCCGCAGTTTCCAGCAGAATCTCGCGCTTGAAGGCCTTGAGCCCGTGTGTGTCGGTGCCGCCAAATCCACACACCGCGCGCAACAGGCCGTTGTACACGCGGGTGCCCATGCGTCGCACCCAGGGGCGTTGGTCGTTCGACCCGACCATGGCCTTGGAACCGACCACCAGATCGGTGTCGGTCCTTTCCAGCAAGGCCAGCGCCCGCGCGTAGAACTCGGTATCGCACAGATCGATCTCGTCGCAGATGACGAAATCGCCGCGCGCCGCGAGGATGCCGGTCTTCATGGCCAGGCCGTAGTTGGGTTCCCCGATGGAGATCATCCGCACCTCGGGGAAGTCAGCCTCGATCTCCTTGCCCATCTCGACGGTACGATCCCGCGAACCGTTCTCACAAAGAATCAGCTCATAGGTGAAGCCAAAAGGCCGCAGCTTCTCGCGCAGCTCCAACACGGAACCGCGCAGGATCCCCTCCTCGTTGTAGACCGGGATCACGATGGAGACATGCGGCTTGGCGGCGGACGGGGACGGGGTGGTCATGATGTCTTGCTCCCAGGGGCGGCGTCGATGGCAGCCGCAGCCTCGCGGCCAGCCAGCAGGCAATCTTCCATCGCATTGTACGTCCACGAACCGTAGCGGCCTCGCGAATAGATGGCGTACGATTCGAGAAAAGCGAAAATGGCCGTGGTAGCGGCCTGGTAGTGCTCGTCGAACACGACGTAGGCGTACTTGATCTCGCGTGAATCGGCAAATCGGATGTCGCCCGGCGAGACCAAGGCGCCGATGGCAGCCAGGCCTTCCGCCACGTCGGACAGGGTGGTGTCGCTCACGGTCCCGCGGTCGGCCAGTTCCACGTACAACGACGCCGCCCCGGCCGGCGCCATGCTGGGCGCGGCGTTGCTGTAGATGCCGACCCGATAGAACGGCAGGCGCTTTTCGGGCACGTAGATCCAGTGCCAATCCGCCGCCGGCCGCGAGCGTGTGGCCACGTTCAGGTAGCGCAAGGTGGTGCAGCGCAACCGACCGGCGTGGGCCGCTATGTCGTCGGGCAAGTCAGATACGCGCGCCAGCAGCTCGGGCAGCGGCAGAGTGGTGACCACAGCGTGATAGGGCACGCGCTCGCCGGCCACCACCACTTCGCGCCGGCGCAAATCGATCGATTCCACGCTGCTGCGCAGATGAATCTGCCCGCCCTGGATGCGAGTGGCCAGTGCCCTGGTCAGCGTCTCGATGCCGCCCTGTTTGGGGTAGGAGAATTCGACGTTGTAGCCCATGCGCCCGGCGTCTGCGCCCACGGCACCGGCGACCACTTGTTCGAGGTTGGGCAGAGGCACGAAGCG
>Ga0265316_10002678_pt1 | contig 18342 bp, 27 predicted proteins | sample 4522metaG_FD_202092 | JGI IMG/M metagenome (GOLD analysis project Ga0265316, IMG submission 202092) | Rhizosphere microbial communities from Carex aquatilis grown in University of Washington, Seatle, WA, United States - 4-5-22 metaG | ecosystem: Host-associated > Plants > Roots > Rhizosphere >... | reverse complement strand
ACCTCTCCCGCTACCGCGGGCGAGGTGATACGGCCGCTGCCGCGGCCGGGGGAAAAAGCAGCATTCACGCAGCCCAAAACAAAACAGTTGCTCACCCCTGGTAGCACTTTTCAGACACGCTCTAAGAGACTATGAAGACGTGGGCGGCCCCTTCTTTGTCGACGGTGAGGGAAAACATAGCGATCCGATTGATGACGACCTCGCGTTGTGGATACGCACGGATAGGGGGCTGGTGGTGGTGGTTGGGTGCAGTCACGCCGGCGTGATCAACACCCTGAAATACGCCCAGCGACTGAGCGGAGGTTCCCGAGTTCATGCCGTGCTGGGAGGGTTCCACCTGGGCGAAGCAGGCGAGACGCGTGTCGCGCGCACCATGGGCGCGCTGACGGCGCTTGGCCCCGACCTGATTGTCCCATGCCATTGCACGGGAGAACTCGCGGTCGACAAGCTCAGGCAGACGCTCGGTGAGCGTGTTCGCCTCGGCTCTGCAGGGGCGACTTACACGTTCGATGGCGATGACAGATGACGATGCCAATCCGGAGCGGCTCAATCATGATGGTAGCTCCTGTGGCTGGGCGGCTTCGCTGCCGTCAACTTGTCACCCCAGGGCATCGGCGGCATAGCGCCGGTTGACGAATTTCGCCTCTGCCCGTGCCAGTGCGATGCCTACTTGCCGTAGCTCTGCGGTCATTTGGTACATCGGCCAGTTCGATTTCTGAACCTCCGCAACCACTTCGGCCTGTTGATCGACGCGAGTGGGCCGCAGGTAGTGAACGACGAGTTCGGCGGTCACGGCCACCTCGCCCAGCGAGAACAGGCAGTTGGTCATGGCCGCGTCGAGCAGGGCAGAGATCACACCCCCGTGCAGAGTCTCGGGATAGCTCTGAAAAACTCGGCTGCAAGGGAAGGTCGCGAGAACCATCCCGGGCCGGATCACGCGGAAGTCGAGCTTGAATCCGATAGGGTTGTCCTTGCCACAGAGCAGGCAGCGCGAGTGCTCGGCGATCTTCATCGCATCCAGCTTCTGCTGTGCCAGCGAAACCGAAGTGGCCTCGGGCATCCTGTCGGGCGAAAAGTCGTCCATCGACTATCTCCTGGCCGCGATCGCGGCATCGTGGGCTTCTTGCAGGGGCTAGCTTCCTTGGCCGCATCCGTGGCCCTGGCCGTGACCTTGCTCGTGGCCGTGGTGGGCGCAGGCGCCATCGAGGCTCATCAGGGGAAGCTGCCCCGCCTTGAGAGCGGCCAGGTTCTCGTCGACGGTTGCGTGTTGCGCAGCGAACACCTGGATTCCCGCAGCCGCAAGCCGGTTCAGTGCCCCCATGCCAATACCGCCCACGATAATGCTCGCCACGTTCTCTTTCTGAAGCGTGCCGATGGCGCCGCACATGTGCTGTCCGCCGGTCGTCACCGATCGGTAGGTACCAGCTTCGGTGTTCGCAATCACGAAGGCAGGCGCCGAACCAAAGTGGGCGCACACCGGGCTTGCCCCGTTCTCAGGCTTGTTCACGGGAATGCATACGTTCATGGTTTCTTTCTCCCTTTCTTGCTGGTTGTTTCCTTGTCCAACCTTGGCGCCGCGACGGGCGGATCATCGCCGTCATGCAGCTCGCAGCAGCGCCGGCCAACCCGCCTCACTGCGCCGCCGTCGATGAGCAGCGCCTTTCCGTGGACCAAGGCGTCGGCCAGTTTGCGATGGGCCGAATCGATGATCCGGCTGAAGGTCGGCCGCGAGATCCCCATCTGCTTGGCCGCCTTTTCCTGGTACATCTGCGCCAGATCGGCGAGCCGGATAGCCTCGAACTCGTCCAGGGTCATCACCACCTCGTCGAGCTGGCGTAGGGGGATGCCGGCTGGCTTGAACACTGCGGAGGGCGGCTCCCCGCAGATACGGCGGCAGCAGAATGGTCGGGACAAGGATAACCTCGACCCTGGTTATGAACATAAGTTCACTATTTGTCAACCGGCGACTCTTCGCCGCCGAAGAACGTTTGGCGCAAGATGCTGATTTCCGCGAGCGCTGCGAATCCTCTTTCCCGTTCTTGGCTCTCAGAGAAGACTGCGATCACTACTCACTATGCACCTGTCTCGCTCCGCGATTGTTGCGCCTGTTCCCGGTTCAGATCGGTTGTTGCTGGTCCAGCCCTTGACCGGCGAGGTCGCCATGTTTGATGGAGAGGAAGCGGCCAGCTTGCGCGGGATCACGGCAGAACAACCCTTGCCGTCGGCATTGCCCCTGTCCGACATGCGTGAGGCCGGGTTCGCGGTGGAATCCGAGGACGACGAGCGGGCCATGCTGGCCGAGGCTTACGCCAACTACCTGGCGGAGATGGAGCGCACGCCGACCCAACTCATCGTCGTTCCCACCTTCGGTTGCAACCTCAGTTGCACGTACTGTTACCAGGAGCCGTTCGTCGGTGGGGCAAGCGGACTGATCGCGCCCGAGACCATCGCGGCGCTCTTTGCCTACATCGATCGCTTTCACGGCCAGGACCAGCCGCGACCCTACCTCACCTTGTTCGGGGGCGAGCCGCTGATGGACTCGCCAGCGCACCACGATCGGGTCGGGCGTTTGATGGCTGGCGCAGGCGAGCGTGGCATCGGTGTGGCCGTGGTGACGAATGGCTATGAGGTGGAGGCTTTTCTGCCGGTTCTTTCGGGGGCCGACGTGCGAGAGGTGCAGGTGACGCTGGATGGGCCGCCAGAGATCCACGATCGGCGCCGCGTGCTGCACAACGGGCTGGGAACCTTCGCGCGGGTCGCGGCCGGCATCGACGCTCTGCTGGCCGCCAACATTCCGGTGAATCTCCGCGTGGTGGTTGACCGCGAAAACCTGCCGGGCTTGCCGGCACTGGCCAGACTGGCGGCGGAACGCGGATGGCTCGACCGTCTTGAGTCGGCTTTCAAGACGCAGATCGGACGCAACTATGAACTCTTCGGCTGTGCCAGCCGCCAGGGGCGCGAGCAACTCTTCGACCGCCTGGAGCTCTGGACGGCATACCTGGCCCTGGCCGAGGTGCATCCCGAGCTGCGACGATTTCACCAACCACGCCTGCACGGCATGCGCCACCTGGCCGAAACCGGCGAATGGCTGCCTGCCACCTTCGATAGCTGCCCGGCTGCGAAGAAGGAATGGGCCTTTGCCCCTGACGGGGGCCTGTACGGTTGCACGGCCACCGTGGGCCATCAGGCACACCGGCTGGGAAGGTACGCGCCCATCATCGAGCGGGACGAAGACGCCATTGCCCGCTGGCGCGATCGCAACGTGTTTTCCATCCCGGCCTGCCAAGTCTGTTCTGTGGCTTCGGTGTGTGGCGGCGGCTGTGGCGCCGTGGCCGTGAATCGCACCGGCACCGTGGCAGCCCCGGACTGCCGGCCAGTTCGGGAACTACTGGGGCTGGGTGCCCGCTACTATCGTCTGGGCGACGACTGATTCAACTCACAGTCGGCCGCCGGCTCCGATCAGGTAGCCAAGCAATGCACCGTAGAGCGTGGAGATGTACGGGTTCGATGTAATCGGGCATGCGCCCGAGCTGCAACCAACCAGCCGGTAGTAGCCAAACCCGAGGGCGCCGCCGACAACGACAGAAGCCACGGTGAAGAGAGTCATTTTCGTCTCCCGCGCAAGTGCGAGCCGCATCGGATCACCCGCAGCATCCCCCGCCGCAGCTGGCGGTCGCGGTGCTGACCTTGTCGTCGACCTTGGCGCGAACCTCCGCCATGTCGAGCGCCCTGATTTCATCGATTAGCTTCTGCAGCGCGTGTCCGGGCAGCGCTCCGGCCTGTTCGAAAATGAGAATCCCGTCGCGAAACGCCATCAGGGTTGGGATGGCCTGGATGCCGAAGGTCGTGGCCAGGTCCGGCTGGTCCTCGGTGTTCACCTTGCCGAACACCACGTCGGGGTTGGCCTCGGAGGATTTTTCGAACACCGGGCCGAAGACGCGACACGGGCCGCACCATGGTGCCCAGAAATCCACCAGCACGATGCCGGTCTTTACGGTCTGGTCGAAGTTGCTTTGATCGAGTGCCTTGGTTGCCATGTTTTATCTCCCTCTTGCCCGGTGAGAGCCACTCTTGTTGAAAAGGATTCAGAACCCAAATGTCTCTTTCTGGCTCTCACAGGGCGTGAAAAAGCGAGTCATCATCGTTGGAGGCGTTGCCGGCGGCACCTCGGCGGCCGCTCGATTGCGCCGTCTGGACGAGAACGCCGAGATTGTCATCTTCGAACGCGGCGCGTTCGTGTCATTTGCCAATTGCGGCCTGCCCTACCGAGTTGGCGACGTCATCACCGACGAGCGAAAGCTGCTGGTGGCCACCCCGGAATTGCTGCGTGACCGTTTTCGCGTCGAGGTCCACACCGAACACGAGGTCACTGCCATCGACCGTGCCGCGCACACGGTCACCGTGCGAAACCTTTCGGACGGTTCCGAGCGGCAAGAGCACTACGATGCCCTGCTGCTGTCCCCAGGCGCGGGGCCCATCCGACCGCCGATCCCAGGCATCGACTTGCCGGGCGTCTTCACGGTGCGGAGCATCCCGGATGTACGAAAGATCCGCGCCTGGATAGACAAGCATGCCGCCAAGCGCGCCGTCATCGTGGGTGGCGGCTTCATCGGACTGGAGATGGCGGAAAATCTGCGCCGTCGCGGGCTGGATGTGACGATCATCGAAAAACTGGACCAGCTCATGCCTCCTCTCGACCCCGAGATGGCGATTCCGGTGCGGCTGCATTGCGAATCCCATGGCGTGACCGTGCGCCTGGGGGATGGACTGGCCTCGCTCACGGCGGCCGCCAACGGCGGGCTGGCTGTGCGCACGGAACACAACCTGGAAATCGCGGCCGACCTGGTCATTCTTTCCATCGGCGTGCGGCCGGAAACCCAGCTAGCCAAGGCGGCGGGTCTGACCATCGGTCCACGCGGAGGCATCGTCGTCGATTCGCACATGCGCACGAGTGACCCGGTAATCTGGGCAGTGGGCGATGCCGTGGAGATCTCCGATGTCGTCACCGCCAGCGCCGCGCTTGTGCCGCTCGCTGGTCCGGCGAACCGTCAGGCCCGCATCGCCGCCGCGTCTATCGCCGGACGCGCAACCGGATTTCGTGGCGTGCAGGGAACCGCAGTGTGCGGTGTCCTGGGATTGACCATCGCGTCCACCGGCGCATCGGAGAAGTCCCTGCGCAGGGCCGGCCTTGGCGATTTTCAGGCTGTGTACCTGCATCCCGGTCATCACGTCGGCTACTACCCGGGAGCAAAGCCAATCCATCTCAAGCTGCTCTTTCGCCCGTCGGACGGCCGCGTTCTGGGCGCGCAGGCAGTGGGTGAGGCCGGCGTCGAGCGACGAATCGACACCATTGCCATGGCGATTCAGATGCGCGCCACGGTCGACGATCTCGCCGAAGCCGAGCTTTGCTATGCCCCGCAGTACGGTGCAGCCAAGGATCCGGTGAACCTGGCTGGCATGATCGCGCAGAACGCCCGCAACCAAGATTCGCCTCTGGCGGGCTGGGCCGAAATCGACGGACCCGACGTCTCGATTCTCGACGTACGCGAGAGTTCCGAGTGGCACGCCGGCCATTTTGAACGCGCGGTTCACATTCCCCTCGGCCAACTGCGCGACCGGCTGGGCGAGCTACCCAAAGACCGCCCCATCCTCGTCCATTGCGCGGTCGGGCTTCGTGCTCATATCGCCGTGCGCATCTTGCGCCAGCGCGGCTTCGACGCCCGCAACTTGAGTGGCGGGTGGACCACCTGGCGCCATGTAGAGGCCGCTGCGGAATCGGCCCGGGTCTGCCTGCCCGAATCGCGTGTTGTGCCGCCCGAGCCCACGGGCTAGGACGACCGGCGCGTCGAGGAATTTCGACTAGCGTTGCTCGTCCAGCGCCGCCTGGACGGCTTTGCGCAACGACTCTTGCACGTGCCGGGGAACCAGTGGGCTGGGCGCAGACTTGCACAAGGCCAGCGTGCGTTTGAGCGAATCGCACAACCCCTTGCAGTGTGGGCAGCCATCCACGTGTCGCTCCATCTCGGCGCACAGATTCGGGCTGATCTCGTCTTCCAGCTTCTTGGACAGCATCGTGAGCACATCGGGACAGTTTGGCTGGGCCGGCGCCCCGCCGTCGCCGCCAACCACGGCCAACAACTGGGTGCGCAGCGACTGCCGCGCACGATGCAGCCGGCTTTTCACCGCCGCCACGCTGAGCCCGGTGACCTGCGCCACCTCCGGGGCGGTCAGACCTTCGAGATCGCGCAGGATCACAACCTCGCGCGCCTCGGGTTCCAACTGCTCCAAGGCGGCGGCCACAGCGTCGCGCGTTTCGCGGCCGAGCAGCGTCTGTTCCGGGCTGGGTGCCGGCCCAGCAGCCTGCTCGTGCGCGGCCACATCGAGCGGCTCGTGGTGCGCGGGCTCTCCCTTGGTACGCCGGCGCTTCTTGATGCAGAAGCTGCGAGCCACGGTGTAGAGCCACGTCGAAATCGAAGCCTCGCCCCGGAAATCGCGCACGGACCGGACCATGGACAGCAGCGTGTCCTGCGCCACTTCCTGGGCGTCATCTGGATCGCCACACATCTTCATGCCGAACGCGAACACCTGCCGCTGATGGCGTTCGAGCAGATCGCCGAGCGCAGCGCGATCCCCTTTGCGCGCGGCCAAGAGAAGCGCGTCTTCGGTTGGGGCGGCGTCGCCTTCGTTTGCCATGTCACCAGTCTAGCCCAGCTTCGCACCAAGAGATGATCGGTGTGCGTACCCGAGCTGTTCGGGTAAGGTAGTTTGCGCCATGTTCGCCACCGCTCGCGCTACGGCCATTGTCCTTTGCTTTCTTGCTGTCGGCGCGTGTCGCAAGAACATGGCACACAAGACCGGCGCCACCGTGGATCGCGGCCCGGTCATCGACTCGCACACCCTCATCGCTCCCCTCGACGGGCCGATCGACACGGCACTCAAGCTATTCAAGCGCGTGGGCGTGGTGAAGTTTTGCAACAAGAACGGCGGGTACATGGGCTCGCGCGCCTTTGCGGCCACGCTACAGGTGAAGCACCGCCTCAAGGATCAATTCGAGTTCTTTGTCAACGTCTCGTGGAATGGCGTGACCGAGCCAAGCTGGGGCGCCCGCGAGGCCGAGCGACTTCAGCGGGAGGTCGGCTACGGCGCCAAGGGCATCAAGTTCTTCAAGGCCATGGGTCTGGGTGCGCGCGACGCCAATGGGCAGCTCATCCACATCGATGACACGCGTTTCGATCCCATCATTGAACGGGCGGCCAGTCTCAACGTGGTGGTGGCCATTCACGTTGGCGATCCCAAGGCTTTCTTCGAGCCACCCACGCCCCAGAATGAACGCTACGACGAGCTGAAGTTGGCGCCCGACTGGAGCTTCTATGGCGAGGACTACCCGCCGTTGATGGAGCTATGGAACCAGACCGAGCGCCTGCTGAGCCGCCATCCCACGACGACCTTCCTTTTCATTCATCTCGGCCTGTCTGAAGACCTCGACTACATGGAGAGGCTGCTCGATTCCCACCCCAACGTCTATGTGGACACCTCGGCGCGAATTCCCGAGTTCGGCCGTCATCCCGTCGACAGGGTGAGGCGCTTCTTTCTGAAATTCCAAGATCGGATCCTGTTTGGCACTGACCTGTCCATCGGGCCGGACACCTGGCAGCTTGGCTCGGTTTCCGAGACGCCCGTCGGATTCGAGGACGCCGTCAAATTCTACCAGGCGCATTTTCGCTTCTTCGAAACCGATTTGCAGAACATCGACCACCCAACGCCCATCCAGGGTCGCTGGAAGGTGAATGCCATCCACCTTCCCATCGATGTGCTGCACAAGCTCTACTACGCGAACGCCGAGCGGCTCATCTTCGCTCGCAAGGTCTCAGTGGCGGTGGTCGATCCTCTGGACGAGCCGCCGGCAACTTCGACACCGGGGCGCTGACCATCTAATCGCGTGGGGAGCCGGCGAGCTTTGCTCGCCGCGTACCATCGCGGGAGGGTTTGGGAACCCTCTCAGGGTTCCCATATCAATGACCTCCACGAACGGTCAGGCTGCGCACGAGCACGCCGCCCTTTTCGTAGGGTTCGCTGCGGGTCAGCACCTCGACGCTGGCAAAACCAGCCGCGCGAATGGCATCCAGGTATTGAGGCTCGGGAATGGCTCCGCCATAGCATGCGGCCCAGGCAGCGGGATCGTTGCGCACCGACTCGGGCAGCTCGGCTTCCGCGATCACGTCCGAGACCACAAAACGTCCGCCGGGCCGAAGAATGCGGTGGATCTCTCGATAGACCGCCTGCTTGTCTGGGGCGTGGTTGATGGTGCAGTTGGAAATGACCACGTCGGCTGAAGCGTCCTGCAGGTCCAACGCCGCCAGATCGCAGCACACGAAGCGCACGTTGGCGAGAAACGGCGGGACCGCAGCCCGAGCCTTGTCGATCATGGCTTGCGTCCGGTCCACGCCGATGGCCGCGCCTTTGGGGCCGACCCGACCGGCAGCGCGGATCACGTCCTGGCCCCGGCCGCAGCCCAGGTCCACCAGGGTTTCGCCGGTGCCAGGGACAGCCAAGTCCAGCGCTTCACCGCAGGAAAGCGAACAGCAGGAATCTGCGAGCCCGGCATAGCGACCCTCGATGGCGCGACCGAGGATTGAGAGAGAGGGAGATGTCATGGGCGTGGTCCCAATCTCAGCGCACTTCGCGCAGGTACTTTTGCGCAGCCAACGCGGCGATAGTGCCGTCCGCCACAGCGGTGGTGATCTGGCGGAACTTCTTGGCGCGGATGTCGCCCGCCACGAACAGGCCAGGCACGGAGGTTTGCATGGAATCATCAGTCTCGACACAACCCCAGCGATCCAGCGGGACTACACCCTTGAGCAACTCGGTTCGCGGCACCATGCCGACGAACACGAAGACGCCGTCAGTGTCTAGCTCGCTGGACTGCTTGGTCTTGAGATTCTCCACCCGCAATTTCTGCAACGCGGTTTCGCCCAGAAAGGCACGCGGCTCATGGCTCCACATCACCTTGATCTTGGGGTTCTCCAGGGCTTCCTTGGCGGTGGCGGGCTCGGCCTGGAACTCGTCGAACTGGTGGATGATGGTCACGCTGCGGGCGAACTGGGTGAGAAACAGCGACTCCTCGACGGCGGAATTGCCGCCACCGATGACGTGGATGTCCTTGCCCTCGAAGTAGGCGCCGTCGCAGGTGGCACAGTACGAGATGCCACGGCCACGAAAGGTGTCCTCGCCTGGAATGCCAAGGGCGCGCGGTTTGGCGCCCGTGGCCACGATCACGGCCCGGCCAGTGATCTCTTCGTCCTCGTCGAGAACGAAACGCTTCTCCCGGCTGGACAGGTCCATCTTGGTGATCTCCACCGCGCGTGCAATGCGGGCGCCGAAGCGCTCGGCCTGCTTGGCGAACAGGCCGGCCAGCTCGGCGCCCTTCACGTCCTCGGGGAAGCCGGGATAGTTGGAGACCTTGTGGGTGGTCTTGACCTGTCCACCTGGCATGCCCTCGTCGAGAACGATGGTTCGCAGCCGAGCACGGGCGCCGTAGATGGCGGCGGTCAGACCAGCAGGGCCGGCGCCCACTACCACCAGATCGAATTGGCTCGCCATGCAGCACCCTCCAAGTCAGGCCAGCATGGCCTCGACAGTTTGTTTGATTTCGCTGCGCTTGATGTCGCCGGTCAGCCGGCTGCCCACTTCCTTGCCGCCCTTGTAAAATAGCAACGTGGGGCTGCTGGTCACGGCCAGCTTGGCCGCCAGGTCGCGGCTGCCTTGGCGAAAGATCTTGATGAAACGCACGCGGCCCTTGAACTGGTCAGCCACGGCCTCGAACTTGGGCGCCAGGGCCTCGCAGGGCGGACACTCGGTGGAGAAGAAGTCCAGCACCACGGGCTCAGGCGCAGCGAGCACCTCGGCTTCGTACTGGGCTGCCTGGATTTCGCGCACGTTTTCACTCATGACGCCGGTCTCCCTGCTATTTCGTTAGTCGTGGCAACCCGCCACCAAGCGCGAGGACTTGGCGCAACACTGGGCGGTCTTCTCGGGCGTGGGCTTGGAAACCTTGGCGGCCTGGCAGCAGTTCTTCGTGGGCTTGGGCTTGGTCAGCTTCTTCATGGTGCTCCCTATTATGGTGAAACGAGTTTTGACAGGCGCTGGCGCAGATTCTTGGCGCGATCACAATCCTCGCAGGGGGCATCCTTCGCGCCCGCCGCCTTCTTGGTACAGGTGACCAGGCAGTGGTCGAGCGATTGCAGCAGCAACCGGATGTCGTCGCTCTTCAGGGAAAGCTGGATGTTGTCGGGCGCGGAAGCAGATGGACTTGTCATGCGGGTATTCTACGCAGACCGGGGCCTTGCGGCCGGCGAAACTGAGATGGGGCGGAATCCGTCGTATTTCTGGAACTCATGACTTGCACACTTAGAGCCAGCTTCGCCAATTTGGATTCGCGAATCTTGAACGCAGGATCGCTCTCGGCACGGTGGTGCTGCGGGCGCGCCGCTATTGGCTCCCGCGTTTCAGGATCGCAGTGATCTCCTCAGCTTTGACCTCACCTTGCAGCGACTCAAACACGCGCAGCTGCTGATCCACGAAGTAGATGCCTGGTGGAACCATGAGCGGCTTCGCGCTGGTATACGGGGCTGCCTGGGTAGCCTGGGTGTCGATGTGGATACGCTCGATGGGAAGCTTGGGCGGCGTGCCCAGCGCCGTCTGGAGCGCCGCCCATGTGTCGGCCACGCGCTTGCGCGTACATTCGCAGGCGTGTTCCTTGTCCATGAAGACCACCCGGGTGATCTTCGACGTGGTTGGGGTGACCGGGGTGGCAGCCATGGCCGCTGCGGGCGCGCCTCTGCCTTTTGCGCAGGCGGGGAGGCAGAAAAGCGACAGAAGTACAATGACGGCGAGTCGCATGGTGATTCCTTTCATTTGAGAGCCTGGAACGCGAAGTACACACCGACCAGCACAATGACGAAGCCGGCTGCGCTGCGGAGGACCGCCAGCGCACGGGTTGCGTTTCTATTCTCGATGAGCGTGCGGGCCGCTCCCATAGATGTTCCCGCAATGAGAATGAGCACGCTGTGGCCGAGGCCGTACACCAGCAGCAGGAAGCCACCATAGGCGAGCGAGGCGCCCGCCCCGGCCAGGTAGGTGAGCAGCACGACCAGAATAGGTGCGGCACATGGAGCGGACACCAATCCGAACAGGGCGCCCAGGACCAGAGCGCCAAACACCCCGCGCGTGCGCGGCTGCACCCGCCCCGCGAGCGACGGAATGGGCACCTTGAACACGCCCGCCAGATGCAGGCCCATGACCAAACAGACCGCCGCTACCACCCAGTTCCAGGCCCCCGAGACGTCGCCGTAAATATGGCCCGCCAGCGCTGCGGTTATCCCGAGTATCGTAAACGTGATCCCGAGGCCCAGAACGAACACCAGCGACAGCCCGAAGGCGCGCAGCACGCCAGGCTTGCCGTCGCGGCGGCCAGCCACGAAGCCCATCATCAGTGGAATCATGGCCAGCACGCACGGGTTCGATGCCGTGAGCATGCCGCCCACGAACACGGCCAAAACGGCCAGCCACGGGCTGCCGTGGAGGTACTGGCCAACGTTGCTGGTCAGCTCGGCGAGCACTACCCCGCCTTCGCCGCTGCCGTGGTCAGCCAAGAGACGATCTCGGCCGCCTGCGGGACTCGGCCCGAGCACTTCACCTCGGCGTCGATGACCAGGGCGGGCGTCATCATCACGCCGAACTTCATGATCTCGTCGATCTTCTCCACCTTCTCCAGCGACGCTGCCACGCCCGACTGGGCCAGAGCTTTCTGCGCCTCGGCGTACAGTTGTTTGCACCTGGCGCATCCGGTTCCAAGGACCTTCACGTTCATTTGGGGTCTCCTTACAGCACGATATTGAAAAGGTAGCCGACCAGCAGAATTCCGAGGGCAACCACCCCCGCGAAAGTGGCGATGAGCGGTGGGCGCAGTACCTTGCGCAGGATGATCATCTCGGGCAGTGACAGCCCGATCACGGACATCATGAATGCCAGCACCGTGCCCAACGCTGCGCCTTTGCCAAGGAGCGCCTGCACCACGGGAATGATGCCAGCCGCATTGGAGTACATGGGCACGCCGATCAGGACCGCCAGCGGTACCGACCACCACGCGCCCTTGCCCATGATCGAGGCCATGAAGTTCTCGGGCACATAGCCGTGGATGCCTGCGCCCACCGCGATGCCGGCCAGCACATAAGGCCAGACCTTGCCCACGATGTCCTTGACCGCGTCGCGGCCGGCCCGAACCCGGTCCGCCCCGGAAAGAGGCGCCGTGTCCGGTCCCACGCCGGTCTTCGTCTGGTACACCCAGCCCTCGACCCATTTTTCCAGATGCAGTCGGCCGATGGTCCAGCCCGCGATCATGGCGATGGCAAGGCCGGTGCCGAGGTAGAGAGCGGCCACCTTCCAGCCAAATAGGCCAAAGAGCAGCACCAGCGCGACCTCGTTGACCATGGGCGCGGAGATTAGAAACGAGAACGTCACGCCCAGGGGAACGCCGGTGGTCACGAACCCGATGAACAGCGGCACCGCCGAGCACGAACAGAAGGGCGTCACCACGCCCAACAGCGCCGCCAGGACGTTGCCAACCGTCTGTCTTCGGCCCGCAAGCATCCGCCGAGTGCGCTCGGGCGTGAAGAAAGAGCGCACGATGCCCACGCCGAAGACCACCACAAAGAGCAGCATCAGCACCTTGGGCGCCTCATAGACGAAGAACTCCAGAGCCGAGGTCAGCCGCGAGTCGGCGGCCATCGAGAGAAGGTCGTGGACCAACCAGCGGGCGAACGCCTCCAGATTTCGATACACGAGCCACCAGGCGGCCAGGCCACCGAGGAGCAGAGCCGCTTTCAGCCCCCGCAGGCTGAGCGGGTGGCGCCCCTTCACCCTGTCCATCACTGCCTGCTCGATCCAGCCTTGGCCGCACGGGTGGCGGCTTTGGCGCAAGCCACGCCTGGCTTTTTGCCATCCAGCCAGCGTTGCAGCGTCTTGAGCAGCGGGGCGGCATCGGGCCGGTCGGCCAGGCTACGCCGCAGGAGCGCGAGATGGGTCTTGGCCAGTTCGTCTTGCGCCGGCCGGAGCGCGTAGTGCGACCACAGACCATCCTTCCGGTCGGTGGCCAGTCCCGCGTGCTTGAGCGTGGCCAGGTGCCGCGAGGCTTTGGACTGCGTAATACCCAGCGCGGCCATGACGTCGCACACGCACAGCTCCTCATGGTGAAAGAGCAACCAAATGATCTTGAGCCGGGCTTGGTCAGAGAGAACCTTGAAGAACTGAGCCGCGTTTTTCATAGGTCACCCGTATATGCGTATAGCCGCATATACGGGTGACTACAAGGCCGTCCCGTGGTAGGGAATGCAGGCCAAGTGTCCGTTCCTTCCGGTTTCGGTGGCCACCCCAAAGAATGCCGAATGACCCCAAGAACCGTGGGCCAAACTGGAGAAGCGGCGATCAGGATCCTGGGGCGGGCGGAACTGTCATGGGGCTGAATCCGTCGCATTTCTCGCCCGCAAGGACTTCCAGAGACTGGATGAGCACCGGCAGTGGCTGCTCGCCAACCAGGCGCGCCACTTCTTTGCCAGTGCCGTCCAGAAACAGAAACGTGGGCACGCCGAGCACGCCGTTCTTGGCGGCGGCTTCGCGGCCGACCGTCGTGGAAACATCCACTTGCCGGACACGGATGCCGTGCTGGGCGCAATCGCGTTCGGCCGCTACCACCACTGAGTGCATGCGCTGACAGATCGGGCAGCCCGCAGCCACGAATTCCAGCATGGTGGGCATGCCCTCCGCTGCAACGGCGGAGGAAGCTTCGAGTGCCTGCGGTGCAGGCGAGACTCCTGCGTTGCACGTGGCCGCAACGGGCGCTGGCGTGATGGACGAGGCGACGGCCCCCGGTGCCGCCAATGCTGATCGAGGACTCATGACCAGCGATTCGTGCCCGGTGATCATCAACAGGCCCATTGCCACCAGTAGGGTTCCGCTGGCCAGTTCGAACACGCGCAGATGTCGTTTGGCCCTGTCCAGCAGCCGCAATGCAAGCGGCGCCACCAGGGATACGGCAACCAGCGGCAGCGTCAGGCCGAGCGCATAGGTGCCAAGATACAGCGCAGCCTTGGTCGGGCTTCCTGCCGTGCCGGCAAACGCGAGCACCGAGCCGAGCACCGGACCAACGCAGGGACTCCAGCCGAGTGCGAAGGCTGCCCCGAATAGAAAGGGCCACGCAAGGCCGCCGCCCCGACGAATCGAGGCCAGCCAAGGACGCGCTTCACGATCGAGCCAGGGAACGCGCAGGAAGCCCATCAGCTTCAGCCCCGCGAGGAAGATGGCCAGCCCCGCCAGTTGGAACACGAGGACGCGATGCCCCGAGAGCGTCCGGCCCACCGCCGATGCGGCAAGGCCCAGCATCACGAATACAGCCGCAAGCCCGAGCGAAAACGCAATCGTGGACGCAACCAGTCCTTTGCCGCGCGAGCCCTCACGCAGGGCGACCGCAGAGGTGCCCGCGAGCATAGCCAGGTAGATAGGCACCAGTGGAAGTACGCAGGGCGAGAGGAATGTCAGCGCACCAGCGAAAAACAAGGCAGGAAAGGTGAAGTTCATGACTTGCCTGGTGAGAGCCAGCTTCGTTGATTTGGGTTCGCGTGAATCCTTTTGGTTGCGACGTGGCTCTTACATGCCGAAGGGTCATGGCAGAAAGCCGCTGGCCCTGACCAAGGAGGGTGCCATGTCACGTTTTCTTGCGAAGAATGAACATCTGGTCGACCGCGCGCTGCGCGTGCTGCTTGGGCTGGGCCTGCTCAGCCTGACGTTCGTTGGGCCACACACCGCGCTCGGCTACATCGGGCTGGTGCCGCTGGCAACGGGCTTGCTGGGTAGTTGCCCGCTCTACTCGATCTTCGGCTTCTCCACTTGTCGCGTGTCGCCGCACAAGGGCGGCTGATGGGTTCAGCCGCCGATGAAGGTCTTGGGCATCCGCACGGCGACGACTTCACCTCGCGCGGTAGCCACCCCGGCGGCATACACGGTCGTTTCGACGATGACCTTGCGACCCTTGATCTCCTTCACACGCCCGCGCAGTTCCAATTCGCCATCGATCGGTGTGGGCTTGAGGTAGTCCACATGCAGCGAGGCGGTGACGTAGCGAAGCGGTGGATCTGAATCCATGGGGCGGCCTTCCGCGCGGTAGGCGGCCGCAGCAGCGGTACCAGTTCCGTGGCAATCGACCAGCGACGCGATGAGCCCGCCGTAGACGAATCCGGGAATGGCGGTGTGGTATGGGCGCGGCCGGTAGCGGGTGACGCTCTCTTCGCCCTCCCAGAACGTCTTGATCTGTAGACCATCGGCGTTCAGCCGTCCGCACCCGTAACACTGGGCAACGCTGTCGAGGTAGTAGTCCTGGAAAGCCTTATCGGGCATGGGATTCCTTGGGGCTCATGACGAGGAAGTACTGGTACGGAAGCGATTCGTGCTCGGTCACGATGTGCAAGCCCGCTGCGCGGACCTGCGCCAGGCAGTCCTCGCGGGAGAGCTTGTGATCCACGGGCGGACCCACCGGCAGCTCGCGCTTGTGGAAGTCGATGATGGCCACCCTGCCCCCAGGTCGCAGAGCAGCCTGCAGGCGCCGCAGGTACGCGGCCTTTTCGGGCACATGGTGAAACACATTCACCACCAGGATGAGATCGCAGACAGCGGGCGGAACCAGCGGGTCATGGGGCAGACCCAGCACTGGCGTCACGTTATGCAATCCCGCGCTGGCGACGCGGTCACGCAGCAGGGAGAGCAGCTGCGGTTCTACGTCGACGGCGTAGACCTGGGCCGCCAGCTTGGCCATTCGAAGTGCGAAGTATCCCGTCCCCGCGCCGACATCGCACACCACGCTGGTCCGCGCGATTCCGAGTGCGGCCAGGACAGCCTCAGGCCGTTGCCATTCGTCGCGCTCCGGATTGTCCAGCCTGGCGATGTACTCCTTCAAGTCGGCGGGATTGCCGTGGTGATCCCTGGGCTCGTCGGTGCTCATGGACGACATATTGATCGATCGCCTCCTTCAAGTCATGTGGGTCCTGGCAATACCCCCGCGTGCGTGCCACCATCTTGGTCGAAAAGGGGAGATGAACTCATGAGAACTGTCTCAGCAATCCTGGCGGGCATTGCCCTTCTGGCTGTTGTTTCTGCGTGCCGTGCTGGTGGCATCGATCCGGCGACGGTGCATGCGAAGATCAAGGCAGGCGCGCTGGTGGTCGACGTACGCACGCCGGCCGAGTTCGCGGCAGGGGCGTATCCGGGCGCAACCAACATTCCCCTCGACCAAGTGGAGAAACGCCTAGCCGACTTCGGCGATCGCAAGCGCGCCATCGTCGTGTATTGCCGGTCGGGAAATCGCAGTGGGCAGGCCAAGGTCATTCTGGAGAAGAACGGCTTCTCCGATATAACCAACGGCGGCGCTTTCAAGGACATGCCGCCCCGCTGACGGTGCTTCCAGAACTCAAGTCTGACCGTCGGACGGCGAGTGCGGACCGCTCGCCGCTTTCTTCAAGATCTCCCACAGATCCCCGACGACCGGCAGCTCTCCCACGACAGCGTTGGCCCCCAGACGCTGCGCCCGCGCGGCCGTGGACAGGAGCCCGCCGGCCGGGATCAGGACCAAGGCGCGCGTGACTCTCTGGGATGTCAGGCGCTGAGCCAGTTCCGGATCGTCCTTCTCCGCAAAGAGACCCCCGCACAGGATGAGATCGAGCGGTTTGTCCGTTCGATCGGCGTGTTCCGCCAGCCGGTCGCGCATGTCCTGCGCATCCGCCGCTTCCAGGACTTCGTGGCCTTGAAGCCGCAATGCCGACGTGAGTCTTTGTCGCAATAGCGGGTCCGGGGCGCCCACCAGGATGCAGAGGTGCTCGCCGTTGCCCACCGTATGTTCCGTATTCGCTGACATCACAACTACTGAGAGCCGGAGAGCGGACAAAGGGTTCGCGCAGGCAATGGAGTCCTCATCCGTTTGGATCTCGCTTCAAACCCGGCGATGAACCACCTCTCCGAAAAGCGGCGTCAGGTGCGAGGCATCGTTGAGGCGAACCAGCGACAGGTGTTCCGGATCGGGTCCTTCCAGCAGGTTCAAGCAGACGGGGGCCTGACGAAACGCCCATGCCCGAGCCAGGCTCAGCCCGAGAATCCGGCAGAGCAGCACGCGGTTCACCCCGTCGTGCGAAACCACGAACAGCGTGTCCTCCGACTGAAGGCCGTGACAGGCCTTGCACAAGGCGCTCCAGGCCCGGGCCATGACTTGTTCCAGGGACTCGCCACCGGGAAGGGTCACAAGATGCGGAGTCTCCCGCCATGCTCGGCGCCGAGTCTCATCCCGTTTCTTCACTTCAGCGTCCAAACACCCTTCCCAATCCCCGTGGGCGATCTCCATCAAATCAGGGTCGAGGGTCAAGGGAACTGAACGATCACCGAGAACGATCTCGGCGGTCTGTTTGGCCCGCAGGAGTGGCGAGGAAACGATTCGCGTGAACTTGAAATCCGCGAGACGGGATGCCAATGCCTGGGCCTGAAAGCGTCCACCTTCGGAAAGCGGAATATCGAAACCCTGGCCTTGATAACGACCCTCGGTGTTCCATTCCGTCTCGCCGTGACGTGCTAGGAGAATTCGCATGTTCCAAGAACGGCCCACCAGGGGCGGCGGCGCGAAGGATGGCACACGACGGGGCCAAGTTCATCCCTGGCATGCAATCTGCAAGTAATCGAGCAGCAGCGAGGAACGCGCTTTCGCGCCGCCAATCGAATCGCCATCAAGGAGTGGATCGATGCGGCCACGTCAGCGAGCCTACCCGTGGTATCCAACAATGAGACACATTCAGGAGCTACGAAGAACAATCGTCTTGGCGTTGTTGGCTGTTGCGACGGCGTGCTCCTGCCATCACAGGCCGGCCATACCTTCAAGCTGCGGCCAGCGAGAGACGCAGGTCGTCCTGGCCAGATCGGCTCTGCCAGTTTGTGGACCCAGCCAGGACGGTCAAGTGTGCTACGTGTGGAGCGATTCCAAGTTCAACATCTGTCGCGGTGACCGAGGCGCCTGGATCGAGACTAGCGTGAACGGCCTGCACGCCACCCGGCAGCGCCAGAAAGCTACCTCGGGCCACAACTTCCAATAAAGGCTTGCGAGCGGCGGACACGTGGACGATCTGCCGCCTGGCCACAAGAGCGGTCTCGCCGACCGTTTCATGCGGACGATCAGCGGCAGCGTCCGCGTGCCCTGGACATCAATCGAGCCTCTTGCCGCTGACGAGCGACACAACACCAAGTACCGCTGCAAGGATG
>Ga0265316_10002677_pt1 | contig 18349 bp, 16 predicted proteins | sample 4522metaG_FD_202092 | JGI IMG/M metagenome (GOLD analysis project Ga0265316, IMG submission 202092) | Rhizosphere microbial communities from Carex aquatilis grown in University of Washington, Seatle, WA, United States - 4-5-22 metaG | ecosystem: Host-associated > Plants > Roots > Rhizosphere >... | reverse complement strand
TATAGCGAAGTTGTGAATTGTCAAGTTGTGAATTGTCAAGTTGTGAATTGTGAATAAAATATATTATTTAATTGCAGGCTAAATCTGGCGCATGACTTTTACTGATATTCTAAATACTTAAATTCCCGACTTCTCACTTCTCAAATTCACATCTTTTCACTTCACAATTTCATAAATTATGAACGAAAATTTTATTGATTATGTTAAAATAGCTATCCGCTCGGGGAAAGGTGGTGGAGGTAGCACTCACCTTCATCGGGAAAAGTTTGTCCAAAAGGGCGGTCCCGACGGAGGCGATGGAGGAAGAGGAGGTCACATTATTCTCAAAGGCAACAAACAACTTTGGACACTGCTACATTTAAAATACAGAAAGCATATTCATGCAGATGATGGACAAAATGGTGGTACTGCCCAAAAAACAGGAGCGGAAGGTAAGGATGTTATTGTTGAAGTGCCATTGGGAACTGTAGCTAAAAATGGAGACACTGAAGAATATCTTTTTGAGATCACCGAAGATGGACAAGAAAAAATTTTAGCTAAAGGAGGGCGTGGCGGAAAAGGAAATACTTTTTTCAAATCAGCTACTTTGCAGACACCACGTTTTGCACAACCAGGTGAACCCGGTATTGAAGGCTGGTTTATCCTGGAATTAAAAATTTTAGCCGATGTTGGTCTTGTTGGTTTTCCCAATGCGGGCAAATCAACTTTATTATCGGTTGTTTCAGCTGCAAAACCTAAAATAGCCGATTATCCTTTTACAACCCTGGTCCCAAGTTTAGGCATGGTATATTATCATGATGATAAATCCTTTGTAATGGCCGATATCCCTGGCATTATTGAAGGTGCAAGCGAAGGACACGGACTTGGCTTACGTTTTCTCAGGCACATCGAGCGAAATTCTATGTTACTTTTTATGATTCCTGCAAATACCGAAAATATTAAAAATGAATACAAAGTTCTTTTAAATGAGTTGGAACAGTACAATCCTGAGTTACTCGATAAAAAACGTGCCCTTGCAATTACCAAATGCGATTTGGTAGATAAAACCGCTATTAAAAAAATTAAGCAAAAATTACCCGTTATTCCTTATGTATTTATTTCATCTATAACTAATTTTGGGATTGATGAATTAAAGGATTTACTTTGGAAAGAAATGAATTCGTAAGAGAAAATGTGAATTGTGAAGATGTGAATTGTGAAGATGTTAGTAAAAGAACCAAGAATTTTTCAGTTTTTCAGAAATTCTGAAATTTATTTTTTCTTCAAAATTCACAACTTCTCGATTCACACCTTCCCGATTCACAATTTCAACGTATTTTTGTAATTTTAATTTGCATTCTTCAAAAAATGCTTGAGTTCATAAAACATATAGACACCCGGATTCTGCTTTACATTAATGGTCACCATTCACTATTTTGGGATAATGTAATGTGGCAAATAAGTGAAAGAAATATTTGGATACCATTTTATATAATTTTGCTGGGTGTAATTATCTATAAATTTAAAAAGCAGACCTGGATCATTTTGTTAGGAGTAATTGTTCTTATTGTTTTGTCTGACCAAATATCTTCCGGTATTATCAAACCGCTGGTTGAACGCTTGAGACCATCAAATGATCCTCTTCTCAGAAATCAAATTCACATTGTAAATAAATATACAGGCGGTTTATATGGTTTTATTTCTTCGCATGCCGCAAATACTTTTGCAATAGCAACATTTCTTGCACTTCTTTTCAAACAAAAGATTTTTACCCTGTGTATTTTAATTTGGGCGGCAATAGTTTCATTTAGTCGTATTTACCTGGGTGTTCATTATCCAGGCGATGTGCTTTGCGGTGCTATGCTTGGTATAGGTGTTGGGTTTTTGGTTATATTCTTTGTAAATAAAATATTGGAAAAGAGAATGCACAAAAAGGATGATGCAAAAATTGTTTATTAATATTTTTTCTTATGCTTCTCATAAGTAATAATAATACCAATCCTTATTTTAATATTGCTTCAGAAGAATATTTGTTGAAAGAATTCACGGATGATATTGTTATGCTCTATGTTAATGAACCTTCTATAATAATTGGAAAACACCAGAATGCTTTTGCAGAAGCAAACATCCGTTATACAACGGAAAACAATATCCCTGTTATACGGCGAATTTCAGGTGGTGGAGCAGTTTACCATGATATTGGAAATCTTAATTTTTCGTTTATCACAAATGGCAGAGAAGGACAATTGGTGGATTTCAGGAAATTTACCAATCCAATTATTGATATTCTTCAAAAATCGGGTGTCGGTGCCAGGTTCGAAGGCAAAAGCGATATACGATTGAATGGTTTAAAAATTTCAGGTAACGCAGAACATGTATTTAAAAATAGAGTGCTGCATCATGGAACGCTTTTAATTTCAACTGATTTAAACAAGCTTTCAAATGCACTGGAAGTAGCTCCGAATAAGTATAAAGACAAGGCCATCAAATCCGTTCGAAGTAAGATAACTAATATTGGCGATTTGTTGAAATCATCAGATGATAAAATCAGGGATCTGCAAAAGCAGCTATTTAAATATGCAGGTAGTTTACAAGAAACAAACAATTATTCATTTTCAATTAATGATAGAGAAAATATAGAAAAGCTTATTGAACAAAAATATGGTTCATGGGATTGGAATTTTGGTTATTCACCTGCTTATGAATTTTGCAATAATACATTGATTTATGGAAAAGCGACCAAAATTCGTCTTTATGTTGAAAAAGGAATTATTAAAGAAGCTGATATTAAAGGAATCAATGAGCTTCAGGAAGCATTGACCGGAATTCAACATCAATATTCTGAAATTTATAAAGTTCTAAAAAGTATGGTTAATTTGAATGAAGAAGAATTGATGGAAATATCCTGGAGTTTCTTTTGAACCGAATAGATTGTCCAAACGAAAAATTAGGGGATTGCTATTGTTTAAATTCCTTAAAATTTAAATAATGAAATTTCAATGTCGTTTAGTTAAGAAATTTTATCTGGTAAAGGCTTCGATTCCGCCCAGCCTGACAGGTAATTAGAGTGTCACACTGAACCTAGTCGAAGCATTTTTCGAGCATCTAAACGACATTGAATGAATTAAATAAAAATCTATACTACTTCAGTTTATAAATGGCATAAGTTTGCCCTGGCATGATAAATGTAATATTATTATCAGATTTGCTGATCTTAATTTCTTTCCCTGCTATCAAAACTAATTCTTTATAATTGACATTTAAATTAAAGCTTCCTGAGGATTCTTTTTGAGATGGGTTCAAAGCTACAATAACCACCTCTTTATCCTTTGCCCTGGCATATATAAAAGGATATGTATTTTCTTTGGCATACAACGGAATGAATTCAGCGTAAGCAGCCAAAGCCGATTCCGAGTGTTTTAATCTGATTAGTCTTCGGGTTCGGTTAAGCAATGAATTCGAATCTATTTCCTGAGCCTCAACATTAGGCGCATCTTTAGCAGGATCAACAGGTAAATAGAGTTTTTCGGCAGATGCTGAAGAGAATCCGAGGTTTTTACCAGAATTCCATTGCATCGGTGTTCGCGCACCATTCCGGGGACGATAAGCACCTTCAACCTGTGGCCAGTTTTCCGGCATCTGTCGCATACCAATTTCGTTACCATAATAAATAAAAGTAACACCGGGCATAGTTAGTCCAAATGCATAAATTATTTCAAGATCATCATCAGATCGTTTATTCCCCAACCTCGCATTATCATGGTTCCCCAGTGGAAGTGAAATATAACCTTTATTTTTGGTAGCTTCATATTGTTCCAAATACTTGCCAAGAAAGTGTGTTATGCTTCCTTTCCCTTCTTTATCAAAGTAACTGTGACCTTCAGAATAACCATTCAAAATTCTCCAGCTTTCTTTCTGAAAGAGATCATTATATCCTTCAAACCAATGCAGGAAATCGGCATGAAACAATCCATCTACAGCATCTTTAGGATATGACCATTCGGATACCATAAAAGCCTGCGGGTAATCCTTTTTTAATATTCCCCTGATTTCACGCCAAAATTCTTTAGTGCCATTTTCATGTGTATTGAAAAATTGTTCATTACCTTCTATATTAGCTGTCTTAACAAGAGCTCCTGCCATATCTGCCCGAAAACCATCGGCACCCATGTCCAACCAGAATCTCAAAACTTTTTTCATTTCTTCACGCAGTGCCATAACATCAGGATGATGAATAGGTAGTTCCCACTTTTGCGAACTGTCGGGTGAGGCAAATCCATAATTAAGAGCAGGTTCACAATAATAGAAATTAAGCATATATTGGCCATTCCTGGTACCAAATCCTTTTACGAAAGAACCAGAGTACTCCTTAGGAGGATTCAACCATGTATTGTCGGTCCATATATACCAGTTTGAGTATTTACTCACTTTCTGGTCAGCAGAAGCCTTAAACCATGGATTTTCGATTGAAGTGTAACTGGCTACAAAATCAATTAATATTTTTAAGCCACGCTTATGGGCTTCTTCAAAAAGTTTTTTAGCATCTTCATTTGTGCCATACCGGTGTGCTACTTTATAATAATCGGAAATATCATATCCCGCGTCACAGAAAGGGGATTCGAAGAATGGATTTATCCATACTGCATCAACGCCCAAACTTTTAACATAATCAAGTTTTTGAATAATACCTTTCAAATCACCAATTCCATCACCATCGGAATCATAAAATGTCTGGGGATATATTTGATAAAAAACAGCATGATGCACCCATTCAGGACAATCAGGAATTTCATATTTTCCAGTAATTTCATCTCTGATAAAGTTATTTTTGTCAGCTGATTCTTTTTCTTTATTACCTGAGCATTGGGCTATTAAAGTAACAATTAGAATCAAAAAGATTATGGGTTTGATCTGTCGAATAATACTCATCATTGTTTTTATTTTTAAAAATTATTAAAATAATTCTTTGAATGGAAGTATTAATTTCAAATGAATAATAAAGTAAAACTTAAAAATCACTTAGAAAGTTTTTGAAAAAGTATTTTTAACTTATGGTTTAATCTAAAGTGGAAATTATTTCCTGGCAATAATAATGATGCTTTCCGTATGATAATAACCATTGCCATTCACTACATTCCCTGAACTGATTGGCAAAATTGAAAAAATTTCAAATCCTTGATCAATAATCTCATTGCTTTTATTTTGGAGCTCTTTTGCCAGGTCGTCTGAATCGACCTCCATTTCTTCACTTTGTTCAGGATTTGTCCAATATGTCGATCTGGAATGAATTACAATAGCTTTATACATAACAGGCGGATTCTTAAATTTTGAGTAAAATAAAAATATTTAACTCAATTATCAAACAAAATATGAATTTAATTAAAAGTGATATAGATAGTAAATATTTTTAAGTGGATTGATATTAGGATGTTATAATTAAAAATAAAGCTTCAATATTTCTGTCCGGGAATAAAATTAATGGAAGAATTAAAATTTTATTTTTTGTAACACAAAACTTGAGTAAATTTGAAATTAGATTATTCCATTATTATGATAAAAACAATTACTATTCACAGCAGAAGTTCTTATTGGACCAGCCGGGAGCATCGTGACGAAGTTGAAGTTGATTCAGATGATCTTGCAAAAGAAATTGAAATCAAATGCAATGAATTGGAAAAAGATGGATATGAGATAATGAAAATTACACCAGTCAATTCTGGAAACTTAGTAAGCGGAACCGGTGCTTATTATACCGAAAGTATTATTATTTCGGCCAAAAAAGTAAATTAGGAACTCGTTATTATTTTTCTTGTTTTCGACCTAATGTCAATAGAATTCCAACTTAACACCAATTAAAAAGCTCTTCAAATCAAATGATTTAAAGAGCTTTCACACATTACTAAATACACAATAATAAAGACTATTTAAGCGGCATAGTCTTTTAACCTTTCCATTAATTTTTTTCTTGAAAAGAAAATTCTACTTTTTACGGTTCCAATATTGAGATCTAATTCTTCAGCTATTTCTTTATACTTGTATCCTTCATGAAGCATTTTTAAAGGAACCCGAAATTCATCTTCAAGTTGGTCAATATTCAGATTCAATTCCTTGGTAGAATAAGAAGAATCTGGATCATCATATCCGGATGCTTTAGGATAATCCATTGAATAACTTTCTTTTGTTTGATCAAGAAGTTTATTCTTACATACATTTCTGCGATAATTGTTAATGAAAGTGTTCCGCATTATTGCAAATGTCCAGGCTTTAAAATCGTAGTGAACAAATTTATCACGGTAAGTCAGTGCCCTTAAAAAGGTTTCCTGTAACAGGTCTTTTGCATCATCCTTATTGGACGTTAAACTGTAAGCAAATCTTTCAAGACTGCTTTCTAAAGTTAACAGTTTGTGCTGAAATTCTAATGTTGTCATAAATTACTTAGGTTAGGTTTTTGGGTTTGGACGTAAAGTTAATAATAAATTTCAGACATTTATATATTATCTACCAAATTAACATATTTTAATTTTAAATAATTATTTCTTATTGATTAAATGAAAGTTACGTGGTTATTTGTTTACGTTTTATACAATAATTCTTACTACATATCCTCGAAACAAAATGTTAATCAATTTTAAATTACTTGGTTATTTTAAGGCTAGGAATGAAGATTTCAAATAGAAAATTGTAACAAAAAGCAACAATTTTCAGTTTTCAATTTTTGTCAGAATTCAAAATATTTTAAAACATCAGAATAAAATAATTACCTTTTGGAATTATTCATTGACAATATTCGTTAGTATTTAAATGTTGTCTATAGCTACCTAAATTTCAAACAGAAATTTATCTAAAGCGAAATAAGCAAAAATGCTAAATAAAAAGAGCAAAATAAAATTTAAAAGCTCTTTAAATCCTATGATTTAAAGAGCTTTCACACTTTACTAAATACACAATAAAATAAAATAAACTAATCACGCGGCATAATCTTTCAATCTTTCTATTAATTTTTTCCTGGAAAAGAATATTCTGCTTTTTACAGTTCCAATATTTAGACTCAATTTTTCAGCTATTTCTTTATATTTATAACCTTCATGATGCATCTTTAATGGAATACGGAATTCATCTTCAAGTTGGTCTATGTTCCTGCTAAGTTCCATTGTTGTATATGACGAATCTGGATCATCATATCCGGATGCTTTGGGTTGATTCAAAAAATAACTTTCTTTTGTTTGATCTCTATGAGTGTTTTTGCGGGCATTTCTTCTATAATTATTTATAAAAGTATTCTTCATGATTGTATATGTCCAGGCTTTGAAGTTATCATTATGAACAAATTTATCACGGTAAATTAGCGCTTTTAAAAAAGTTTCCTGAACCAGGTCCTTTGCATCTTCCCTATTTGTCGTTAAACTGTAAGCAAATCTTTCTAGACTGCTTTCCAAGTTTAGAAGTTTGTGCTGAAATTCAATTGCTGTCATAATAGTTTGGTTTTTTGTTTGAAATTGTCAACCAAAGGTATGCAATTAATTTCAGATATATATATCTTAATATATTAAAATATGTTAATCCTTAATTTAATTACCTGTTGAAAGTTACGCTGCAAAATACTGGAAACCAATAAATGATAGTTAAAAAAACCTAATTAAAACTTAGGGTTTTAATTGAGCTATTAATAGCCCATCGCGAAGTGGCAAAAATATTTTTTCTAACAGCCTGCAATTTCCAACTAACTCATTAAAATCATTTATAGCTTTAGTTGCCGGATCATATTTATCTTCAGATTCAAGTACTTTCCCATCCCACAAAACATTGTCTGCTATGAGATATCCACCTGGTTTCAGACAAGCCATTGATAACTTAAAATATTCTGGATATTCTCTTTTTTCACCATCAATATATATGAGATCAAAGTTCAATTTCAAAGAAGGAATAATTGACAAGGCGTTACCTATATGAGTTACTATATTCTGTTCTAAACCAGCTAACATAAAATAACCCCTGGCTATGTCCGCAACTTCATCGTTTAATTCAATAGTATGAAGTTTTCCCCCCGGTATTAAACCTTTGGAAAGACAGATTGCAGAATAGCCCGTAAAAGTTCCAATCTCCAGGATCAAAGCAGGATTGAGCATTCCTGAAAGCATAGAAATTAATTGCCCTTGAATATGTCCGGTATTCATACGTGGATTCAGCATTCTGATATTCGTCTCCCTGTAAATCTTCCTCAATATGGGATCTTCAGGCGTTGAAAATCTTTCAAGATATTGTTCCAGATCATTCGAAGATATCATTGGGTTTATTATTTATAAACAATAGTTGATAATTTTTTACTATCAAAAATATCATTTGCTGCTTCCATAAGTTCCAATGAACTAATGTTGTTAATTTGGTAATTGATTTCTTCAAGACTTTCAACCTTGCCAAATACCAAATAACTCTTTCCCATGCTGATCATCAGGTTTTCATTATGTTCTGAGGATATAGCGATCTGACCTATCAATTGTCTTTTGGCTTTCGAAAGTTGTACTTTCCCTAATTTTTTGCTTTTTAACAAATCAAATTCCTTTTGAATGAGTTTTAGACTCTTCTCCAGGTTTTCTTTATCGGATCCAAAATAAACGCCAAAAACTCCAGTATCGAAATATGGGCTATAGCTAGATTCTATGTTATATGTGCACCCATAGCGTTCACGTAACGAAAGGTTTAATCTGGAGTTCATACCGGGCCCACCAAGAATATTGTTTAGCAGATGCATTATCAGGCGCCTAGAATCTATATAACAATAAGCTTTGGTGCCAATTATACAATGAGTTTGAAATGTATTTTTTATTTCTTCCCTATATTCAGGTGCATATTCAGTTACAATGGCCCGTTTAGACTGTTTAGTTTTTGCTGGTATATTTCCGTAATATTCATTAAATAGCTTAATCAATTTTGCAAATTCAATTTCTCCCACGACACTTAGTATCATTTCATCTGTATAATAATTCTTTTTTACAAAGGCCAGAAGATCATTCCGCTTATAATTCATGAGAGATTCAGGCGTACCAAGAATATTTCTACCTAAAGCATCTTTAGGAAAAAGCATCTCTTCGAAATCATCAAATATTTGCTCAGCAGGATTATCCTTATAGGAGTTTATTTCGTCGATTATTACAATTTTTTCTTTTTCAATTTCTTTATCCGGGTATATTGAATTAAAAGAAATATCGCTGATGAGTTCGAGTGCTCTTTCGATGTCTTCTTTTAAAAAAGAAGCATGTATGCAAGTTTCTTCTTTTGTAGTATAGGCATTCAATTCACCTCCAACATCTTCAAGACGGGAATTAATGTGAAACGATTTCCTTTTTTTTGTTCCTTTAAAAATGACATGTTCAATAAAATGAGCAAGTCCATGCTCATTCTTTGCCTCATCCCGTGAACCGGTATTAAAAAACAGCCCGGCATGTGCTATTAATGAAGCTACAGGTTTATGAATGAGCCTGATTCCATTTTCCAGTGTATATGTCTTATAATCCATCTAAATTTCCAAAGTTTTGCAAATTTATAAAAAGAACAATTATACGGACATTTGGCTTCTTTTTGTAAAATATTTTTGTACAAAATAATTTTTGGTTAGATTTGCACGCAATTTTAATATGGTACCATAGCTCAGTTGGTAGAGCAACGGACTGAAAATCCGTGTGTCCGTGGTTCAATTCCACGTGGTACCACCAATTTTTTAGAAACATTCTACTCAATAAGTTTTGGATTTTACGAGTCCTGTCTATTTCTCCATGTCCAGTCACTAATTATAATTATTTTTCTCCAATTAAGGTGTTGCAAAATTCAATATTGATAAAAAAGATTAAGAATTCTTATACCTAATAGAGGGCATAAATAAATAATTTAACTTGTTCAGGTAAATTAATTTGCAAAAAAATTGTCTTATTACTTATATAAGTTATTGGAATTATGGCCATTTATGAGCTATTAAAACTTGCTGTTTTTTTAAAAACTCTCAAAGCAATTTATAATTATGCTTTTATATGTAATCACTTGTTAAAATAAACTACCAATTCTTTTGAATTTTTTTAGTATGTTTGGGACAGAATATTGCACGAATTCAATTTTTTTCTCTTATCAAGAAGATATTTATAGGATTTAATTAATTTTATTCACACATTTATTGTAGAAATAAACTTACGTACAAATTTATTAACCAAAAACTAGAACTTATGAAAAAACTATTTACTACAATTTCATTGGCAGTTGCTGTTATATTATTATCTTATTCACAAAATGTTATAGTGAAACCCACCAAAGTAATTTCTATTAACAAAACATCTGGAACTATTACGCTTGATGGTGACGACAGTGAGCCAGCCTGGGCCAGTGCAACAGCTATCCCTCTTGACAGCGGTGATGTTACTAACACGGAAGGATTTGCTGCATCTTTTAAAGCTATTTGGGACGATAATTACGTCTATTTATTTGTATATGCAAAAGACATAAACCCTTATGCGTATGATGGTTCAGATAGCTGGAAAAAAGATGGTATACAAACATATTGGGATGTCAGAGATTCTCTGGCTGTTGACGCAAAACCAGCATGGCAGCATACTATTCCATTTTGCTACGGAATGATTCACTCAACAATGGATGCTCTATCTGATATTCCTTTTTATAACGACAGTACATTGGCAACATTTGCTAATCTTGGGACAGCACTTTCAGCTGATGGATGGAACATTGAAGCCAGGATACCAATTACAAGTTTGTATGCTAATGGTGACAATGTTATCGATTATGCCGGTTGCATAGCTGCAAGAACTATAAAGGTTAATGATACTATAGGTTTTGCAATTCAGGCAAATAATTACAATGCTACAATAGCAACTCCAGACAGAACAGCAGTAGTAATTTATCCCGGGGGTCCTAATACTTATCAATACTCAAATCTCTGGGGAGGATTAAAATTGGTCAAATCAGTTGTTTCGGTGAATAATGTTTCCGCTTCTCAAGCTAAAATTTATCCAAACCCGGTTTTTGACAAATTAAAAATTGATTTTACCGGTTTGAAATCAGCTGAAATTATAGATTTAACCGGGAAAGTAGATATTAAACAAATATCAATATCAAATTCTATGACAATAAACTTATCTGGACTAAATTCCGGGCTTTATTTTGTCAGAGTGAATGGCGATAACAATACTACTCAAAAGTTTATTAAACAATAAATTTTTAAAACTAAGCTTTTATGGAAGCATAACTTAAACTTGAACAAAGTTGCGTTATGCTTTCTTTTTTTTATAGATTTTCCAGTCAAGCAGGCAGCATCAGCTAAAAGAGGTCCATATTTAGAAAACATAGCATAATTTCCAATTGAATATTAAATTGAAAAAATTATAAATAGAAATTATTCCTATTCTAAAATACATTTATAAGAGTATCCATTCGTTTTTTATATCAATTATCAAACCTGTATATTCATTATAAATAAATGGCATAAGTTCTTCAACATAAGGAACAATCCTACAATAGTTTCTCAATAGCTTGAAAATAAGAGAATTTTGATTGTCACCAGCCAAAGTTATTTTGACCGAAATGGGAGAATGAATTCGTACCAGGTTGATCAAACAAGTAATTATTATTGCCGTTAGATATCCTGAATTGGGCTCCAACGCTCATATTCTTGCCAATTTTATAATCCAGACCTAAATTCATCCCTTTATAATCCAAAAAATATGGGTTCATTTGAGGTGATTTGTTCGAATTTAAAGTTGAAAATAAGCTTCCGGATATGACCAATTTATTTGATACTGCATATTGTCCTTGAGTATAAACAAAATATTGGTTTGTATTTAAAGAAAAATTCGGACTTGTTTTTAGAATAGAATTTTGAGTAAAATTTGTATTGCCGGTAGTAAATATTCCACCAACCTCAATTTTAAACTTGGGCGAAATCATATAATTTATTGAGGGTGCAATATTCGTATAAGTTCCAGAAAATAAATTGCCACCACTAATATATCCTGCTCCCAGTTCCATGGAATAGTTAAGTTTTTGCACTTTTAATGCTGGCACAGATTTCTTTACCTGAACGCTCGCACTATTATCTATAGAATCATTTTTGGTTATTTCCTGACAAAACAGATTATTTGAAAGAAAAAGCGCAATTAAAATTGGAATCAATATTTCATGTGACTTTTTCATTGTGCTATAAAATTAGTTTTACTAAACAAACTTACTATTTTAGAAGAAAAATATCCTGATTAATTATTTAAAAAAACCAAAATTATAATAGTATTTTCAAAAATCGTTATTTTAAAATATTTTTAACATCCATATGCAGCAAAATCTGTGCCTGTATTATGGGGTTTTATTGTTAATTTTAATATTGTAACAAAATAACCTGATTTAATAAACATAAATAAGAGCAAATATTTCGGATTTCGGATTTCGGATTTCGGATTTCGGATTTCGGATTTCGGATTTATTAAATTATTTTTTTGTACAAAAAAATGTATTAAAAAATATTACATATTAATTAACGTGAGTTCGACATAAATGTAAAATTATAATTTTTTGATTTATAGTCATATATTAAGAAGCGACTTTGTGTTTTCTTTGTGTCTTAGAGTCTTTGAGGCATTTTTTTTTAATATTTTTGCCACCAAGACACTAAATCACTAAGATTCACTAAAAAAAAGTATAACTATTTGAAGCACAATAAATCTTATATCGAACTCACGTTAATTAAAAATATATGAGAATAAAATTATCCCAATATAAAGCCAGGAAGGTACTCGAGTTTTTACTTCTGGTTATTCTTTTTTCTCCGGTTTTTTTAATCAATATTAGAAATAACCATGACTGGGGAGGCGATTTTGCATTGTATATTCATCAGGCGATTAACCTGGTAGATGGTAAACCACAAACTGAAACAGGTTACATTTTCAATAACCAATATCCCTCACTTGCACCTCAGACATATCCTGTAGGATTCCCTATCTTGCTGTCACCTGTATATTTTTTATTTGGTAATAAAATAATTGCATTTTCGTATTTTATATCTTTTATTTTGTTTATTCTGGCTTTAATACTTTATTATTTCTATAAATCCCATTTCAATAAATGGATTTCACTTTTTGCTGTACTGGTTATTATTTATAATCCCTGGACATTAAGTTTCAAATCTGAGATTAATTCCGATATTCCTTTTATGCTTTTTTTAATTGCTATTTTTCTAGCGTATCAAAAACTAAAGCCAGACAAAAAAGAGATTTATAAATGCATTATGATTGGACTTTTAGTTGGTTTCGCTATACTAATAAAAAGTATTGGTATTGTTTTGATAGTAGCAGTAATTATTGACATGGCGTTTAAAGTTTTGATGCTGCTCAGGGGAAAAAAACAAACACATATTATTAAAAATATTATTTCTAATACATTTATAATTATTGGCACTTCTGCATTTGTTTACTTTTTAATTAACTATGTACTTATTCCGTCAACGAAGGAACCGATCACATTTTTCCCTAGTTTATTTAATTTCAAAAATCTAAAAGATATTCTATTAAATTCGTTAAGCTATTACATTTTGGTATTTCAGGATTTTTTTCATCCTGACAATGGAAATTGGAATTTTATGCCATTAGTTACGAAAGCTTTTGCACTAGCATTTTTTATTCTTGGATTTATAAAAAAATGCATGAAGAATTTTGGAATATTGGAGTTATACGTTATGGGCCATTTAATTATTATTTTTTCATTTCCAAATTTATCACAGGGTTTCAGATATTTACTGCCAATTCTTCCTTTAGCAATTTATTATATAATTTTTGGACTTCTTTCTGTTAAACTTGAAACCAAAATTAATTCCAAATATTTTATTTTTATCATTGGTTTCCTTTGCTTGTTACAATATTCCAAAGGTATTTCCAATATATTGGAAATACAAAAAAACATAGTCATTGGGCCTCAGGAAAAACAGGCAATTGAAGCTTTTAATTATATCAAAGAAAACACACCTCATAATGCGGTAATTATTTTTATTAAACCTACTGTTTTGTCACTTTATGCAGAGAGAAAAAGCCTGACAAACCGTTATGATCAGGATATACCTACAATTGAAAAAAAGTTCAGGGAAATTGGTGCAAATTATTATCTTACTACAACAGATATGCAAAATGCACCGCTTGAGACATTCTTGGCAGAAAAAAAAGACAGTATAGATTTGATCTGGTCTAATTCCAGGTTTAACTTGTATAAACATAAGTAAACCTTGGGGTTGTAGTATAATGTTCCGATAATAATTTCTTTGACATGCTTCTTACCTGTTTCAAAATATGTAATTTATGCTTTCAGTTTTATATTAATTAAAACGATGCAAAATTCTTAATCTGGAATTATCTGTTAAATTAGTTAGTAAATAGTTTATTAAAATTTGTAACTTTATTTTAAAGAAGATTATAGCTTAACAGATACCTGAATTTGAAAAAAGCAGATTGATATTTTAATTTTTTTTAAGATTATTTAGTCATGAAAAAGTTAATTTCTTTATTCACTTCAATTTTAATAACATTTAATTGTGCCTTATTTTGTCAAACTGCTAAACCGGATTCCAGTAACGCTGAAATGTTTGCTTCTAAACCTGAATTGTTTATCGAAAAGCAATTTATTGAAATCGGATTTGTTGATATGATTGAATTGCGTATAATGAAAATAAAAGATCTAAATTCCAGAAAAACCAGGAATGCACTTCGATTCGAATATCAAACTACCAACCAGATTTTTTCTCAAACCAAACTTGCAATTGTAGATGAAGATGAATTGGATGCATTGATTGCTTCTGTTCATTCTATCATTACTAAAGAATTTATCATTGAAAAAGAAACTTATACAGAAGTAACCTTCCAAAGCAGATCCGGATTTGTAGCAGGCGCATATTATACAATTGACAAAAAAAAATGGATCCCGTTTTTGCAACTGGAAAGACATGACAGCAAATCTACAATTACTGTTTCACATGAAGATTATAGTCACTTCCTGGATCTGTTAAAACAAGCTAAAAAAATGATCTGAACACAAAAAGTTGTGAAATCCTTGAAAGTTCAATTCTAATATCCGGATATAAGATTAAATAGGGTTAAAAATTCAGTAATGGTTCATTCCTACAATTATAAGAATTCCTCATTTATCTAATTAGTTGGAAATTACCAATTAATCTCAAATAAAGTTAAATGGAAATATTTTGATGCCAAAAAATAAACTTCAATCTTGCATCAATCCAGTAATTTTAGTAATTTTAAAAGTATTGATGCAATTCACCGTAATTTATAAAATGGTTTTTTGACAGTCACTTATAACTTACAGGTTGCTCTAAAAAATAATTTAACAATATTTTTAAAGCTTATTTAATGAATTTCTTTAAAAGAATTTTAATTGGTCTTATTTGCAACTTCCTTTGTATTGCTATTACAAGTCAGGAGAGCAACAATAATGTTGAACAAACAATTAATAATTTAGAAACTCAAGCCACCCAATTTGAGAAAGATAAAAACATGCTTGAACTGGCACGATGCCAGGCAAAATTGGGGTATCTGTACAAAGAAAAAAATGACATCCCGAAATCCATCGAAAATTTCCAAAAGGCAATAAAAAGTAATGAGGACCTCGGGAACATCAATGCAATAAAAACCTTATGCGAAAATATAGGAATGATATATGCAGAAAAGGCCGATTATGATCAGGCATTGGTGTATTTTAAAAAATCGCTACGAATTAACGAAAAGCAAAACAAACAGACAGAAATAATATCGGACCTTATTAACATCGCTCAAATTTTACAAAACCAGAATAATTATAGTGAATCCAATCAAAATCTGGAAAATGCGGTAACTAAAGCCCAGGAGCTTTCGGATATTACGGCACTTAAAAATTGTTATGCCATGTTATCTGAGAACTATGACAAACTTGGCATATCGGACAAAGCAAAAGAATTTTTTGATTTGTCAGCTTCATTAAAATCCCATTTACAAAAAGAAGAAATTAAGAAATTCGAATCCAGAACCAGAGTTGCAGAAGATGAGAGCTTTGCCAAGGATATAGAAATTAAATCAAAGGATCAGAAAATTCAAAGCATCACAAAAGAGCAGGAATTAACCCTTATTTTGTTAAAAAAGGAAAAAGAGCTAAGTGATTTAAGAATAAAGGAAAGCAAATCAAAAGAGAGAATTACTCAAATTATTATTTTGTCCCTTTCCGCCTTCCTGTTCCTTGTTTTATTTTCTTTGTTTTTTATTTTCAAGCAACTACGAGATAAGAAGAAAGCATACCTGATGTTGGAAAACAGCAATAGACAAATTACGGTTCAAAATAAACAGATTGAAGAACAAAGGGATATTGCTACCAATCAAAAAAAGAAAATTACAGATAGTATACATTATGCCAAACGGATTCAGAGTGCTGTATTACCGCCAATTTCAGCGTTTGAAAAAGTTTTGCCCGAATATTTTATTTTTTACCGTCCACGTGACATTGTCAGTGGCGATTTTTACTGGCTAACTGAAAAAGAAGGTATTGTAATTGTTGCAGCCGTTGATTGCACGGGACATGGTGTTCCAGGTGCTTTCATGAGTATGTTGGGAGTAGCTTATTTAAATGATATTGTCAATAAAACTACTTTTAACAGACACATCCGCTCATTACATGCCAATGAAATTCTAAACCAGCTAAGAGAGAATGTTATTAATTCACTTCATCAAACTGGCAAAACCAGCGAAACGAAAGATGGGATGGATATTTCTCTTTGTATCATTGATTTTGAACATAAAACCCTTCAATTTAGTGGTGCTCATAATCCGGTTTATTTAATCAGGCAGGGGAAATTTATGCAACTGGAAGCCGATAAAATGCCAATTGGTATATATAAAACTGCTGATGTTTCATTTACAAACCATGAGATTTCATTAGAAAAAGACGATTTACTCTATATTTTTACAGATGGCTATTATGATCAATTTGGTGGTCCCCGGAATACGAAGATGTTTAGTTCAAATTTCAGAAAACTATTACTCGATATTCACAAACATCCTATGACCGTTCAACTTCAGTTAATTGAAAAATATTATGATACATGGAAAGGAAACAACGAACAAGTAGATGATGTTTTGGTTATTGGATTTAAATTTGAACCTCAGATTGTATTTAAATCTATTCACGATGACTTTTTATGGGACGATAAAAAGATATTGATCGCTGAAGATGTTGATTTCAACTATTTACTGCTGGCTGAAGCACTAAAGCCTACAAAAGTACAAATCACCAGAGTTATCAATGGTTTGGAAGCTGTTGAGTATTGCAAATCGAACGAGACCGACCTGGTACTCATGGATATTCGCATGCCAGTATTGGACGGAATTGAAGCAACTAAACAAATACGTAATTTTAACAAATTGTTGCCAATAATAGCACAAACGGCCAATGGAGATTCAAGCGATATGGACGAAATACAAAAAGCCGGATGCAATGATTATATTTCAAAACCAATAAATTTAAAATCCTTTTTGTCTGTACTACGTAAACATCTTAAAAAATAATTTAAAATGACACCTCTTATTATCCAGCAAAGCCAATCTACACCCAGAATTTATTTTGATCCTGATAAAAATAAATTCGAAATATCGGGAAATTCTTTACCGGAAAATATTATGGATTTTTATGAGCCTGTTTATAAATGGATAGAGAATTATATTAAACAACCAAAATCTAAAACTGAAATTACCATTAAACTTTTGTACTGCAATTCTTCATCGGCAAAAGTAATACTTGATTTTTTGACTCTTTTTGAACAAGCTGCTTCAAATGGTTATACTGTTGAAATATTTTGGTATTATCTTGAAATGGATGAAGATATGCTGGCTACAGGAAAAGAATACGAAAGCATGCTATCAATTCCGTTTAACTTTTATTCTTATGTACAGGATTGAGAATCTATTTAATAATTAGTATATTAGTCAATTATAAAATGAGAAAATCAATGACTGATAATAAAATACTTTAAAAATTAAAAAATAAGATTGACGGATAACATATCTAAAATATATCTAGTGGGTTTGTCATTCCCGCGAAAGCGGGAATCTAATTGAGATTGACTTCGTCGAGCTTGCAAAGCTCGGTTCCGGGTCAAGCCTGGAATAATAAGTCTCCAAAGGTTTCTTAGGTACGAAATACGATAGTCATTTTAAAAAATATTGAAAACGTTAATTATTGAATAGTAAATTGAAACTTTGAAAATAATTCATCTCTTATGAAACTGAGAAAAATATTCTTTTTATTAATGACAGGTATTTTTTCAATACAGATTTTTTCGCAAAAAATTCCTGATTGCACA
>Ga0265316_10002676_pt1 | contig 18352 bp, 15 predicted proteins | sample 4522metaG_FD_202092 | JGI IMG/M metagenome (GOLD analysis project Ga0265316, IMG submission 202092) | Rhizosphere microbial communities from Carex aquatilis grown in University of Washington, Seatle, WA, United States - 4-5-22 metaG | ecosystem: Host-associated > Plants > Roots > Rhizosphere >... | reverse complement strand
GAGTGGCGGCCGGGCAGTTCCGCGAGGATCTCTATTTTCGCCTGGCCGTGGTTCCCCTGCGCGCGCCGCCGCTGCGCGATCGGGCGGCCGACATCCCGCTTTTGTGCCAGTCCTTCGTGGCCCAGATCGCCCATGAGAACGGCCTGCACGAAAAGAACATCGCGCCCGAGGCAGTCGAAATCCTGGCGGCCTACACCTGGCCGGGCAATGTGCGCGAGCTGCGCAACGTGGTCGAGCGCCTGGTCATTCTCTCCGAGGACAACATCGGGGTCGGCGACCTGCCCGAGGAAATCGTGGCCGAAGTGTCACGGGGAAAACGCCCTGTGCAGGCGTTGGGAGCCCTGGAATTGCCTGCCGAGGCCAAGAACCTGCCCCTGCGCGAACTGCGCGACCTGGTCGAGCGCCAGTACGTGCTGGCCAAGCTAGACGAGAACGAGTGGAATATCTCGCGTACGGCGCAGGTGCTGGGCCTCGAACGCACGAATTTGCACAAGAAGATGCGTGCCCTCGGCATCGCCCGGGACGACCGCCGCGATTAGATACCGAACGGGTCGACTTTCGTGACGCAAGCGTGGGCTTCGCAAGAGGCCCACTTCGTGCTACCGATCATGTATGCCCGAACGAAAGGCCCGTGCCCGCGCCGCGGTTCAAGCCGCCAGCCAAAAAATCGAAAAGATGCTGGGAGGCAGCCCCGCCTACCGCAAGGTAGAGGACGGCCTTTATGCCGTCAAACAGGGTTCGTCGATGATCATGATCAAGGTGCACCCCTGGAAGGACCACGCCCTGATCCGGTTGGTCGCCCAGTTGGTAAAGGGCGTGAGCATGGAATGCATGCTGGCGGTGGAGCTGCTTCAGCTCAACGCCGTTCTGCGCTTTGGTGCCTTCGCCTTCGTGCCCGAAGGCCAAGCCATCGTCCTGTGTCACACCCTGCTCGACCGCGACCTGGGCGACAAGGACGAGTTCACGCAGACCATTCGCGACTTCGCTTTCGTGGCCGACGAATACGACGACCGCATCGCCGCACGCTACGGCGGACAAACCATGGAAGATCTCATGGAAGAAAGCGTGATCGCGCGCATGCGCCAGGCCGGCGGTCCGGATCCGGGCTAGCTGGTCGCGCCGGCGGAAACTGACGGGAAGCCTCACACCAGTCGCGGCTTGGCCCAACCCCGCTGCAAATTGCGGGCACTTGGGCAAAGCCTTTTGCGACTGGGACAACTCCGCTCACGACTTGGGAGGCAGAGCTCGCGAGTTGGGCAAGACTCCACGGAAGTTGGGCAAGACTCTTTGCGAATGGGCGGAACCTCCAACGATTTGAGCAGGTCTTTGGGCGAGTTGGGCAGGCCTTCCAGCGACTGGATAGGTTGTGGGCGGCCTTGCCCACGTGCGCCAAGCCCGCGCCAACACGATGTCGCGGCTCAATGTTTGTTCCGGCTCGGCGCGGTCAGGCCGTCTTGGCGGGCGCGGGAACCGGCGCGGACCCCGTGTCGTCCGTCGGCTTGGCCGTGGCCAGGGCCGTGGCCACGGTCTGGTCTGTGCGCGCGAGCGCGCCGAGAACGCCGTCGACTTGGTCCATCCACTTCCAGCTAAGCGAGACTTCCTAGTCGCGCGTGGCGACCGACATCTTCGTCGCTGTGTCACCGTTTCCGGCCGCGCCGAGCGCAGCTTCGCGTGCTCGGTGTAGTCCGCCGCGAACGCATCGAGCGCGCCCTGCCCGTAACCATAGCTCGCGAGCGCGGACACATCGCGCCTCCAGTGCGCCAGCGCCGCGCTGGTCTCCAATGCGACTTCATCCGCGCCGTAGCGGCGACCAATAACAATCGATTGAGGATCGGTTGTATAGCGGGTCGTTGGCATTGGCATCTCCTTGGCAATTTCGTTGAACATCAACAGGCGCAACGGCTCAAGGAGAGTTGCCCAACATCAACCGAGGTGGCGGCCAACAACATAGAGGTTGCATCGCAAACCCTCTCTCCTCGGTCCGGCAACTGCGCTTACGGTTGTTTTCGCTCATTAGAGCGGCGAATAGATCTCACACGTGCTCGTGTCTTCGTCACACACCAGGTTTGAAGGACACACTTGCATTCCGTCACTGCAATCTGCGCCAATTTGCTTGACCGGCATACAAGTGTTCGACTTGAGGTCGCAGTAGGCCACGCCGACCTGACAAGAAAGGGATGCGCAGGGACCCCGTGTCGGTGGGAGTTGGCATATGCCGCACTGGCAAGCCAGTCCAAGACTGCATCCCTTGATCACCGCGTCTTGCGCGCACGGGCCGCCGATGTCTTGTGCAGTTGAGCAAGACCCGAGGGTTCCATCGGCGGCGAGACCTAGGCAAGTCAGACCAGGTGCACAGATCCGCGTTGGCGACGTTCCCCGAGGTGTCCCCTCAAGGGCGTTGCCGAGGAGCTGTGGGTCCGCGTCGCAGGGTTGGCCGGCCTTTGCAAAAGCGCAGCCCGAAAGTTGGCCGGCGGCATCAGTATCGGAATAGCCGTAGTGAAGGTCACCGCACGGCGCGGGAGCGCAGTAGCCATCGACGCAGTAGGGATCTCCGGGACTCGCTGCCCCGACACAATCGCCGGCGGCAGAGCAGGGCAGACGGGTTTCCCGGGCCGCTGTCTGCCACGGTTCCAAAAGGGCCGAGCAAACCGAGCCACCGTCAGCGGCGGCACCGTCCATGGATCCGCCATCGGCGACCGCTCCTGTATCTGGAGGACAGGTGAAGGCGCCAGCGCAGGCCGGAACATTCTCCCAGAGATCATCGCCATGGCAGTTTTGAGCCTGCAGCGCCTGCAAACAAGTGCTCTCTTGGTTCGGATCGTAATTGACCAGCCCTGCGTCTACAGCTTGAAAAAGCGCAGCGCTCGGAAAGAGAAAACTGTTTGTCTCACCCTCAATCCCCCAGTGCCAAGTGTGGGTGGTGAAGTTCCACGCGCCAGTGTGGCTCAAGGCCTCGATGCATTGGTTTACGACGTAAGGAGCAAGGGGTGAGCATCGGCGCCAGTAATTGCATCGAGCCACGGCCAGCGCGTAGGCAACTTGGTCGAGCGGCACGCCGCCGTCAAAAGTCAGGAGGGCCGGAACCTCCGGCTCGGAGGCATCTGAAGACGGCTGGCACGCCATGCCGCCATCAATGCCGCCATCCATAATGTCCGATTGGACTTCCCTGCCTGCATCGCCGCGTCGGTTCCAGAGGCGATGTGTTTTCCTGCACAAGCCGAGACGATTCCCGCGATCCCCAACGTGACAAACCACGCCCGCGCAACAGACCGACATTTCCAAGCAGGCGAAACAAAACACTTCATCTTGGGTTCAGGAATCTTACCATGGTGCCTCTTTGGCCTGGATTCTCTCTAAGGGCCATTCCGCAATAGGAGCCTTCTGGAGCGTGCCGCGGGGTTGGTGCCAGAGGTCGAATGGGGCCGCGTCTCCAACGGAGCCTGCACCATGCGCGCCGGACAGCAAGGTGTTTCCGCCGGCGCGGCCGACTGTTCACGGGCCGTTGTAGCGCGGTTACGGTCGTGCCGCGGTTAGCGGGGCTACCAACGCCGGGGTGCCCACATGATCGCGCAGGACGGCGGGCATCTCGAGAAGGTTGCGCTAGATCCGTGCGTGGAGGTCAACGCATGTCCAATCCCAAGCCTGTCAAACTGAATGAACTCGAGCTTACAACCGCGCTGTCCAAGCTCACAGGTTGGACGCTCGCCAATGGCAAGCTCCATCGCGAATACAAATTCGCCGACTTCGTCGCTGCATTCGCCTTTATGGCCGGCGCGGCCCTGGTCGCGCAAGGCATGGACCATCACCCCGAATGGTTCAACGTTTGGGACACGGTTCGCATCGACCTTGCAACCCACGACGCCGGCGGTATCACGGCGCTCGACGTGACTTTGGCGCTCGCGATGGAAGAACTGGCCGGGCGACAGCTGGGGAAATGACCCCGATCGAGAGGCTCTTCGAGCGCGAGGGCCTTCCGCGCTTTGGACTGCCCACAGCCCTGGCGGCGAGCTACGGCGGCGACTTCGGCCTCGCTCGGCCATTGCTCTACGCGAATTTTGTCGCCTCGGTGGACGGCGTGGTTGCCCTGCCGGGCGTGGGCGAGTCGGGCGGCCTGGTCAGCGGATATAGCGAGCCCGACCGATTCGTCATGGGGCTTCTGCGTGCAGTGGCCGATGCCGTCCTAATCGGGGCCGGCACGTTGCGCGCGGGCGCTGGCGATTTGTGGCACCCCGAAGCCGCGTTCCCCGAGGCGCGCGACCCATTCGCCCATCTGCGAAGGCGGCTCAGCTTGCGCCCACGCCCTCTCCTGGTAGTTGTTACGGCGTCGGGACACATCGATCCCGCGCAGCCCGCGCTGCGCGATTGCCTGGTCATCACGACGTTGCAGGGGGAAGCTCGCCTGCGCGGCAAACTGCCGAGTGGAGCACGGATCATCGTTCTCGATCAGCAGCCGTTCGAATCCCGCTCTCTCTTGGACCTTCTTCGTACCGAGGGATTGCAGGTCATCCTCGCCGAGGGCGGCCCATCGCTCGTCGGGCAACTACTTGCCGCGAGCCTGCTCGATGAACTCTTCCTAACCACCTCGCCTCGGCTCTTCGGAAGGCGGCTGGGCGATGAACGCAAATCGCTGGTCGAGGGCGTCGATCTCGGGGGATACGCGATGAACCTGTTGAGCGTGCGACGCCACGGATCGCACCTCTTCCTGCGCTATGGACGGTGAGAGTGTGGCGCCCCTGATCCCGTATCCGCGACGTCGCTGCGCTTGTCCTGCAGGCCGCCACCTGCGAGAGACTTCAGTGCTGCAGAAGAAGAGGATCGAAAGCGGCAGGATCTTGCGTGTCGACGATGTTCTTGTCGTCGACCGTGTCCGGGGTGCTGGTGTCTGTGGTGTAGTTCGTCGCGAGATCGGTCACCCAGTCGACGAGCGCAAGGGTGCCGCCGACTCCGCCAAGGCCACCTGCCCCGCCGGTCCCCTGGGCCATGCCACCTGCTCCTGTCGTTCCGCCCACGCCCATCGTTCCGGACTTCTCAGAGCTGTCACCACAGGCGCCAACGCCAGCACCCAGAACCAGCAGCCCAGCCAGTATCGCGTTTCTCAATGTCTTCATGGCGCAATCCTTTCGACGCTCACGCGCTCACGTCCCCGCGCCCGGTAGGGGCGTCAGAAGATAGGGGAAGGCGGCGTCGAACTGCGAGTCGTCCTGCAGAACCGCGTCGGTAAAGCCAAGCTGCCCTGACGGGGCGTCGGTGGCCGACAACAGATAACCCATGGCCACGCGCAGCTCGATATCGACCACGTCGTCGCCGGGGCGGCGCCCATTGGGGAATCCGGCCGGATCGCAACCCGGGTTCGACAGTGTCAGCACCCCATTGACGAAGCAGAGCGCGGCACCAAGCGGGCTCTGCATCCCCTTGGTCGTCGGCGGCAGCGCGGTATTGAGTCGCACCATCTCCGCCGTCGAACCGTTGGCGTTGACCCCGGTGACCCCGGTCAGGAACGCCGCGACCAAGTCGGTGCGCGGGAACTTAGTCGGCGCCGTGACTCCCGCAGCACCGAACAGGACCTCGATCAGCGCGGGCAATGTTGGGTTGGTCACGTAGTCGGCAAACTGTGCGTCGTCCTTCGGCTCGCTGGCGTTGAAGCGATCTTTGTCGGGAAGGCCGATCACGACCTCGTTGACCAGCGGCATCCCGAGCCGCGAGACTTGCGTCCACGCGCCTGCCTCCAGCGCGGGCAGCTTGAAGGTGGCGCGCGGATTGAGCACCCGGGCTTGATGCAAACTGGCCGTGGTCCAACCGGCGACCACGTCACTGGTTCCTTTGATACAAGCGATCGGCAGCTCGAGCTCCAGCGAGGTGATGTTCTTGTCGGCGATGGTCGACGGAGCCAGCGCCCTGCCTTCCGCGGTGTTGCCGCCCACCACAACCGCTGCCGGGGCGTCGATGAGGTCGAAAATCGTTCCCAGGTTGACGGCGAAGGACTCCTTGCGCTGCCCGACGAACATTCGCCCGGGGGTTGCACAACCGGGGATAGTGATCGGGAAGACGTGCGCGGCCGCGTAGGAGGCATAGTCCGGAAACGATTTGGTCCCGATGTTGTCGGCCGGCTTCTCGAACACCGTCGCACCCGTGGTGGCATTGGTGACGTCAGCCGACTGTCCGCTCCGGCGCGCCCCGCTCACCAGCTTGACCGTGTATGACTCAGTTACGTTCAGATTCGACGTATCGGTCGCCGAGACCGGACCGACGTTAAACAGAGGCACCGCCACGGTCTTGCCGCCGATGGACAAGGTCACGCCGTTTCCACCGGCAAGGCTGGTTTTGAACTTGAACTGAAACGTCAGGTCCTCTTTGCCGTCGCCATTGTTGTCGATGTGGATTTCGTAGAGCGCCTCCGGATCCAGCGTGAAGTAGTTCGGTCCGCCGTACGGGTCCTGCAAGGGCAGGTAGTTCGCGATCAGCGTGACCATGTCCGATTTACCGGTCTCGTAACTGCGGAAGAAGTAAAAATCCGTCCCGTCCACTTTCGGCATCTCGGTGATGAACGGTGCTTCGCGGTGGCTGGAGGCGAATGCCGATCCGCCCCCGGTCACCAGGGGAAACACAAGCAGCGCCATCGCCGGCGCCGTTAGATAACGATGCAATGATCTCATAGTCTTCTCCTTACGTTCTTGTTGGTTGCGTTCTCTCGGATAGCAGTAAGGTTGGTGCCGCAAGACTGTCTCGGGTCAAAGCGCCACGAAGGCGCTAACGGCCCGTCTGGCTTCGCTGAGCAGTGCTGCGTTCGGCTCGCCCGCGGTTAGGGTCATCACCGTACTGCGGTTGCGCAGTAACGTTCGCCCGGGGATGAGTCGATCGAACACGCGGTGCGAGTAGGCGAGCCCGTGCTCGGCCCCCGCCTCGTCGGAAAACTCGCACACCGCGAGCGCAAGCCCCGATGCGGTCGCGCTCGAAACGCAGTAGCGCGCGCCGATGGTGTGGGCCAAAACCTGGATCTGCGATCCAACAGCGAGACCGGCCTGACCAAGGGCGGTGAGTACTGTCTCGGCGCGAAGTCCACCGCTCGGGCGCTCGGCCGCTTCGCGTGCGAGGCGCACGGCGAGGGATCCACCTTGAGAGGAAGAAGGTGTGGGTGATGAAGCCTCCGTTGGTCGGGGCGGGCCGGCCGTCCCGGAAATCCCCGGCGCGGGTCGCTTGCACGACAAAACCGAAGTGGCGATAAGAATGGCAAAGGCGATACGTGTCGATTTCATTACGAGCTCCCAGTGAAAAAGCGAACGTCGAGCGCTCGCTCGACGAACCAGATAAGGGCGATAGCGGCGATGGCCAGCGACCCGCCCGACAAAACGAATCGTCGGTACATCGCGGTCCGCCGCAAGGCGAACGCCAGTGGAACGAAGGCGGCAACCAGAGCAAGCTGCCCAAGCTCGACCCCGAAGTTGAAGCCGACGAGTGCAGTGACGAAACCAGTGCCAGAAAAGCCGCCGTCGGCCAGAGCCGAGGAAAACCCGAATCCGTGCAGCAACCCGAGCGCGAACGCCACCGCCCAGCGGTCGCGCCCGAAGAGCGGCCACACATTGTTGGCGGCGGCGATGACCACAGAGGCCGCGATGGCCGGCTCGGTAAGGCGCGCCGGCATGCGGGCGAGGCCGAGCGCGGCCACCGACAGCGTGAGCGAATGCGCGACGGTGAATGCAGTCACGATTTGGGCCACATCCGTCAGCGCCGGGCGCAGTGCCCCCACGGGTGCCCAATCGCTCGCGGTCGGGGATCCTGCGGCGCTTGCCAAGGGATCGGCTCGACGCCACAGCACTGCGGGCAGGAGTAGCGCAAGTAGGAAGAGCAGGTGATCGATCCCGCCAGCGATGTGGCGCGCCCCTGCGACAACAAACGAGCGGAAGCCCGCCAGTGCGTGAGCCGTACCCATAGCGAGTGGAATGGACAGCCTGTGGTCGCTTGCAGTGAGAATCAATGGGCGCGCGTCGCTGCCCGCGCCCTCGCTTTGGTCCAGGCGCAGGAGCCCGCGGTGCTGGGGATCGACGTCGAAGAACAGGCAATAGTCGAGCTCGGCCGTTGCTGTTGCGCGGGCCTGCCCCGGGCAATCGAGCGCCAGCGGCAAGCGCACATAAGCGCCATCGCTGTGACGGACGATCTCCATAGTCCCGGCTTTCAGCGCACACGCCTCGCCTCCGACTGAAAGCGAGAGTCGGCCGAGGGCGTAGGCTGCGATGTCGTCCCGCCGCGTGCGCAGCTCGCCCCAGGTGATCGCGCCGTCGCCATCCGCATCGATGGCGAGCACGTAGTCGAGATCCCGAACCGCCACATCCCAGTGCCCGCGCCCCGCCACCGCGCCCTTCGCCAGGGTCAGTGCGAGGTAGCTATCGCTCGGCTTGTGGGCCTGTGCTGTGCTCGGGGCGAGGATCACTCCCCCGAGCACCAGCACGATCATCAGCGACGGGGCGACTCGCCTCACGACGCGCTCCTTAGGGCGGCGGCAAGGGCACGCAAGCGCGGCCAAGTGAGGCCGGTCTTGTCGAGCCAGTCGAGCGCAGGTCGCGCGACACCTGGCGCGTGCGCCGCCAGCGCAGCCTCCAGCAGAACGCGCGCATCCGCCGGCTCTTGCTGGACGCTCCAGTTGTCCTCTGCCAGACGGAGGGCGCGCACGGGATTGCGCTCGATCACCAGCGCAAAGCGCGCCTCTTCACGGCGGTGAACCACATCGCCCCGCAGGCGGCTGGCATCGAATCGCGCTGCCATGGTTGCGGCAACACCATCATGGCTGCCTGCCGTGCTCTCGGCGGCGCGGGCAAGTGCCAAGCGCAAGAGGAGCGCGTCGTCCTCCTCGTGCCCCGCCACCAGCATCCCCGCTTCACTGGGGCGCCCCATGTCGATCAGCAGATCCGCCAGTGTGGCGCGCGCAATGCCATCGTGGGGGGCGATGGCGAGCACCGAGCGCAGCAAAGTTTCCGCCCCGTGCTCATCGCCCGACCAAAGCGCGAGATCGGCAAGCAGCGAGCGTCCCCACGCCACCTCCGCGACTCCGGATGCAGTGCCGAGAAATCCAGCCAGCTCGACCGCCGCGTCGGGTGCGCGGCCGGTTACTCCGAGCACAGGAGCCCCGCATGCGGCCTGCACGAAAGGCGACGCCAGCCCGGCGAGCTGGCCGCAGCTGGCCAGCGCGTCGGCGTAGCGAGCCTTCACACCGAGCACGACGGCACGCGTGAGCAATGCCTGCGCCAGTACAGTGCTCGCAACAGTTGCCCGCGGCCGTGTCACCAAGTCCTCGAGATCCGCCAATGCGGCATCGAACTCGTGCCGTGCCTGGCGAATCGTCGCCCGCAGCAGCAAGGCCTCAGCGGGCGCATCCCGGTCGTTCCACCAGGGCGACAGGGCCGCCTCGGCTCTACCGAGAAAGCGCGGGTCGGCAAGCTCGCGCGCAGCCGCGATGTCGAGCCTGGCCAGTCGGACTGCGACGCCAAGATTTCGAGGTGACTCGCGCAGGATCTGGCGCAGTCGCGCACTCTCGATGGCGCGTACATCGGAGCCACGGGCTGGCACGTGCGCTAGCACCGTGGTGGCGCGCTCCGTACCCGCATTGGAGCCGCGAGCCCGTTCCCACGTCGTCCCTATCGCGATGAGCGCCAGCGCGGCCACGACAATGATCGTTGCTGCGCGCCGCTCTCCTGCATGGGAATGCGAGGCCATTGTCGGATATACGTTCGGCGCGGTTCAACGGATCGCAAAGAACGATGTCTCGGGCCGAAAGGTGCGCGCTTTCGGACAGCGCCTTTACGTGCTCGGGTAGATGGGACGCTGGCAGGCCGCAGTGCGCTGTAAATGTGAGTTCGACCAGCCCCGGCATCTACGTCAGTTCCCAAGGGCAGTCTTGCGGCGGTCTCGCGTTATGTGTGTACTTGCAATTGCTCGCGTCGGTTCGCTGCCCTGATGCCACTGGCGCCTGTCCTTCGCCATATGGTGCTACGCAAAGGCCGCCGGTCCTGAATCGATGCCGAAGACCTCGCGGTAGAACGCCAGCTCGGCGGCTAGGGCGCGGACGATGGTTTCTTTGCGCCTGAAGCCGTGCTGTTCGTCAGGAAAGGTGACCAGCGGTGCGGTGAGGCCGCGGGTGCGCAGAGCTTGCACCATGTTCTCGGCCTGGGCGGGCGGCACCACCCGATCTTGCAGGCCTTGGAAGAAGATCACCGGGCAGGAGAGGCGCTCGGCCGAGTGGATAGGTGAGCGGGCGCGGTAGACATCACGGCCCTGCGGGTATGGGCCGACCAGGGATTCTAGGTAGTGGCTTTCGAATTTGTGCGTGTCTTGGGCCAAGGCTTCGAGGTCGCTGACGCCGTAGTAGCTGGCGCCCGCGGCGAATACGTCGTGGAATGCCAGCGCGCACAGCACGGTGAAGCCACCGGCGCTCGACCCGCGGATGGCCATGCGTTTGCCGTCGACTAGGCCCTGCGCGGCCAGGGTTTGCGCACCAGCCACGCAATCATCGACATCGGCGATGCCCCACTGGCCATCGAGAGCCTTGCGATAGGCGCGGCCGTAGCCGGTCGAACCGCGGTAGTTCACGTCGAGAATGGCGAAGCCCCGGCTGGTCCAGAACTGGATGTTCAAGCTGAGCGCCGTGGACGTCGATCCCGTCGGGCCGCCGTGACAGATCACGAGCAGGGGCGGGCGCTCGTCTGCGTTGGCTTCGCAAGCGGGACTCTGCGGTAAATAGAGCAGGCCGTGGGCGGTCGCGTTGCCGGAGGTCGGGAAAGAGATCGTCCGCGGCTGCGTCACGGCGTCCCTGGCAACGAGGTCGGGACTCGGGTGATGGAAGATTTCGACCTCTCGGCTTCGCACCTTCAGGGAATAGAGCGCCGGGGCTTGCGCGGCGGATCCGCCCATGAAAAGCGCACGGCCGCCGTGGGCAAAGACCGATCCCAGTTCTGTGAGATCGGTTGCAACCGTGTCGAGCTGGCCGGTGTCGCTATCCAACACGGCCAGGTGCCAGATACCGGATTTCTGGAAGACGCAGGCCAAGGTGTGGCCATCGAGCCAGGCGTAGGTGGACAGGCCAAAGACCCACAAGGGGGTGGCGAACTCCGCGTCTGCTGCGCAGATGCAGGCGAGCTTTCCGTCGGAGCCCACGCGATAGAGATTGGAAAACCCGCTACGGTCCGAGGCGAAGTGCAAGACATCGCTAGGTGACCACGCGGGCTGGAAGATGGACTCGCCTATGCCCCCTGCTACCTTCGTTGCAGGGGACAGCGAGCCGTCCGCAGCAACGTCGGCCACATGCAATTCGCACGCGTCCCACGGCATGGCAGGATGGTTCCAGGTGAGAAATGCCAGGCGCTCGCCCGCGGTATCGAGGCGAGGGAAGGCGTAGAAATCCGCGCCGCTCACAAGTTCGCTCACATCACCACTTGCAAGCGAGACGCTGGCGATGAAGTTCTCGGGTTCGCCCTTTTCGCGTTCGCGCTCGGCGACGCAAACCACGCGGTGGAGTCGCCGATCGATTTGCAGATCGGCGTAGCGAATACCTTGGGCCGTCGTCAGTGCCTCAGCCTGCCAGGGCGCGGCCCGCGTGGTGTCGATACGATAGAGGCGCTGATCGGCGTCGTTGGCGAAGATCACCACGCCGCCTTCGACGGCGAAGGCGCCGCCACCGTACTCGTGGACGCGCGTGCGTACCGAGAAGGGCGCGCATACGACTTCTTCCACATTTCCACCCTCGCGCTTGCGCAGAAGCGCCAGACGGCCTTGCTCGACAGGGCGACTCTCGACCCAGTAAACGTCATCCCCATCGAGCGCGAGCCCGCCCAGGCGCACACTGCCCTCGGCGACAGCGTCGGCGGTGAGCGCAGACGGCCAGGCGCCGAAGGGTGCTTTGCGTTTCCCGGCCACGACGTTCTACGGAGGCGAGCAGAGAAAGTCGTTGCACGGCGGTTGGGCGTGGCACGATGAACACGTCGTAAGGTGGCCGTCCTGGCTGACCCGCTGATTGACGTCGAGTTCTTGCCAGTGCCAATCGCCCGCCGCAGTGTCGTAGCCGGGATTTTCCTTGGCCATCAAGTAGTAGCCGAGCAGGTTGTTGCAAGAAGCGTCGTTGCCATGTTGCTCGGCCACCACCACGCTACTCGCGGGCAAGGGGTAAGTGCCCGCGGTGTATTGATCCGCGGCCGCGGGGTTGGCGAACACGAGTTCATACTGGCTAGAATGTTGTTGGACCAAACGGCAGGTCCGCACGTTTTGCCAGATGGACTTGTAGTTGACAGGGAGAAACGCGCTGTGCGGCTGGGTGCTGTCCTGAAAGCAGCCCGCCCCAAACAGACACACCAAGCACATCAACCCAAAAACGCGCGACATGTTATTCCTCCGCTTCTGCCACTTCGACGCGGTTGCGGCCGTTGGCCTTGGCTCGGTACATGGCCGTGTCCGCCAGGCGCAGCAGTAGGTTTTCTCGACGGCGCTGGTTGCCACTTGGTGCCAGGTGATCGCGGTACGAGGCAACGCCGATGGACGCGCGCACGCCGGGCAGCGGTTGCGCCGCCAGGGCGGCATCCACGTCCGTGTCGAAGAACGAGGCGTCTTCGATCACGCGGCGGAGCAGATCCGCGGTTTGCAGGGCGCGCTGCAAGTCCGCACCGGGCAGGATGGCCACGAATTCGTCGCCGCCATAGCGGGCCAGGACCGTCGCGGGCGGCGCGTTTTCGGAAAGCAGGCGTGCCACCTCGCGCAGGGTCCAACTGCCCGCCACATGCCCGAAGCGATCGTTGACGTTCTTGAAATAGTCGAGGTCGATGAAGAGCAGGGACAGCTCGGTGCCGTTGTGATCGGCGTGGGCGATTTCGTCTTGCAAACGCACGTGGAAATAGCGGCTGTTGAACAGACCCGTGAGGTGATCGAGCCGGGCCATGGCGCGTGCGCGGAGAGCGTCGAGCGCGTTCTGGATCGACGACGACATATAGGCCGCGAAGATGCGCAGAAGTTCGTTGTCGCGGGCGGAGTACGGGCTGCCCGAGCGCCGGTTGGTCAGTTCGAGAACGCCGCAGATGGAATCTCCGACCAGTACGGGAACCCCGATGACCGAGACCACGGACCCGTCGGGGCCGCGGTTCGGAAGGGTGAGTAGCGGATCGTCTGTGTCCAAGTGGTCGCTGCGGTAGGGCACGCCCGAGCGGTAGATTTGACCGACGAACCCGCGATCCGAGGGAACGCGCTTGCCCAGCAACTGGCCCGATTCGGGGCCATACACGGCGATGAAGGTCAAGCGCGGGGTGCGCACCCCTGACAGCGTGGCGCGCGGATCGTCGAGCAGGATGCCGCCGGCTTCCGAAGGCACGAAGTCGTTGGCGCGCTCAAGGATTTCCCGCAGGGCCGCGTCGAGGCGAACGTCCCAGCGCTCGGTGTCCTGGTCGCGACGAGAGCGCACGAAGAAGCGGGTGATTTCCTCGGCCGACAAGGTGAGGATGGGGCCTGGCTCGACGGGAGGATTGGGGATGGAAAGTTCTTCCATGAGCGGGCCCTGGGGCACGCCCGTCCGATCTTCGGTGACCATTCCCGAAGCCTCCTCCCGCTTTCGCCGGGCCTTGAAATCGATATCCACCACGCGCGTTCTCTCTTTACTCAAGGTTACTCAAACTCCGGTCAAGGGTCTACCGCATAGCCGCCTCTGGCGCGAACCAACGTGTGGCGCCACAATCGATCACTGGGTCAGGGATGCGGGGAACTTCGGTGGGTTTTGCCGGAGGAATGCACGAAGGTCTTGCTGCGCACGGGGTGCCAGGTCGCTGCCGGTCGCCTGGTAACACCGGGCGCGATAGGACAGGAAGTCGGCATTCCATGGGACGTCGGGCTCGAAATACGCCAAGGCGTAGACGCAGGCCGATCCCATCGGCATGGCCTTGGCGAGAGCAAGCAGCGCGCTGGCCCGCGACTCGTCCATCATGTGGACCGCGAACGGAACCGAGAGCGTGGCAAACAGATGCGGGATCTCGACTGGATTTCCTCGCGCCGTCTCCACCGCCAGGTTCATGGTTCTGAGCATGAAGGATGGAGGCGGCCAGGGATCCGCGCGGTAAGCGATCAGGCTGGTTGCGAAGGCACGCATAGCATCCTCGCTTCTGCCCTGGCGAAGCAGCAAGCGTGCCTCGATCCCCGCCGCGACCGGCGGCCAGAGCGGTCGCAATTGCTCTACCAGCTGCAGTGCCTCGGCATCGCCGGTTTCGGCCAATCCATCACCAAGGACCATTTTTTCGACCAGCGTGCGTGGCTCGCCCGGTTGACGGCGCCACAGGGACGGGATGCCTGCGTATCGGCTGGCCAGCCATGCTTCAAGGGCCGCGTGACGAATGCGTTGGTGCTCGTCGCTGCTGGCCTCGCCGCCGGGCGAGATCCCAAGCGACATGGCAAAACCGGCTTCTTCGTCCGCAAGCAAAACGCGATCGATTTCGCCGCCCGCCAGGACAGGGCGATTTTCATCGCGGTCGTGGGCCAGTGCCTCGATGTCGCCGGCGTGCAGATTACCCGTGCCCGTCAGGGAGCGCGCGAATCCGAATTCCACGCGGGTTCTGTCATCGGTGTTGATCGCCGGTCCCAGCAGATCGGCCGCTCGGCGGACCAGCGACGGGCGCGCCACGTGGTGGGCCAGCACGCCCTCAAGTGTCGTCGTGCTCCAAGCGCCCAGCAGGGCGGTCCGGAACGGCTCTTGTTCAATGCGCGCCCGCGCCTGCGCGACATCGTGAACAAGCGGTGCGCGCGTGGCCACCAGCAGGAGATCCGAAGGCGCCATCCGCCAGATTTCCACCGACGGAAAAACCTTGGCCAGCGTGGCCATGATGGCAAGCAGGGTTTGGCTGTCGATGGCGTACGCTTGCACCCACTGCAGGAAGATCCCGCCATCGGCTAGACGCTGGTCTACCGCCTGGTAGTACTCGAGGGTGAACAGGCTGGCAATCCCGGCGCGGTAGGGGTTGGAAGGTTCGGACGCGATGATGTCGTACGCGTCGCCGCGCACCAGCAACGTCTCGCGCGCGTCTCCGACGATCACCCGATGCTTGGGGTTGCCCATGACATCGTGGTTAACGGCGGCGCACTTGCGCGCGACTTCAAGGATCGCTGGCTCCAATTCCACCGTGTCCACGCGTTCGATGGATGGAACGGCGGCCAGCCATCCGGAGGTGCTCCCGGTGCCAAGACCGATGACAAAGGCCCGGCGTGGCGCTGAGTGCAAGAGCGCACCCAGCAATCCACCCATGACTTGGGTGCCGGCGTCCATGCGCGCGTGTCCGTCGGTCTTGCCGTTCAGGATGAACGCGTACCCGGTGGAACGTTCCAGTGCCACGCTGCTTTCCACGCCTTCGTCGTCGCGCTCGATCGAGCGGCGCACGCCGTTTTCGAAATCCCGCAATGCCGTGGCATCGGCCAGCGATGCCGGATTGACCCGTCCCACGGCGATGGGACTGTGCCGCCAGACCGCAGTGGGACCGCGCGCGAGGAGCAACGCCACCACGAGAGCGCTCCCCAGCAGCCAGGGCAGGGCGCTGACGAAGCCTCGCGTTTCACGGGACAGGCGGCGTGCGACGAAATAGGAAACCATGGCCAAAAGACCGAGCAGGGCGGCCACGAACTGCCAGCACCCAGGCGCGGTCAGCAGCGGCATCATGCCGAACCCGCCGGCCAGGGATCCGGCGATGGCGCCGACGGTGTTGGCCGCGTACACGCGACCGGTCTGGCGGCCCACCTCGGCCCGGCCACGTCCGAGCAAAGCGATGAGCACCGGGAACTGCACACCCGCGGCCAAGGCTGCCGGCAAGATCACGATGCTTGCAATCAAGGCCCAGCACGCGGTGTGGCCCCAGAATCCGCCCAGGTTGCCAAGAGGCCGCAAGAAGAGCGAGAGCAACGCCACGCGGTCGCCCAAGGCAAAGGGAGCTGCGATGGCCAGGGCCTCGACGAGGCAGATGCCGGCAAAGCCGGACAAGGTCGCGGGCAAGCGGCCGCGAGACTGCAAGATGCCGTGAACCACGCTGCCCACGCCGATGCCAAGCAAGGCCACCGCCAAGATGATGCCGAAGCTGAACACTGTGCCGCCGAGGAGCGGTCCCAGCATCCGGTACCACACCATCTCCATCAAGAAGAAGGCGAAACCCACTAGCCCCGCGGCGAAGAGCACGAAGCTGGCCGGAGCGGCCGCATCGGCGATGGGCGCGCTCGCCTTTTCGGCGGCCTGCGGAGAATGCTTGCGGGACCAGGCCAGGGCAACGAGCGCAACGGTTGTTCCAAGGAGGGTTGCGCTCCAAAGTGTGATTCGCGTGCCCAGCATCTCAAGCAGCACGAAGTTGGCGAGCAGGCAGCCGGTCACCGCGCCGAGCGTGTTGAGGCCATAGATCAGCGCCAGGTTGCGGCGACCCACGTCCTCTTCCACTTCCACCGCTGCAACCGCAGCCGGCATGGCGCCACCCATGAGCAATGTGGGGCCAGCCAGAACCAGAGCCCCCAGCAACAAGCGCAGGGAGGTGCCAGCAAACCACCCCAGACGGGCGCTGCCGCCAAGACCGACGTAGATCGCGCGCACCAGCCAGAGCAGAAGCGGTGAAAGCGCAACGAGCGCGGCGGCGCCGAGTTCAAATGCACCGTACAGCGCTAGCGGCCGCGACGATCGATCCGCGCGTCCGCCCAGCATCAACCCTCCCGCGCCGAGGCCCCCGATGAACACCGCGAGCACTGCCGCGGTGGCAGCCGTGCTTGCCCCAAAAATCAATCGGAATTCACGGATCCAAGCCACCTGGTAGACGAGGGCAGCGAGTCCGGAGCCGAACAGCAAGAGCCCCACGCGCAGTCGAGACACCTACACGACCCCTGCGGCCTCGGGATCGTGCGTGCCGCGGTAGGCGTCGCGCAGTCGGACCCGGCGTTCAAGGTCGCGGATGATGATCTCGGCGACGTCCACTCGGTAGATCTCGCGCAAGGAATGGATCCCGCCCGGCGAGAAGGCGTTGAGTTCGAGGATCTTGCCGCCGGCTAGATCGACACTGACCAGGTAGAGGCCGTCGGCCAATAGCTTCGGCCGCAAGAGATCGCAGATGCGTTCTTCGGCAGCGCCGAACTTGCAGCGGCGGCGCGCGGGGTTGCGCTTTCTTTTCTCCCCTTCGGCCAATCCCGGCAGCCGCCGGTAGATGGCGACCTGATCCCCGACGCGGATGGGATCGCCGCCAAGAAGGAGCAGGCGCTTTTCGCCCTCCTCGGCCTCGCGCAGATACTCTTGGGCCACGGCATAGCCATCGTTGGTGATGGCGGTGAGGATGGGGTTCAGGTTCTTGACCTGGCCCTTGGGCACGCGGAACACCTTTTCGTGTCCGGCGTGCGCCAGCGGCTTGAGCACCGCGGGCCCGTCGAGATCGCGCAGAAAGGCCTTGATCTGCGCAGGCGAGCGCGAAACCAACGTGCGCGCGTGAACCTCGGGCGGCAGATCCGACAAGTACAGGCGTCCCCAGGCGCGAAACACGCCCTCGGGATCGTTGACCACGAACGTGCCGCCGAGGCGCAGGCGCCAGCAGAAATCGAGGATGGGCGACGGCGGCGCGGATGGTGGTTCGCGCAGGGGATTGTAGCGGATAATCACCACATCGAATCCCGACAGCGTATCGTCCTCGCGCACGGCATCGCTCGAAACCAGGGCGCGATAGAAGTCGATGGGCTTGGCGTAGTCGCCGGCACGCACGCGCAAGGTGGTGGCGAACACGCTGCCGTCGTCGAGGAAGGACAGGTCGTCCGCGGTTACGAAGCAGACTTCGTGGCCACGGCGGTATGCCGACCAGGCCAGGTAGTTCCCGGCGAAGGTCGGCTGCAAAGTGGCGATGCCGCCGATGAGGAAGCCGATGCGCATCGGTGGCGTAACTCTACTACTAAGCAAGAACCCTCGAAGGGTTCTTACCGATTCTCAAGGAATGATTGCGGGCAGCTCGGATTTGTCGGGACAGCCGAACAGGACCTGGACGCTCTTGTAGGCGCCGGCCTTGATTCGCTCGCAAGTTGGGCCATTGAAGGCGACCGCGTTCGGGCTGCTTAGCGTCCAGCCATCCGTCGCACTTTCGAGGACCAGTTGTTTGTCCAAGTAGACGCCGAGGTTGTTCGGATCGGGTGGTGGCGAGGCCATCGTGTAGACGCAACTCGCGACCGTTCCGACGATGGCATTGAGTGCGGCGGTTAGCGCTTGCGGACTGAGGGCCGGATAGAATTTGTTGGTTCCCCCTCTCACCGCCATCTCGTCCAAGTTTCCTGCCGACGGCCCGACACCGATGACGTAGACCGCAATGCCGGCCGCGCGCGCGGCGGCGATGGCGTCCATGGCCGG
>Ga0265316_10002675_pt1 | contig 18353 bp, 14 predicted proteins | sample 4522metaG_FD_202092 | JGI IMG/M metagenome (GOLD analysis project Ga0265316, IMG submission 202092) | Rhizosphere microbial communities from Carex aquatilis grown in University of Washington, Seatle, WA, United States - 4-5-22 metaG | ecosystem: Host-associated > Plants > Roots > Rhizosphere >... | reverse complement strand
CTAATAATATAGAAAATTTATCTATCGGAGAATATTTAAAAAGTATTGGGATAGTAATATAATTTATATTAATCTTTGAATCTGACTGTCCTGGATAACTCAAAATTGTTCCTCTATTTGCAAATCCAGGTTCAATTCTAAGTCCAAATTTATCATTTATATTATAACCAATAACAGCATTAACTTGGAATCCCAATTTATATTTTGGATTCTCATCCCCAAAATTGCTTATTATTAAACTGTTGTAATTTAATCCCGCTCCAACTCCATAATTTAAAGTTTGAGAGAATCCATTAAAAAATGAAAACGTAAAAATCACTAATGTTAAAATCTTTTTCATAAATCTAAGGTTTTATTTGTTTTTAAAATTGCTGCGAAACGGTGAGTGTATAAACCGTAAGGGTTCGGAGCCACATCTGTATCCAGCTACACCAAATTTAAATATATTTTCTGACCTTCGCAACCCACTGCAACCCTTATGGATTATACACTATGTTATGTGCTTTAAAATTTATAAATCAAGCCAAATCCATTGTTTGCATAACACAGTTCTATTTTTTTTGTTGTATTTAAGCTAGTCTTTCTAAATGTTGAATTATACAAATCAATGGCTTTTCTTTGATGTTTTGGTCCTGCATTATATATTAAAAACCCCACTCCTACAATGACTGCACTTGATCCTAAAGTTATCCACCATGTATAATCTATTTTTTCTCCGGATATTGCAGAGCCAATGCAAAATCCAAACACAAATCCTCCTGTATAAGCAATATATGTACCTGTATTGTAATCAAATTTTGCAACTTTCATTTCATGAAATGCTTTAGGATAATCCTTAAAAATCAACATATAATCTTCATAAGTCAATAATACACTATCTCTATAACACTTTACTTCACCTTTTGGATTTGAAATAATTAAAGAGTCTTGTGACATTTGAGCATTAAGACTTAATAAGCAAACATTAACTAGAATCAGTGAAAAAAATAATTGTTTCATAAAAATCAATTTATTAATTAACAATACTTGTATTTTTATTTTAAATTTTATAAAAAGTTGAAATCATGAATTATTGCACATAAACATTTGTATTAATACTATTGTCTTTATCTCTATTTATATGTTATTAGGTTAGTCTTTGCAAATGCACGAAATAAGTGAAATATAAAAAAAATTATCGGCTCTACTTATTTATTTTACCTGTTAAATATAGACTTTTTTTTATAAATTCAAAACTGTTATAATTATTTTGATTGGTAGCAAAAGGGCATAAAGCTATAAAAGCACTAACCTTCCCATCTGGACATGCTCCTGCATGCGTTGAGAAATTGAAATATATAAATTATTTATTTAAAATGTTATTCAGGACTTTCCTCTTATCAATTTGTTAATTGGTTTTTATGGTCAAAGTCGCCGGGGTTAAACCCGGTGAGGTTACGGTAAGATTAATTATTCCGGGTACCGGTGTTGATTGTATAACGATCAACACTTTTCCCTGGTATGCCTTCCGGCTGTTTCCCTTGTAAGGCTCGTCGTTTGTCCAGTCACTGCTGGCAATGCCAACGTTACGCGCCGGACCGTTAGTGCTGAACTGAACCTGATTGGATGCGGTGCAAATGATGTTATTGTCTGCATCACAGATGTCTACTTCGATGCAGGAAACATCTGACCCATCTGCTTCGAGGGTAGTCCGGTCGGGTTTGAGCAAAAGTTTCGCGGGTATACCCACCGTCCTGATGCTGTCCCTGACGACCTCTTTGCCGCCTTTAATTCCGATGGCCTTAATTATGCCTGATTGCCATGGGACGTTTCTCCATTGCATGACTCCGGTTTTGGCGAAATCACTCGATTTCCGGGTCCCGATTTTGATGGCATTAACGTAGAGATCAACACTGTCACAATTGGTAAAGGTAACAACACTTACGGGTCCGGCCTGGTTCCAGTTCTCGGCCAGGGTTGGCTGGGCACGCCCGTTACCGGTACCATCTCCGATAGTGACATGGACCATGGGCGATTCGCTCCATTGGCTTTGTTGATAATAAAACCATGATTTACGAAAGATGCAATTATCAAGGAAGCCACAGTAACCACCTAAGTTTTGCTTGCTTTCACCAAGATAATCCACACCCGTCCATATATGATGACCTATCACATAGGGCCTGTTCCTCACATCAAACCACGTTGGAATATTAGAGCCGGGCACCGAATAGGGATCTTGTTCCGTACCACAAATAATGGCATTCGGATTATTTTTATGAATGTCTTCGAATAAAAAATCCTGGTAGTTTACGCCAACAATATCTTCTACATCAGCCAGCGCGGCAAAGCCGGGGGCATCGTTCCATCCTGCGACACAGGCATGCGTGAAGGGACGGGTGTTGTCGAGCTTCCTGGCAAAAGGTACCAGTATTTTGAGGGTATCGAAAATGTATTTTGGTATCTGGGCAGCGGCGGCAACTTCATTACCAAGGCTCCAGATCACGATACTGGGATGGTTTCTGTCCCGTTCAATGAATGAGGTAAGGTCCTTTTGCCAAACATGGTTGAAATCCGCATAGAATGAACCAGCATTGGTTTCAGACCATTTATCGCACCATTCATCCATGACCATCATGCCCAATTGGTCGCAATAGTCATAGAATGCAGGGCTTTGAGGATTATGCGATGTCCGGATGGATGTGCATCCTGAAGCCAGCAACTCTTTGATGGTTCTTTCCCACATGGCATCGGGTACCGCTGCCCCGGCCGGGATAAGCGTGTGATGAATGCAGACACCCTTTAACTTGGTCGGGACACCATTGAGGGTAAACCCTTCAGTCGCAGAAAACTTCAATTCCCTGATACCAAAGGGACTTACATAGTCATCAGTTGGGGTTGTGTTGTTCATAATCCTGGAATAGGCATAATATAACACCGGGGTTTTTGGGGACCAGAGTTTGCAGGAAGAAAGAGTAAGCATCTGCACGCAAGTATTACTGCTTTTTGCATCGATCGTAAGAGGAGTAGAGACCGACTGCAGGGCGTTGCCGCTTTTATCATAAATTGTTGTTTCCACGATTCGTGTTTGTGAAGTCGTGAGATCATTCACCACGTCTGTCTGGACCTTAATCTGTGATTGCGCCATTGCTACCTGGGGAGTGGTTATAGCAGTGCCCCAGTTCCTGATATAAACCTTATCGGTCGCGATGAGCCATACATGCCGGTAAATGCCGGTCCCTGAATAGAAATGCGAACGGCGGCTGGTCTGGTTGTCTACAAATACCGCAAGTACATTGTCGCCCTTGGCATTAAGATACGGTGTTAAATCGCAATAAAAGCTGACATACCCGAATCGCTGGTTGCCGATCAGATGACCGTTCAGATAAATCCTGGAGTCATGGTAAACTCCGTCGAACTGGACAATGACCTTTTTCCCGGCAAATCCTTTAGGAAGGACAAAATGTTTCCGGTACCAGCCAACAACCCCAGGGTCATTATCGGTAATGCTTACCAAAGTGATGCTCATGTCGTGTGGAACATTGGTCGTGGTCCATTTGGAATCGTTGAAATCCGTGGCTTCTGCGCCAGAGATATTTCCAGTCTGCACTTTCCAGTCTTCATCTATCCGCAGCTTGATGCGGCTTTTAAGATATTTTCCCTCCAAGCGTTCGGTGGGTGTCGAATGCACATCTGCAATAAGAATTAACATTGAAAAAAATACTAAAATGCCTACAATTGTGTTTCGCATAATTTTTCCCTTTCATTTATAATATATTGTTTTTAGCATAGCTCCTCTATCTATTCTAAATTCAATATTACGAAAGTTAATTAAATGTGCAAAATTGATTTCTTTACTTGGGAGGTATTTAGAAAAGTTATGATGAAGCTTTTATATTTATAAATCTTATTAGCTCTATTTTTTAATGTATTTGTTTAAAACCATCACCAAACACATGGAATAATTTTATATCGAGTTTTATTACAATATTCAAGATAACCCTTCAATTCATTTTTTAAAGTTTTATCCTCCAAATTCGTCCTTGTTATTAATAGAATAATAGACAAACATATTGGAATTATGCTCCAAAGTGAACCAAAGAGTATTGGAAATCCCAATGATTGAATAATCGAACCCAGATAAGCGGGATGTCGAACAATGCTATATAATCCTGTTTCACAAACAATATGGTCTCTATCAGTTTGAATTCGGACTGTACTCGAGAAAAATTTATTTTGTTTTTGAGCAATAAGAAATAAGAGTTGTCCAAACATTGTCAGGATAATCCCCAGCAGGTAAATGCTCCAATGAAAATGAGGAGACCAATGATAACGACCAGAATCAAGGCCGGCAATAATAAACATGGAAATTGTAATTAGAAAAGATAATCCCAATATTGTTTTATCCCATTTCTTTGTACCCTCTCCCGGCTTTGAACGTTCTTTTAAAAGATCAGAATCTATTTGTAAAACAGTGTATTGTAATACAAACATTATAAGACCAATTATCACATAAATCTGTCCTTGCCAATAATCTATTCGACCGGCACTAATAAATATGATTATAAAAAATAGAAATGTGCCAATAAATAGTTTTATCAAATAACCTGTTTTCATGATTTTATAATTTAATTTATTGCCAAAGGTTTTTCTAGTTTCATTGTTGTCAGGTTAAAATTATTATTAAATCCCAAACAGTTTCTAATAGATTTGCAATAGCAAGTTATCGAATAAATTAAAAATTCCAAAACAGCCTCTAAGTAATTATGAAAACAAGAAATATCAATTTTCATTCATTACATTAAGAAATCAATCTGCTGTTGAAAAGAAAAAAACCAGTACTTTAATTAAAACTTAGTTACCAATACCCATAGTTTAGGTTTGCAATATATAGCAAGCTTGAATTTGAAGCTTCGATTCATTTTTCTTTTCACCAGCAAACACTTATAAATAGAAGTTGTATACTAATTGTATGCAAATAAAAAACCACTCAAGAAATTATCTTCCCAAAGTGGCTTTTACAAAGTGACCCCGAAGGGAGTCAAACCCCCAACCTTCTGATCCGTAGTCAGATGCTCTATTCAGTTAAGCTACGGGGCCAGATTAGTGCAGAGTGCAGAGTGCTCAGTTGCCAGTTCACTCAGCACTCAGCACTCAGCACTCAGCACTCAGCACTCAGCACTCAGCACTCAGCACTCAGCACTCAGCACTCAGCACTCAGCACTCAGCACTTTTTTCGTGGCTGCAAAGTTAGAAAGTTTTATTTCTCCCGCAAAAGAAAAATTAATCCGAATGATTTGTTAAATATGTCCAATTATTGATAAACTTTTCTAGCTTTGGCATGAGGTTTGCATCTAAAATAAAAACTAATCACAGGAGGATCAAGTGATGAAAACAAGAATATTTTTAACAGGTAGTTGTTTAATGATTCTCGGTTTATTGCCGGTAAGTAATTCATTAACTACTAATGCACAGGACGATATCTATTCTAAACCTACAAAAAACAACGTTTCTAATACTACTGCCAGCGCAAATGAAAAAGGAAATACGCAGGGTATGTCAGATTATGAGAAATATCGTGCCATGCAGGAAGCTGATCAGACAAAAGATGATATTTACAACAAACCGGATAGCGGATCATCTGAAAATATGGCTAAGAAGAAAGGTATGGAGCGGTATAATCAAAACAATATGACTGATTCAATGGACAATCAAAACTATCAGCAACCTTCTGATGATAGCGTTCAACAAGGGACTACCATTATAAACAATTATTATGAAGGTTATCCTGATCGTTATGGCTGGAATCACAATTTTTATTTTGACTATTGTTATGATCCTTTTTTCTACGGTGTTTATGATCCTTTTTATTGGGGTTGGGGTTTTTCGTGGGGTTGGCCTTATTGGGGTTTTGGTATGGGATGGTATGGTTACAACTCATCTTATTATGGTGGTGGCTGGTATGGTCATCATGGTGGTTATTATAATAATGGTAATTATTACAATGGAAGAGGCTATACAAATACAGGCGGGGCTCGCAGATCCATGCGTGGATACGGAAATTTTGCCGGCCTGAGACGTTCAAGTCCTCTAAATGGACAAATGTATGGTACTTCAGCTAGCCGGAGAATCTCCTCAAACATTACAGCTGATAAATATGGCGAAAGTTATGCCAGTGTGCGCAGAAACCCTTATCAACTTTATCAGAAGTCTACTTCAACTTCTGCAAATAATACGGTAAGTACAACGCGCAGAGAAACAAATATTAATCCTGCCAACAGGTATAAAAGTGTTCAGACAACCAGGCCAGGCACCAGCAATAACAGACGCAACAACGTTGTAAATAATACAAAAGTATATACACCTAGCTACAGTACTCAACGGAATTCTACCAGGACCCAATATAATAATTACAGCAGCAATTTAAGTCGCAGAGGTTATTATAATTCCGGCTCTACTAAAAGTTATAGTGTACCTTACAGAAGTGGAAATACTCCTGCAGCATCAGGCTATACATCAGGTTCTTCAGGACATTCATACACACCAAGCAGGAGCAGCAGCAGTTCGGGTTCTCATTATAACGGTTCAGGCGGTGGCAACAGATCATCAGGCGGTGGCTCCAGTAGCTCAAGCCATGGTGGAGGCGGAGGTGGCGGTGGAGGACATCGCAGGTAAAAAAGGTTAATTGCTATATATTTTTAATAATTGGTGGATTTAAATTAACAAGGCCATTCAGTAAAACAAAAAGGGTAAGGAATAATTACGAATGGCCTTTTTTGCTAAAAAGATAAGAATATGAAAAGGCTGATTTTAACTTCAATCGTAATTTTTGCAGCAACAACTTTAACATTTTCTCAGTTATCCCTTAATCAACCTAACGGGTATTATATAGATGGTCTAAGACTTTCGCAGAATACCTATGGAGGAACGGCTCGAAGTGCTGCATTGGGAGGAGCGTTCGCGGCATTAGGTGGAGATATGGGAAGTTTTTCTATTAATCCGGCCGGTATCGGAGTTTACAGTTTGAGCGAATTTGCTATAACTCCTGGTTTTGAGATGATTAATACTTCCTCAAATTATCTTGGTAATAAAAACACCGATGTTGATTATAAATCTAATCTGGGCAACATTGGTGTAGTATTTACATATAAATCAAATAATACAAGTGGTTGGATTAGTTCAAACTTTGCTTTTGGCTACAACAGGTTAAATTCTTATAACAATTCATATTATATTGAAGGGAAAACAAATACAACCTCAATGGTAAATGAATTCCTGTATTATAGCCAGGGAAAGAGTCCTCAAAATCTTGATGACGAATGGGAAAGATTGGCTTACGATGCTTACGTTATAAATCCGGATACCACGGCAGCAGCTCCAAATTATAAATACACTTCACCCTATACAAATATAAATTTATTGCAGCAACACAAACTGGTCATTAGTGGTTCTAGCGGAGAATATTATTTTGGTTTCGGAGCAAATTATAATAACCAGCTTTACCTGGGAGCCAGTTTGAATATTGAATCCAGTTTTTATACAGAAGATTTAATTCATACTGAGTATGATGCCAATTCAGTTTCATATTTAAGTTCGTACCAGTTTTCGAACAAAATTAAAACCAATGCTGATGGTTTCAATTTAAAACTGGGAGCAATTTACAGGCCCAGTGATATGTTTCGGTTGGGACTGTCCTTTCATACTCCCACGATAATGAAAGTTACTCAGGATTACAGTAGCCAGATTCAGTCGTCATTGCAAAATGGAAATTATTATGACCTTAGCGGACCCGGAAATACTGACGAATATAATGTTACAACTCCTTTCAGTGCTGTTGCAGGAGTTGCAGTTATATTCAAGCAATTGGGCTTGATAAGCGTCGACTATGAATTTATAGATTACCGTTCAATTCATTTTTCAAATGGAGATTATGAATCCGATTTACAGGCAGCTAACCAGGCTAATAAAAATACTTTCAGAGCTACAAATAATTTAAGAGCTGGATTAGAATTAAAATTTGGTTCGGCTTATTTGCGCGGTGGTTATGCATTTTACGCCAGTCCTTATGCCAGCGGTGAACTTAATAAGGATGCAAATACTCAAATTTATTCTGGAGGGGTAGGATACAGGAATAATTTTTTCTACCTTGATTTTTCATACTCACTTACGAACACTTCTGAAAAATATTATATGTATTACGATCCTAATGCAAGCGTAGTTAATTTAAGTTCCAACAATGGTAATATTCTTGCTACAATAGGATTTAGGTTTTAATACTGTTTTTTAATATTTCAAGAGAATTTGGTCCCATATTGAATAACAAATCTGCAATGCACAGGTTGGTTACAAAACCAAACCTGGTTTCAAAAACCTGATAATAATTTTTAGGGTTAAAGTCATTATCAGGTTTTTTCATTCTTTTTTTCGGATGGATATAATCTGAAAAATCATCAAACAAGAAGGGAAGTTCTTTATAATTAGAAGTAAATTGTATGTCAACTTCGACATTCATGAATTTCAATATTGTTTTTTGAAAATCATTGTTTAAATCTACCAGAAAAGTATAATTTTTTTCATACAAAGCCAGGAGATCATCTGCATAGTATAAAAAATATGGAGACGAACGATAAGCCGATTCAAGTGCCCGGATATGCATTTGTTTCCAACGGGAATTATTGTCAATCCTGACATCTTTTGTTAAAACTTTCAGAACCGATTCTTTCGTTACAGGTATGCTTAAATCTAATGATCCGTTTGTGCTTTGTATGGTACATCGGTTACGGTAAGATTGTTTAGAATAATTCTCAAAATATTCAATGTAAATATGTTCGTAACTGATTAGTTTAGTATAATATTGAACCGGGGCCAGATAAGAAGTTGAAAGCAGCACAGCTGGTTTTTTGTTTACGGATGGCATAATTAAAGCTTGTTTATCATGCTTGCAAGGTAAGCGGCACCAAAGCCATTATCAATATTAACTACACCTATGCCACTGGTGCAACTTGTTAGCATTCCCAGCAAAGCAGCAATTCCGTTAAAAGCTGCTCCATATCCCACACTGGTTGGCACAGCAATTACCGGTTTATCAACCAGTCCCCCAACAACGCTTGGTAATGCACCTTCCATACCGGCAATTACAATAAGTACTTTAGCGCCTCTGATTAGGTCGATTTTATCATATAAACGATGTATACCGGCAATACCAACGTCAAATAATCTTTCTGTTTTATTTCCAAAAAACTCGGTCGTAACAGCAGCTTCTTCGGCAACGGGAATATCAGAGGTGCCGGCAGTAATAATTGCGATGTAAGTATTTGTCAATACTTGTTCAGTCTGGGTTATGGTGATTGTTTTTCCAGCCTCATTATAAATGGCCAGTTCGCATATTTCTTTTACAGCATCGAAGGTCTCTTTATCGGCCCTGGTTCCAAGTATGTTGGTTCCATTTGGCAACATGTTAGCAACAATGCCTTTTACCTGATTGGGAGTTTTGCCAGCACAAAATATTACTTCAGGATAGCCGCGACGCAATTCCCGGTGGTGGTCAACCCTGGCATAACCAAGATCAGCATAAGGAAGATCCTTGAGTTCATGCAAGGCAGTATCTAAATCTTTCTTACCTTCTTTAACAGCCAGGAGTATTTTTTTAATGTAATCAGGATTCATAATATTAACTTTTTTAAATTAATTATTCATACTGCCAGTTCGATACCCTTCCAAATCGACGCATACATAATGAAAGCCTAAATTCTTTAATGCTTTTGCAATATTACTGCGCATTTCGGGATTTAGCAAAATTGAAATATTGTTTTCAGTAGTTTCTATCCTTGCAATATTTCCATGTTCACGAACCCTAACGGCTTTAATGCCTTTGTCTATCAAATATTTTTCTGCTTTTTCAATTCTTCTCAAGCTTTCTTCACTAATTTTAGTATCTACCGGCAGACGGGTAAGCAGACAGGCGTAGGCAGGTTTGTTCCATGTTGGGATATTCAAATGTTTTGAAATTTCCCTTATTTCATTTTTGGTAATTTGGCATTCAAGTAAGGGGCTCCTGATCTCCATTTCCTTCAAAGCCCTTAGACCAGGCCTGAAATCAGATAAGTCATCCAGGTTTGTGCCATCAGCAAGGTACCGAAATCCCAAAGAAGCACCTTCTTTTTTCAGTAAGCCGAAAACCTTTAATTTACATATATAGCAGCGGTTTGCAGGATTATTTCTTATTTGTTCATCAAAAGGTAATTCAATAGTTTTATGCCGGATTTTATATTTTTTGACAAATTCTAATGCCTCATCAATTTCCCATTGAGCAATATAAGGTGATTTTACCGTCAGGCCAATTGCATTCTCATTCAATATTTTGTGGGCCAGGTACAAAAGGAACGAACTGTCTGTACCGCCAGAAAATGCAATAGCAATGCTTCCCAGATTTTTGATGTAATCTTCCAGTTTGGCCAGTTTGTTTTTTGTTTCTCTTTTCATCTTTAAATTTTATTTTAAAGTAGAACCCTTCTCACTTAATGGTAAAGCAGTCATAGGCAACAAAGCTTTTCCTTAAACATAAATAAAATTGTTTTCATCGCATTTGCCCGGTCTTAATCGGGAAGGGTGTTCCCAGAACTATTTTTGCGATTTATGATAAATGCAGAAATAAAGAAAGCATCCCAAATGGGATGCTTAAAAAAAATATGATATGAAAAAGTTATAATTTACCAAGATATTCTGCAACTCCTTTTTGAGTAGGCTTTAAAGCTTTCTTTCCAGGATGCCAGTTTGCTGGGCATACTTCGCCATTCTCTTCATTAAACTGCAATGCTTCAACCATACGTAAAGCTTCGTCAATATTTCGTCCGAGTGGCATATCATTTACTACCTGGTGCCGAACAATGCCTTCTTTATCAATTAGAAAGAGACCCCGATATGCCCTGGGTATGCCATCAAAAGCCGTATTTCCGTTATCGTCAATATCTAGTCTGCCAGCCAAAACATCATAATTTTCTGAAATAGTTTTTGATTGATCGGATACCAAAGGATATTTGACACCTTTAATTCCACCCTCTTTTGGCTCGGTTTGTAACCATTTCCAATGAGAGAACTCTGAGTCAACTGAACATCCGACAACAGCAGTATTTATTTTTTCAAATTCCTTAATTTTATCCTGAAATGCAATAATCTCGGTCGGACAAACAAAAGTAAAATCTGCCGGGTAGAAAAAGAAAATAACATATTTTTTACCAATATACTGCTGTAACGAAAAATTTTCCAATATATCATGACCATTTACCACAGCTGTACTTTTAAACGAGGGAGCTTTTTTACCTACCAATACTGACATAATTCAAAACTTTTAGGTTTAACATTTAGTTTAATATTCTTTGAACATTCATGATAATAAAACAACTTTTTTTTCATATTGTTCATTAAAATGAGGTACGCTACAATTATGTTTTACATTAAGAAAATATACAAATTTATCAATTACAATAAAAAATCATTCTTCATTTTAAAGAAAGATTTATTGAAATTTTAATATTGCAGGAGAGGTGACATTAAAATTCGAAATATTGAATTTTGATTCATCTGTAATTGTGAAAAAATCACCTCTTGCACTGCTTGGAAGCCATGGATAAAATGCCAGCCTGAATTGAAATGCTTTAAAAATCAGTTTTTCATTTTTTATTCTGACGCCTAATCCAAATCCAGTATAAAGTGGATCTTTAAATATATTTTTTGATGACTTCCCAATATATGCTAAATCGGCAAAAGCAAACAAGGCAAACCTGAAACCGGCTAAATAAAAAGGAGTGAAGCAAACGCTTTCTAAGTTTATTGAAAGTTTTTGTGTCCCTGTCGCTGAATCGTTCTGATAACCGCGAATTCCTGCCAGGTCATTAATATTTAACAGCTCGTCATTAAAACGGCCATATCCTTTTGTGTAATTAACACTAATAAAATGTCTGAGTTTGAAAGCTCCAAGAACCAATAGGTTGGTAAAGAAATTTGCATTTAAATTAAGTACACCTTGTTCAAAATCGTCTTTTCTTAAAAATCCACCTAATGCAGAACCTAAATGCAAATAACCTAAATTTCCCAAATAATTTCCACCGGATATTGAAAATTCATTGTAAAACCTATTAAAAAATTCATTATTCTCATATCCATGAGTAAATTGAACCAGCCAACCATAAGGAATATCTTCTGTTCTTCCAAAATTATACACGAGATTTGTTTTATAATAACTTTGTTTAGAAAATGCATAGCTGAAAAGATAATAGGTTTTGTTTTGAAAAATATAGCCGCTATCGGCTGTTACTTTTGGTCGAACAGTATAGTAATTATTGAAAATACCTGCTGAAATAATAAAATTGCTCGCACTGCTTTTACTTAGGCCCAATTGCTGAATTGGAAATGATCGTCCAATCCAAAAATTGGAGCGGGTACCATTCACCGGGGCATATACATATATGTTATGTTCGTTCTTTACGAAAGAATATGTATTCAATTTTTCAAAAAATAATTCACCGGCATATTTTGTTTGTTGGGAGAAAAAATCTCGTGTTACATCAACATTAAATCCTTCGGCTCCAAAGGCACTATATCCAATTTTGCAATTGATAAAAGTTCCTTCTATATTTCTTAAATTATAATATCCGGTTAGTCCGGAATAGGGTAATTTACCCGGGTTACGATAAATTTGGTTGTTTATTTCCTGTCCACTGCCTAAAATATTGTTATCCCACAAATCCAGGTACAGATTTTTAAAATCGGCAGTTGTAAAATCGAATCCAATGGACCAGGTATCTTTAGTGATAATTTCGATATCTGCTGAATCGCCTTTTGCAGATACATTCTCAACCTTAATACGTACATCCTCCAGGTAAGGTAGTTCACGCAATATTCGCTCATTATCTGCAAAAACATTGGGGTTTATTAAATCACCCTCTTTGAAAAGGAGATGCTTAAATATTATTTCATCACGAGTTTTAATATGAACTTTATTTGCAGTTTGCCCGATTAAAGTTTTTGCAGTTCTATCCGGAGCATTAATAGTTGGGCCAAAGACATCAAGCTTTTTCAGTTTGATTTTTCTAATGATCATATTTTTATATTTGAGGAAGGTAACCTCGCTTTTTTGAGTCTGTATGGTATCATCATATTTTTCATTTTCAGAAGGGAACAGAATAATATTATGAAATTCCCTGAACCAGCGATTCTTATAAATTTTTTCCTGGAACCCACTGTACAAATTTTTCAGGTCAATACTATTGCCATAAACAATATAGAAATCTACTGAAATTGGCAATTGAACTGTTGTATCATGCTTAGCTAATATAGTTCTGTCATCTGCATAAAGAATATATCCTTCTCTGAGCTTTACAGTATTATACTTTTGCACATAATTCTGTGATTCAGCATTGCAGATTGCAATGAATAGAAATACCGTAATATATGTTATTTTCTTTATGATGAATGTGTAATTTTGTAATGCTTTTAATAATAATTAAAATTGTGTTCAAATATATCTTATTCTTTCATAGTTTCTCAATTTTAGAAATAAGATTATACCTTATTTCAATATTTTTAAAACATGAATACCAGAGAACGTTTCAACAAGATAATTAAGTATTTCAACGAAACAAAACCTATCGCGGAAACTGAATTAAAATACCACAATCCGTATGAGCTTATAGTGGCGGTTATTCTTTCAGCACAGTGCACAGATAAAAGGGTCAATATTATTACTCCACGTTTTTTTGCGAATTTTCCAAATGTAGAAACACTGGCAAATGCAAAAATCGAAGAAATATTTTCATTTATTAAAAGTTGCTCATATCCGAATAATAAAGCTAAAAACTTGTCAGGTATGGCAAAGATGCTGGTGAATAAATTTCATTCAAAAATGCCTTCAGATACTGAAGAACTTATGCAATTGCCGGGTGTTGGTCGTAAAACTGCACATGTTCTGGCTTCTGTGCTCTACCATAAACCAGTTATGGCTGTTGATACACATGTTTTCAGGGTTTCGGCAAGATTGGGACTGACAAAGAATGCGAAAAATCCTTTGGATTGTGAAAAACAGCTTACAAAATATTTAAAAAACGATCAAATACCAATTGCCCATCAATGGCTGATATTGCATGGTCGATACGTTTGCACGGCCAAAAACCCAAAATGTAATGAGTGCGGATTAAAAGAATGGTGTGCATTTTATCAGAAGCAATTATCCAAAACGGAAACAGGAGACAGGAAACCGGAGAAAAAATAGAAATTCAGATTTTTGAAAGTAAACTGTAAACTATAGCCTACAGCCTGATAATCTAAAAAGCTTTAAGTTTTTAAAGAGTTCCACCCAATTCTCGACTGTCTTTCTTAAATTTGTATTGCAAAGGATTAATGATTTGAATTATGAAGGGTTTTATTAGAATATTAGTTTTATTTCTGGGAGTCTTCTTATTCACTTCCATAGGTTTCCACAAAATTGATTACAGGAACGGAATGTACAAAAATGTATGTAAAGACTTAAAAAACGATGTACTTGCCTATTTTATCTTTGTTGATTCAAAAGAGACTTCTCCATGGACAGAGTTTGATATTCGTTCTACATTAGATTCTATAAACTCAGCTGTTAACTGGCTAAATAAACAAGCTATAAAAAATAATATTAATCTTCGCATGAGGGCCAATTATTATATAGGTAAACCTTATACTCCGGTAAAACGGAATTTGCCACAGGGTACAGTTGAGAAAACTTTAAATTCATCTGGTTTAAAACAAGGTTTTAAGGATTTGAATCTTTGGGCCGATGCCATTGCAAAAAAAGTTGGTTCAACTTTTAATATTACAGATAAAGATGGTATTCCCGAAATAAAGAATCCAAGGAATAAAGAGAGGCTCATTGCTTTTTTACGTGACGATAATAAGTCGGAAAGTGTAGCTTTAATTTTTATGGTAAACAATTATTATCGTGTTGATATATCGGTGCCCGTTAATATTTATAATACTGATGACGTTGAATTTGCTATAGTAAGCTATAAATATCCTTCTGAAATTGCTCACAATATTTTAGCATTATACGGAGCTGCACCACTTTATAAGTCTACTTACCGGCACAAAGAAAGCAAAATTAATTTTGCTCAGAAGGAATTTCCTGATGAAATTATGCTCGATCCCTATGCAAAAAATATTAATGAATTGAATATCGATGCGCTTACCCAATATTTGATTGGCTGGAAAGACAAACTCGATCCTAAATACGAGTTGCTTCTCACCGATGCCAGAATAAATTATTAAATTACTATTTATGAAGAGGTATATTTTCTTATCTGTGGCTCTATTATTTTTATTTCTTGGACAGAATGTGTTTGGTCAAAATAATATTCCAGGTACCAATAAAACAATTTTAAAATATGTTGAATCGGTTATTGGTAAAAAAGTTGACAGGGGTGAATGCTGGGATCTGGCGAATGAAGCTTTAATACTTGTAAATGGTAAATGGGATCACGAATTCAAATATGGCAAACTATTAAATCCAAAAAAAGACACCATTTTCCCGGGAGATATCATTCAATTTAAAAATGTTTTAACAGAAATTAAAACGAAACATAAAGATGGCAGCTATGAAATCAAAAGAGAATCTATGGGCCAGCATACTGCCATTGTTTATAAAATCAATGGTAACGGCGACTTTGAGATAGCTCATCAAAACACCGAATTTTCTGGTAAAAAAGTTGGCATCAGCAGATTGATACTCAGCACTATTAAAAAAGGCAAGATTTTTATCTACAGGCCGGTAGTGGAGTAAAAGTTCAAAGTTTAGAGTTCAAAGTTTAAAATTCAAAATTCAAAATTCAAAATTCAAAATTATTGGCACCAGGCACTATTATTGGATTACTTCAAAAATATACATTCTTTGTTCTTAAATCCGCTCTTTTATTCTCATCAACCTTCTAGCGGTTTGTTATCAATAGATACATAATGATCTCAAGTTCATAACCGCTTGAAGGTTTGGCAATCTCCGTTTTCTATTATTGGGTTACTTCAAAAATATACATTCTTTGTTCTTAAATCCGCTCTTTTATTCTCATCAACCTTCTAGCGGTTAAACATCAATAATTATCTAATGAACATTTGTTCATAACCGTTTGAAGGTTTTGACATTTCCGGCTTTCGGTATCCGGTATTTGGAATCCGGTTTCCGTTATTTCCCGGTTATCTTAAATTCTACCCTTCTGTTCATAGCTTTTCCGGCAGTTGTAGTATTGGGTGAAACCGGTTGTTTTGGCCCATATCCCTTAAACGTTAAGCGTGAAGGATCAATACCCTGCGACAGCATATAATCCACAACTGCTTTAGCGCGGTTTTCAGATAATTTCATGTTATAAGCCATGCCACCAACATTATCAGTGTGCCCCGAAATTTCCAGTTTCAGTGTAGGATTATCTTTCATAAATTCAACCACCGTATTTAATTGCTGGAATGACTCATCTTTCAGGTTGGCTTTGGCTGTTTCGAAAAATATATTTTTTAAAACAACTTTGGCTCCAACCTCCAGCTTCTGCAGGAAGAAATCTTTATTAACAACATCGGTTTTTGCTTTCTTTATGTCTACCATATCCAGAAAAAACAAATAACCCTTTGCAGTTATTTCAACGCCATAAGCTTTCTTTTCAGGAAGACGGGTTTTATAATTTCCTGAAGTATCAGAAATTAAAGTTGAAACAACAGTTGATTTTTCAGAATCAATAAACTGAAGCTTAGCCAGAATACCGGTTTTAGTATCTGCATCCAGCACCCGGCCGGTAAGAATAATGGAAGAATCGACAGTAAAGTATTCTGGTGGTTTCCTGAACAAAGTTTTGGTATCATATAATTCAAAAGCAAAAGGACTATTGTCTTTTGAAACCACAAGTTCTTTTTCGGCGCCCAGGAACACCAATTTATAAATATCTCTTCCTCCTACACCCTGTTCGCGATTAGATGATAAATATCCGACTTTCCCATTCCCCATCATTGAGAAAAACAAATCGTCATCCGGAGTATTTATTGGATAACCCAGGTTAATAGGATTGGACCATTTGCCATTATCTCCCAGAGTAGAAGAAAATATATCATAGCCACCCATGCCAGGATGACCTTTTGAGGAAAAATAGAGAGTTTTTCCATCTCTAGAAATTGAAACACCTTCCTCATTATCTGGAGTATTAATGGGTGCCCCGATATTTTTAGGTTTCGTCCACTTGCCTCTTGCATTTAATTCGCAGGTATAAATATCTTTTCCTCCAATAGCATCCCTTGCATCCCTGTCGCTTACAAAATATAACTTTTTGCCATCAGGAGAAATGCACATCGATGTTTCACGAAAACGTGAGTTAATTCGTCTTAATGGGCTGGGACTTTTCCATCTTCCATTTTTGAGATGTGTATAATATATATTGCCATCGCCATTACTTTTGAATAGAAAAAGAGTGCTGTCATTGGGAGAAAGAGCAACGGCCGCTTCGCTTCGACTGGTAGTAAGTTTTTTACTCAATAATTGAGCTATTCCCCATTCTTTTCCTCTTTTCTTTACCATGTAAATGTCCTCACTGAATTTCTTGTCAAAGTAATTTCTTTTCGTGTTGCTTAATCCCGGTCTCCTGGATGTGAAATACATGGTCTCTTCTTTGGAATCAATTACGGGATAATAATCATCATATTCTGAATTTATGAACTTGCCAAGATTCTGAAGAACAACCCTCTGGGGCTGGCTCACCAATGTTTTTCCTGTTTCACATTCGGTAATATATTTGTCAATATTCAGCTTTAGTTTTTTTAGTTTTCGTTCAGAAACAGAAGATTTATAAGATGTATATTCTTTGATGGCATTATCAAAATCAAGGCTCATGTGGTAAGCACGTGCAAGTTGAAAATGGATATCATCTGTAACCCCGGAATTTAGGTCAAAAGCAATTTTTAAATATTTAATTGCCAAAAACTTATCATCGGCATAGAGATAACAAATACCAATTTTATAATTCAACGCAGCATTTTTTTCATTGTATTTATAAGCTTTTAAGTAATATTCCCTTGCGGTACGATATGTTGAAGCTCCAAACCTGTAATTTTTATTTCCTCTTTTGATTGCTTTCCAGGCTTCTTTAAATCCGTCATCTTTAATTTTAAATTCTGATCTATGAATTCTAACATTCTCCTGGGAGAAAACGTTTTGACTGCAAACAAAAATATAAGCAGCCAATAGAAGGAGTATTCGTAGTATTTTCATATCAGTATATATCAATTAAATCAATTATTTACTTACATTCTTTCATATAACGCGCACCATCTGCGTTTCCCATTTTAGCTGCTGATTTCCAGTCGCTGCATGCGCCATCTAAATC
>Ga0265316_10002674_pt1 | contig 18366 bp, 13 predicted proteins | sample 4522metaG_FD_202092 | JGI IMG/M metagenome (GOLD analysis project Ga0265316, IMG submission 202092) | Rhizosphere microbial communities from Carex aquatilis grown in University of Washington, Seatle, WA, United States - 4-5-22 metaG | ecosystem: Host-associated > Plants > Roots > Rhizosphere >... | reverse complement strand
TGCCGATGGCTTCGCCACCGGCACCCCGCTGCGCGGGGGCACCCGGCAGATCCGGCTCTCTACGCTGTGCGGCTGCGCGCACTGGCTTCGATCGGCCCGATGGGCTGGGGCTGGACGCCCCACCGGCCTCCCGGGTGCCCCCGCGCCTGCGGCGAGGGGGAGGCGGGGGCTTCGCCCCCCGCTCATGCACCGGCGCTGGGGCGCCTCAAATCGCTGGGGCGATTTGTGCCTGGCGGCTCCCCCCAGCCCCTCGGCAACCTGGCTGGGGCCAGGTGCGCCTCGGGGGCCTGCGCAGCGCCTGCTGCTTGGCCCGCCGCGCTGCGGCGGCATCTGGTCTCCTCGGGCTAAACGGGAGTCTTAAGGATTGTCCTGTTTAGCTGCGATTTCGAGCAACCGCAAGCTTGGAACCTGAATGAAACTGGTGGCTTGATCAAGCAATGCGTTTATCGACCACCGCTGAGGCCCACGCACAGCACACTCCCAAATCACCAGCACGCGCCATCCGTCAATTCCCAGTGCTTCGATCGCTTTGCGATCACGTTGTGCATTCGTGGTGAGTTTTGTTTGCCAGAAATCTTGACGAGTGGTGGGGAGCTTAGACAGAGCACAGCCATGGAAGTGCCAGAAGCAGCCATGGACGAATACCGCTGCTCGGTACTTCGGAAAGACTAAATCAGGACTACCTGGCAACGATCGGTCATGCAGTCGGAAGCGCAGGCCACGCGCGTGCAGCCCTCGCCGAATCAGCATCTCAGGCTTGGTGTCCTTGCCCTTGATGCGGCCCATGTTGTGATGCCGCTGTGCCGGCGTCAGAACGTCGACCACTCATACCCCCATTCCCGCATCTGCCACGATGATTTGCAGGCATCTACGCAGGTCTTCACCCGACATTCCGGGCCGAAGAGTCACTGCCCCAAAACGGAACTTCTCCCGGAACTCCGGATGGAAGAGCCGACCTGGAATCGGGGTACTTTTGAAATCCGTCTTAAGGCCTAACGGCAAATGCGGCGTTAGCAAATAGGCCGCCGTCACAATACCCTCTGTCCGGCCGCTGGCAACCTCCTGCACAAGAGCATCGCGGTAGGTATGGATCGAGTTGAGCGAATCATTGAGGCCTTCATTGATACGGTACTTCGCATCGAGCACTATTACGCGCCGCTCAGGACCGGCTAAGTCTCTGCCTGCCAGCACGACATCGGGCACCATCGTCCGGCTGAAGCTGCCCTCATGGCTATCCTCAACCCAGTATTCGCGGTACTGCCGCTGGAAGCACAGCACGCGGTCGCCGCCGAGCGGGACCGTGATGGCGCCAGCTGCAATCGTCACGCCGCCGCTAGCTTCGCCCAGGAACAAATTGGTCAGGTCAACGCCGGTGGCGCCGTATTCCTCGACGGCCGCGCGCAACAGGCGCAGGAAGCACCACAGTTCGTACAGCTCAAAGGTACGAGCCAGTGGCATGTTCAGGAAGTCGCCGAAAAGCGCGGCGAGGCCAAGACTCATGTCCTGCCAGAGCCGATAGAACCTCTGATAGAGCGGATCGTTTCGGAACAGCGAGGACATGCGCAGCACCGCCGACGCTTCGCCAACTTCATTCATGAACCCCGCTGCAGCCACATTGTTGAGACGCCGCGCTATCCGTCGAGCACGCACGGCCCAAGTTCCGGCAGTAGTGACGATTTCAGGATCGTCTTTGGCGCTCGCTTTTGCAAGCAGTTCGGAGATGCCGTCAAGCCATGCGGACCAAGATCGCAGACAGGCCTTGATCTGCCGGTGTTCGGGGACGTCCACGCTGTTCCGGCGCAGGCGTAGCGTGACCTGCGCCGGGAGCCTTCCCTTCAAGGCTGCGGGTAGCCGTGAAGGCATGACGGTTTCAGTCCGGATAACGCCAGACCGGAACGACTTGATGATCTCCGGTCCGGTAGCGCGCGTGGCGCGGTGGGCCGGCACCGTGATGTCTTCAGCGCGCAGGTTGTGTCGTGGCGCGCGAGCAATCGCTTCGACAGTCGCTACGATCGCATCGGCCTTAGACCGCAAAAATTCAAGGCGGGCCAGCGGCGGCGGCCGGTTACCGGGCTGGCGTGCGATGCCCTTTCGGAAGGCGCTCAGCGAGAACAGCGCAAAAGTATCTTCAAGGACTTCGCGCACCATCGCGTCAAAGTCGTCTCGCGTCAGCTTGCGCAGGTCAGGATCGGTCGTAACCTCAAACCGGCGCATCCCGATGCCCGGCACGCGCAGTACGGCCTCGACCATGCCGGCATGAAAACCAGGTTGCCAGCGCCAGCGGGCGTTGCGCGGTTCGCGCGACCGCAGCGCCTCAATGGGAACATCGTCGATCAGCAGATCTGCGGCCAGCGCATCGTCGCTGTCGCGCAGTTCAAAGATATAGGACGCCCCTTCCCGTACCGCGCCAGAAGGCACTAAATCCGGCACAGGCCAGACCTGCCATGCCAGCCCGCCGCCTTCCGCCTGGATATAAAGCGCCGTCACGGCTTAACGCATCGCCTGGAAGGAGCCGAAATCGTCGAGATCGGCCAACAGCTTCTTTACGAAAGTCTGGGCGAGAGGCAGGCCCGCACAGGCCTTGTCGAGCCCGGTCAGCAGTGTACGCTGGCGCTCGGCGCCGCGCAGCTTCACTAGCACCTTCTGTACAAGCAGTTGGTCAGTGACATCGTTGGCCGCGCTGCCGAGGTACTTCGCATTGAAGGCGTGATAGCGGACGAACTCCTCGATCAGCCGGTAGCCAAAGCCGATCCCGTAATGCTGCATCAGACCGTGTACTTCGGTGAGCTTCGATTCGGATGCAGCGCGTGCGTCCTTAAGCTCAGGATGGCGGGCCTCAAGTGAAGCAAAGAAGCCAGGCACATCGACCGTGGACATGTCGATCACCGACGCACGGTCGAGAACCTTGTCACTGACCGGGTTTGTGGTTTCATCGACATTGATCGTGCCAATGATGAACAGATTCGAGGGCAGCGGCAGCTCAGCGCGGATGCTCGCACCTGTGGTGCCTTCAAGCGGCACGCTGTTCGAGTGCAACTGCAGCCGACCTTCGGTTTCCATGCAGGACAGCACGTCAGATAGGTAGTACTCGACGCGCGCTAGGTTCATTTCATCAAGGATAACGAAGACCGGAGACTCGCGGTGCGCAGTCGCGACCAGCACCGCCTCGAGGAAGGTCGGCACGACATAGCGGTTCGTCAACACGTCGAAATAGCCGGTCAGCCCGGTCGGGTCGGTCCACTCCGGCCGCACCGGGCACTCGAAAATCAGCGGATCTTCATCCGTGTTCGAGGTCAGTCCGTGGACGGCCCGTGCATACTTCAAGGCCAACTGCGTCTTGCCGGTGCCGGACAGGCCCGACAGGATCACGAAGTGCTTGTGCGGCAGAAAATTCAGCGCGGCATGGAAGCGTTTCACTTCACCGTTCGGATAGTGGCCACCCTGTGCCTTGACGGCGGCTTCGATGTCGGCGACCGGGATGCTCAACGGCATGCGGCGCATGGCCGTGCTCAGTGTGGCCGTATCGGTCCAAACCGGCAGCTCGTGAATCTTCTGCGAACCGACCAAGCTGCCTAGCCAGCCGATGAACTCGCGCGCCAGCAGACTGCGCCGAGCCGATGCTGTCGGCGGGTAGAGCGCGACGACGATTTCATCCGGTTCCGTCGCCGGGCCGAAGGTTGACATGTCGAAGGCGAGACTGTCCCAGAACTTGGCGTTGCGCAGCCAGAGCCGCCCGTCACGGGCGAGGTAGATCGGGACTAGGTTGTTGCGGGCGCTGTACTTGATGGTCGCGCCCGGTGCCTCGGGGGCTTCCTCGTTGGCGCTCTCAGAAAGCAGATCGGCCGGTTCGTCGCCTGCAGCCTTCGCAGCTGCGCCGAGCTTCTTCATCTCGGCGAGGCGGGCCAGGAAACTGGCTTTGTCTTTGCGCACCAGGATCGCGAAGTAGACCTCGTCCTCGGGCGGGAAGCGCATTACACAGCCGAAGATTAGCGCTTCGGTGTCGTCCTTGACGTTGTCGAGATTGACGACTCCGAGCTGGATGCCGCCCTCGACGATCTTGGCGCTATTGGAGACGCCGAACAGCTCACGCGGGCGGACTGACTTAGAGGTCCCGAAATGCTTCTGCGTAGCTTCAAGAAACCGCTGCTGCCGCTCGACGAGGTTCATCTGCAGTCTCCCTATCCAATTGTTTGAGTGTTTTCATGATCTGCGACGCGACGGCCTTCGCCAGCAGCGGCGGAACAGCATTGCCTATCTGCCGGAACGCCGGGTTCATCGTGCCGCTGAACAGGAAGCCGTCAGGGAACGAGTGCAGTCGCGCGGCCTCACGCACGGAAATCGTGCGGGCCTGTTTACTGTCGTAGTGAATGTGGCTGTAGCTGTCTTTGCCGAGGTGGGCCATCAGCGTGCGCGCTGGCTGGTCGCGCCACATCTTGCGCCACTTATTCGGGAACTTGCTCACGTCGTAGGGCGGCACGATCGAGGCTTTGATGTCCTCGTATTTTTTTGAGCCGGGTTTGACCTTCACGCCCTGCTTCGCGAGCTCGGTAAGGTACTGTTCGAACATCGCTATGGCGTGTTCATAGGCCTGAGGATACTGATCGCCCGGGTTCATGCGGGCGAAGAGCGGGTAATCGCGCGGCAGATAGCGGATAACGTGGTCGGTCAAGGCTGGTGGAGCCTCGAAGCCCGGCCATGTCCGCATCAGCTTGGCATAGGCTGTATGGGGTTCCTTGCCATAGGGCATGGGCACGTCGAAGCGGCGGGCGCCGCGGCGCAGTTCACCGCTTTTCAGCAGCTCGCGCGCGTCGATGGCTGGCAGATCGTCGAGAGCATCTTCCGCAGTGATTGCAGGCGGCAGCGAGCGCGTGGCCTTTGGCGCATGGATGTAGTGGTGCGCGTCGTCGGCGATTTCGCTGTCGAGGAACTTCAGTGCTACGGAACGGGTGCCTTCATAGCCTGGTGGCAGGTCGATGAAATGTGTCGGCTCGGGGAAGGTAACCACATCGGCGATTTCGCGCCGGTAGGCGATCAGGATCATCCGCTCGCGCATCTGCGGCACACCGTAGAAGGCGGCATTAAGCAGGGTGTAGCGGCAGATGTAGCCCTTGCTTTCCAAGACTTCGGCGATCTCCTCTGCGATGTTCTGGCCGCCGTGGTTCAGCACGTCGGGCACGTTCTCGACCACGACGGCCAGAGGCGCAAAAGCTTCGACGTAACGCAGATAGTCGATGTAGAGCTGGGCACGCGGGTCGTGCTTGAACGCTTCGGCGTGGTTATCCACTTCGCGCAGCTTTGGGCGACCTACGCGGGCGAAAGCTTGGCAGGGCGGACCACCGACGAGTACGTCGAACGCGTCTGCGGTAGGACCGACCTGGAGGTCCTTTGCGAGCTGATTGGGGCTGGTCTTCGTGATGTCGCGGGCCTGCGAGTGGGCAGCGTCGCCGCCGTGGAAGTTGCGGCCGTGGGAGGCTGCGGCCTCAGGGTCGAACTCGACGGCACCTGCGATGCTGAAGCCCGCAGCCGAGAACCCGAGCGAGATTCCGCCGCAGCCGGCGAACAGATCGAGCACCCGAGGCTTGCCCCCCGCCTGCAGGCGGGTGATCTTCTGGCGAATGGCGCGTGGGGTCTTGCTCACAGGGCTGCACCTTCCTGTACTGGGTTGCTGGTCATGGGGCGGGACTTCTTTGGGTTCTGCATGGCCGCCTTCACTGCTGGCGGCGGAATAGCGGGTACTCCGCCTCGACGTATTTCTCGACGGCGTCGCGAACGACCCAGGCGACGGACACCTTCTTCTCTTCAGCGATCCGTTCCAGCTCGGCGTAGAGATCGGCGGGGAAGGTCACCGATGCGCGGGTGCCTTCCTTTGCCGGAGCGTGTTGTTTCGCGGTGAGTGCCATGGGGCGGTGCCTGTTGTCAGGGGGAGGATGCACCACATTACACCACAGCGGTGCAAATACAATAGCCCCTCCCCTGATGGGGAGCTAATTCTTAAGCTGTGGCTGCCTGCGCCGTCTGACGCGGCAACAGGTTGGCGTGGCCGGTCGGGTAGCGATGCGGCGGTCTAGCTCCGCCTGAGCGAAAATCGCACCTGCCATCTTCAAGATCTCATTGGCCTTGCGCAGTTCGAGGTTCTCGCGTTCCAGGTTTTGGATACGTTGGGCGTTTGCCGTCGAAACGCCATCACGTTGGCCGGCTTCGATCTCGTGCTAACGCACCAAAGTGTTCAGGGTCTGCGGCACGCATTCGATCTTCTCGGCAATCGATTCGATGTCCGCCCATTTCGACGGGTGCGCTGCCCGATGCCCCAGCACCGTGCGCACGGCTCGTACACGGACTTCAGGCGAAAACTGCGAGGACTTCTTCATGGCTCCGTTCTCCAGTGTTGGAGCTTCCGCGAAACCCGGGGCACTTCACCATCCTCTCCGACCCGGCGCAGTCGCGCTACGTGGGTCGGTCGGGGTTATGCCAAACATTCGCGGCATCGACCAGGGGGGGGGCGGGCGTGTACCGTCATAATGAGTCGTTGGACATCCCGATGGAACTGATGGTGCAATCGTACGGAGTGCCAAAGCACGGGAGCCGCAGATAAAACTGTGATGACGACAAGAAATGCGTGATTTAGTGGGAGGTGGTCATTCGATTCCAATCGCCGACGCTTTCGCCGGGCGGGGCGAGCTCGGTGAAGGCTGCAGTGCGCTGCGAGAAAGGCGAGCCAGGGGCGCCCACCGCCCACCCGGTGATGACGTTTGCCCGGCACTAATTCGGCAGCGGCTTGGCTCGAAACCATCAAGGCGAGGCCAGGCATCTTTCGAGGATTGCCACCACAACGTCCACTTCGACCCGACGCAATGCCGCAGCTTGAGGGGCTGGAAGGTCGCGTGCTTGCGGAACCATCCTGACCATTACCTATGCGAGAGCACCAGCACCCATAGATGCGTGCAAGTCGCCAATACAGTGCCAGCCCTGCTCGCCCACCAGTTTGCCGATGCCGTTTGTGCACCGATGACGGGAGAACTGCTGAAGAGCCTCAGTCCATCTAGGCCGGAGCAGGGGGTAGAACCGTGTGGCACGTCAATGTGCAGCTGAACGCCACCGGAAGCGCCAATGGAACTCTTCCCGTCCTTTGCCCTTCGCCCTAAGCTCTTGGGCGAATCGACTGTTTACCAACTACTTTCCCGAGTAACAGCAAACCCGGGATTCGCAGTTCACTCAGTGAATCTGCCGGAGCACCAGTACAAGCGATGGGCTGAAGCTGACTTCGTCATCGTGACCCGCGCCGGCGTGACCTTGATCGAGGTCAAGGGTGGCACAGTACATCTGGCAGGCAGGGAGTGGCGCTATGAGAATTCGAGGGGGGACGCGATTCGCTCAACGGAGGGGCCGGCTCGACAAGCTCTTACTGCAGCCATTGCCTTGGAGGACCTTCTCACGCAGCAGATGGGGCGGAAGATACGTGTCAGATGGGGAGTCGTTTTCCCGCTCTGCAGCTTCAAGAAGGAGGTTGCAGAACTTCCTCCGCAACGATTGGCTGATGCGAGAACATGCGCCAGCGACGAGGCTTTCGATGCATGGCTTAACGAGATTCCCTTCGACCGTCATTCGGCAGATAACTTCGCCTTGACTGACCGGGAGATCGATGCCATACGCGACATCATCGTGCCGGAGTTCAGTGCATCCATGTCGCTCGGGCTTGCCGTCCGGGTCACAAGGCAAGAGGTGTTTCGGCTTACGGACCAGCAGTTTGCTGTTCTCGATTGCATCAGCTCAAACGATCGACTTCTTGTCACAGGCGGTGCTGGAACAGGAAAGACTGAGCTCGCCAGCATGTGCGCCAAAGCTGAGAAAGCGGCAGGCAGGGTGCCCGTGATCCTGACTCCTCCAGGTCCTTTGGCCAATGCCCTGGCCGACCGTATGTTGCGCTTCGGCATAGAAGTGACGACTGGGAAGCTTCCATCAACGACCGATGTCCTTATCGTGGACGAAGGTCAGGACTTCGTGCAGCCCGGAGTGATGGACGCCTTGTTCGCTCAACTGCCCGGTGGTCTAGAAGGCGGACGGTGGCGCTGGTTCATGGATCGCAACCTGCAGTACACCGCGCGGCCTCCCCACCCCGGCAGCATGGCGTCGCTCGAGCTTGCTTCCACGGCGGTTCGGCTTACGCGCAATGTTCGTTCGACGGCAGAGATCGTTGATGTGATACAGACCTTGCTGCGCGCCGACGTCGGAATCTCGCAAATCGACGGCTTTGGCGTGAAAGTTCGCTTCCTCCGAGTCTCGAGTTCAGATGACGGCATCAACGCAGTCGGCAGCGAGGTCCGCAGTCTCTTGGAAGAGGGTGTTCCGCCTTCGGACATAGCTGTACTTGGGCCTAAGGGCGTCACAGGACACACATGTCATGCGTTGCTCGCACAGAGGCCTGACGTGTTCAAGCCTTTGTCCAAGGGCGGACGCATACAGTCGACAGCCCACGGGGTGGTGTGCAGCATCGGAGACTTTCGTGGCCTGGAGGCGCGTGTGGTGATTTTGGTGGACCTTGACGACCTGCCCGTGGGCGATGTCGGTGAGTCGCTTCTGTACATCGGGATGTCTCGGGCATCCGCAGTCCTGCAGATGCTCGTGCCTCCAGGTTTCGGCGAACGCCTTGAACAGCTTGTGAGGAGGACAGACTGAGATGAGAGACACCGAGGACAAGGGCGGGTCGTCAGGTGAGGAGATCCGGCGGGCCTTCCTGGAGGAGGTGCGGCAGCGGCTCGTAGGCCCTTCGGCGCCGGAAGAGGTCCTTCAGGAGAAGCCCAACAAGCGGTATCTCACTGGAATGCTGTTCCCGCGCGGAGCGAGCGCCAAGGACGTCATCGCCGACGAGGAGGATCTCCAAGATGACGAGAGCGACGACGAAGACTCTACTGAGATCGAGTCGCCCATGGATCTGCTCTTCCAGCGCCTGCCCGCGTCTGTAGGCCTCACCTTCGCGCTGGCGACCGACGAGAAGGTGCTACGGGTAAACGTCTCGGGCGGCAGATACGAGAGAGTCCCTCTGGAGGTTCTTGCCGACGGCGGCACCGAAGAGGCCCCGTCACGCAAGCGGAGCGGTTCAGGCTGGGTATGGAAGCGATGCCAGCTGCCTGCGCAGGGCGGCGAGCAATCGGTCGAGTTCGCGGTGACCGTCGGTCGGCAGAAGCGGCTCGTCTTCGACGGTCGCGCGAGCATTCAGCTCTTCGTACGCTGGGCGCAGGGCGTGCCGATCGCCACTGTGTCGCTGGTGAACGAGCGCCAGACCGAGGAAGACACTCCCGTCGAGGTCGAGGACATCCTGTTCCAGATCGCGATGCACTGCTCTCCGGAGCGCGGCGTTCCCGCCTATCCGGATGCGCCCACCATCAGCATGGACCCCGAGGCCGAGGAACTCGCGCTGCAGTACAGGTCGCGCCCCACGCACGCCGTCGGTCACGGCTGCAGCGCAGCCTGGCCGTCGGCTCGAGGGGAGTCCGTCGACTGGGTGGCGATCGACCATGTTCCGACTGTCGAGGTACCTCCGGTCACAACGCGGATCGACGGACTTGCCGCAGAAGCGGAGGCGGCTCTCTCGATAGTCAATCTGCAGGACGAGCAGTTCGATCCGGGCCCGGGGATCCGCAGCCTGATCGCCGCATACAGGACTTGGCGCACCACGCTCGACACCACAACGGTCCAGGACCGATTCGATGCGCCCAAACGCCGCGTGATCGCGCGACTCGATGCGGTCATCTCGCGTCTTGAGGATGGCGCAGAGCTCCTTGCATGTGATGTACAGGCACTGCAGGTCTTCCGCCAAGCGAACCGGGCGATGCTGCTCAGCATTGCGCGAACGGCTGCCAACGAAATCCGTGAACCGACAGCGCCATTCATTGACGTCGATATCTCGGCGCTCGAGCCCGCTGACTTCACTTGGCGTCCGTTCCAGCTGGCCTTCTTCCTGATTTCGCTCAGGGGCTTGTGGAACCCGGAGCACGCGGATCGCTCGGTGGTAGACCTCATCTGGTTCCCGACCGGCGGCGGCAAGACGGAGGCCTACCTCGCAGTTGCTGCGTTCGAGATGATCCGTCGACGCATGTTGGAGGGTGACCGCGGTGCCGGAACAGCGGTGATCAAGCGGTACACCCTGCGGTTGCTTACCATCCAGCAGTTCGAGCGTGCTGGCAGCCTGATCTGCTCGCTGGAGACCTTGCGCAAGGCCGGTGCAATCCGGGGAGCATCTTTTAGCCTCGGACTGTGGGTCGGCCAGGACTCCTCCCCAAACAGTGATCGCGAAGCAGTTGCGGATCTCGAGAAGATCCTGTCCACGACAGGCCGTGTCGAAGGCACACGGATGCCTCTGAAGCGCTGTCCGGTATGCGCGACACCCGTCGTGCCCTCGAGCAAGCACGAAGGGGCGGACGGCGTCGGACTGAGGCAGGTAGGTGGCGAGGTCAGGGTGTTCTGTCCGAACGCGGATTGTCCGTTCCATGCCGGACTCCCGATCGACTACGTCGACGAGCGCCTGTACTCTTCACCCCCGACCATGCTGCTGGGAACGGTGGACAAGTTCGCGATGCTGGGGTGGCGCGATGAGGCTCGTGCTTTCTTCGGTGTCGGACGCAACTGCGCGCCACCGTCTCTCGTCATACAGGACGAGCTCCACTTGATCGCTGGCCCGCTCGGTACGATCGCGGGCATCTACGAGGCCGCGATTGACACGGTGATCTCGACGCTGGGACGGCCCGCCAAGTACATATGCGCCACCGCGACCATCCGTCGGGCGGACGACCAGATCCGGAAGCTGTACGGACGCGAAGCGGCGCTCTTCCCTCCACCCGGGCTTGACGCGGCGGACTCGTTCTACTCCCGTTCGCAGGCGGACAAGCCAGGTCGGCTGTACGTGGGAGCCATGGGGCAAGGCCACACTCCGACCTTCTCGAATGTCATCGTCTCCACAGCGCTGCTCGCGGCAGGGGGTGTTGCAAAGGAGAGGTTCCAGGACAAGGCGGACACGTACTGGACGCTCGTTGCTTACCACAATAGCAAGCGAGAGCTGGGCAAGACGCTGTCGCTTGCACGGGACGACATCCCGGCGCGGCTGCGCGCACTAAGCGAGAACCGACGACTGAACGCCAATGGCGTGAAGGAACTATCGGCCAATCTCCGGGATTCCGAAATTCCCGAGGCGTTGCATCACCTGAGTGTCGGACTCCCTGATCCTGCCGCGCTGGACTTCGTGGCGTGTACCAACATGCTCTCGGTGGGTGTGGACGTAAAGCGGCTCGGACTGATGCTGGTCAACGGTCAGCCCAAGACCGTGTCCGAGTACATCCAGGCATCCAGCCGCGTCGGTCGTGACAGCAAGCGCCCTCCAGGGATCGTGATGGCGCTCTTCTCTCCATCGAAGCCGCGTGACAGATCGCACTACGAGTTCTTCCGCTCATTCCATCCGGCGTATTACCGTCATGTCGAACCGACCAGCGTCACGCCATTCGCCCTGCCAGCACAGGATCGCGGGCTTCATGGTGCATTCCTCGCGCTGGTACGCATGGTGTCGAAGCTGCACGACAACCGGCACGCCTCGCGGATCACGTCTGAAGAACACGAGATCCGCACACTCGCGAACGATTTTCTACACCGTGTCGCGGCCGCGGCCGACGGAGACCCCGCTGAGAGCGCAGAGTGCCTGAGCCGCTTCATCGACGACTGGTGTGACAAGGCGGTTCAGTGGGGCGCCAATCTGCGGTTTCAGAGCGGAGGAAAACAGAACCACCCGCTCATCAAGCCGTTCCGGTCGCCAGGGGAGGGGTGGGAGACGCTTCAGTCATTGAGGCATGTCGACACCCCTCTAAGGCTCGTCGTGCCAATGCAGCAGGCAGGAGACGCGGGCAGTTCAGCAAGGGTGGTACAGCAATGAAGCGAGAGATCCGTTCCAGCGCCGTGGCTGGTGTGGCAGGCGTAGGTGCGATCGTCGACGTGGGCAAGGAGTCCTTTGTTGTGCCGGGCATCGACACTTGGCGGCAAGGGCAACTGCGCGTGGTCGAGCTGAAGCGTCTGTCCGGCCGGCTGCACAAGGCGCTTAAGGCGCCAGCCGACGAAAGCCCCAGCCTCATGGTGCGAAGGTTTCCGCGTGCCATGTTCTGCGAGAAGTGCCGCAAGGTGACGCACTGGAAGGTGGAGATGGAGAGCCCGGACAGCGAGCCGACCTGCCCAGAGTCAGGATGTGGCGGTCCGCTTGTAGCCATGCGCTTCGTCTCTGCGTGCGAGCGAGGGCATCTCGACGATGTCGACTGGCGGTACTGGGTTCACAGCGGGCCTCGTGGTAACCACGGCTGCCGGATCCCGAACGCCTTGTCGTTCCAAGTTGTGCCCGGTGCCGTTACAGCGGGACTGGCATCGATCATGGTGTCCTGCAAGTGCGGAAGTTCCAGAACGCTAGAAGACCTCGGGAACAAGTCACTTGTCAAGGAGGTCTTCAGCTCCTGCAGCGGCCGACATCCTTGGCGATTCGGTCAGCGTGAGGAGTGCCAAGCAGACGTAGTCGTGCTTCAACGCGGAGCCACCAACCTCCACTACCCGTGCACCGTGTCCGCGCTGGACATCCCGGGCGAGGCGGCCGAGAACCCTGCGGCGGAGTTCGCGGCGCAGGTGACGGCCCACACGAAGTACCAGCGTATCGTGGCTCTGCTCGCAAGTGCGGATGAAGGCGCCCAGGAACTGGTCGAGACCCTGGCCGACCTGGTAGCAAGCGCAGTCGGATGTGATGCCAAAGTCGTGCTCGAGATCGCTAAAGCACAAGCCGAAGGTCGCCCCATCGAAGCTGCCGGAGGGACGCTCTCGGGCCCGATCGATCAGGCCCAACTGCTCGACGAGGAGTGGAGAACCCTAAAGGCCGCGCTGAGTACTGGCGAGATCGTCGGTCCGACGTTCGCAGCCGTGGCGGAGGAACTTGCCTCGGGTGCGCCGCCATGGATGAAGCGTCTCTTCAAGGGCGTGCTCCTGCTCCGACGGCTGCGCGAGGTCAAGGCGTATCTCGGTTTCCACCGCGTCAAGCCCAGTGAGCTAGACGCCATGGTGAAGCCTGACGTGGGTGCGCTTCAGCCCTGGCTCCCAGCATGCGAGACGTACGGCGAAGGTATCCTGCTGGAGCTGGACAACGACCTTCTGCAGACTTGGCGTGCCGGGATCCCAGACGCCGAGAAGGCTGGCCTTGCGGAGCTCGAGGCCAAACGCGTCGACGAGAACTACTGGTTCCTTCCGAAAGTGGACCCGGTGTTCATAGCGATGCACACGCTCTCGCATCTGCTGCTAAGGCGGATCACCTTCGAGTGTGGGTACTCGTCCTCGTCGCTTCGCGAACGCCTGTACTTCAATGCGGAACAAGGTTACGCAGGCATCATGATCTACACAGCAGACGGCGACTCCGAGGGATCCCTGGGCGGCCTAGTGCGACAGGGGCGAACCGACCGCCTAGCGCAGTCGATCGTCGAGGCAGTGGATCAAGGGCGTTGGTGCTCGTCGGACCCGGTCTGTTCTGAAACCGCCGGGCAAGGACTCGGCGGTTTCAACCGTGCCGCGTGCCACGCCTGCAGCCTAGTTTCAGAGACGAGCTGTACACACGCGAATACGCTGCTGGACCGCCGGATGCTGTTCGAGGAAACCTGGGGGCTCTTTGCAATGGCGGAGAGCAAATGAGGCTGCCTAGGATCCGCGAGCTCACCGAAGAGCAGAAGCGCGTCTATTTGTACGCACCAACAGACAAGCATGTGCTAGTCCAGGGTCCACCAGGTACAGGAAAGACGTTGATCGCCTGTCTGCGAGCCCAGGAGCTGAGCAAGAAGGGCTCGCCTTACGTGCTCGGCATGTTCAACAGGGTCCTGGCAAAGTATTCGTCCAACGCAGCGGGTGATGGGGAGATGCAGTCCCAGACCATGGTCATCTGGTTCCGACGGTGGTGGGAGCGCTCTGGCCTGCCTCCCCACAACTCGGCTGGCGTCCAGATCCTCATCGAAGCCCCGTTCGAAGACAAGGAAGAGGTAAAGCAGGCCGGAGCAACATGGGCGCCGTGGGTATGGCGTCCCTGGGGGCGTAAACCCGGCGCGTGGCAGATCACTTCGGAACAGTACTTTGCATCTCCAGACACTTTCAAAAAGTGGAGGCTGTGGCATCAACCTCCGACCATTGAGGGCAATTCCTACAGCATCGCGTGGGGAGAGGTGGCAAGACACATCCTCGAGAACGAGGAACACATCCCCGACGAAGCCCTCGACATTGGCACGCTGCTCATAGACGAGGGTCAGGACTTTCCCCCGAACTTCTACAAGACGCTGCAGGTTATCTGTGCCATCGCGGGATCTCGTAAGGACAGGATCAAGCATCCGCCGAGGTGCTTCGTACTCGCCGACGAGAATCAACAACTCACTGAAGAGAACTCTAGTCTCGAGGAGATTGCTGCGGCTCTGAAGGTAGTCGCCGAGCATCGGTACACCCTGCTGGACAACTTTCGGAACTCGAAGGAGATCGCCGAGCTGGCGCGGTCTTTCTTTAACGATGTCGGCGTTCTTCCCAGGCTGCCCTCGAGGTCCTCAGAGCGCCCGGTCTTCAGCATGCTCCGTTCCAGAGCGCAGGTGGTGGAAAGGATCCGAACCTGGGTTCGCAACAACCCGGGAAAGGAAACGGGTGTGCTCGTGTTCGATGAATTCACGCGAGACGCCCTGACGCAAGACCTAGCGAATGCGCTCGATGGCACGAAGGGGCGATCGATCACGGTACAGACCTATTCTTGGAAGTCCCGCGACCAGAACCCAGTGGACGATCTGCAGTTCGACACGGGCGATGTCGTCACCGTGCTTAACATGCAGAGTTGCAAAGGATTGGAGTTCGACGCGGTCATGATCGTCGGCCTCCGCGACGCGAGCATTGGTCTCTACGGCCCCGACAAGTTCAGAATGCAGATGTTCGTGGCGGTATCGCGTGGACGGGAGTGGGTCCATCTGATGGACCTCGAAGTCGGAGGCCCGCCGCCGGCCTACGCCAGCTTTCTCCCTGGCCCGGAGGTACTCGAGCGAGAGGGGCTAACAAGGACCGGCCCGTCGGCAGTTCCCCCGCCTTCGCGTGCCGCTATGCCTGCTGGATCAGCTCAGTCATCCGTAGCGGTCAAGAGCGCACGGCAGGATGACTGGCGATCGGCGCTCGAACAACTTGTGCGCAGTGAGTCATTGGTCATCGACGATCGCAGCGAGAATGGCGGAGCAATCTGGGTGGAAGGAGGCAAGCGGCTCGAAGGTCGCCTTAAGCCGCTGGGGTTCATCTACTCGGAGAAGCGCTCAGCTTGGTGGAGAAAGCCTTGATGATTAGTGATCGAATTGCGACTGGTAGCGTGGAGGCGTCCGATGTCCCGTTGCACCTCGACCGTCCGACTACGGATCACCGGCGGTTCCTGCCCTGCAATCGCGAGGACGCGCTGGTCCTACTGGGCGGCCTCTGCATATCGCATTGGTTCCCCGAACGCACCGTTCGACTGCCCGTCGACGAGTCTGGCGTAGCCATCGTGCCCGACGGACTCCGGGAAGAGGAGGAGGTGCTCGTATGTGGCACCCAGGCGGCGCGGTTCCCGATACTTATCGAGATCGTCGGTGAGGCGGATGCAACCGAGCCACGGATCATCCGTACCTTAGACGTCCTTCGCCTGGTGTTCCGGACCCAGGACGAAGCAGATGCCTTTCGGTATCGCCCGGTCGAGGAGTTCGATCCGGTCGATCTAGATTGGACTGTCGAGCCAGAGCTCTTCGGCCTGCAGGGGGCTCCACGCTTTAGGCTGCGGGATGCTGACGACAACGCACCCGAGGCAGGCCGACTCGTGGATCGTATCGTCGCCGCGGTCTTTACCTTACTTGCAGTGGGAAGCCGGGAAGAAAGCCTCCGGCAGTCGATCCTCGGATTCGTGAGAGGAGCCGGGCCTGGAACAGTTCTGCCGGGCCCCGACCTTCAAACCCTGCTTTGGCATCTGAGTCAGAGCCTTTCTCGGCCCCCCACCCAGCTTGTCGATGCCGTGCTTGCTGCATTCGCTGGAACCAAGAGTCAATCTCCGCGCGAGGTCATCGAATCCTTTGGGCGCGAGTTCGACTCGCTGGTAAATCCGGAAGACCGGACCGGGGAGGTAGTCGGGCGGTGGCTGGAGGTGGCTAGGGATGTCGCCAGGGGCAGGATCGAGCTCAACGGCGACCTGTTGTCCGACGAGAAGTCGGTCGTGCTCCGGGCGGCCCTCCTCGGGGCATTCGCGGAGGACGACCGGGCTCTGCTCACGTTCGTCCACGGCGAGAAGCCCTCCGGCGTGTGGGTCGCGACCATTGCGTCGTTCCTCGTCGGCCTAAAGGTCGGTGTGGTCTGGGACTCATGGAGCCGCAAGCGGCTCGCGATGGATAAGCTGTCGGCTGCGACGACTGCATTCCTGCGGGCGTGGCCGCAAGTTTCAAGTGTCGACATCCCCATCGTACATGCGGAAGAACGTCGTGGTGACCGCGAGGTTGTGCAAGTTCTCCTTGTTGGTGATGTTGTCATCGACGAATGGAAAAGCCCGCTGGAGCTGGATCCCGCCGAGAGAGCATGGCTCGAGACGCTGTCACGGGCCGGCTACGAGGTACTTGAGCCCGGCAAGGTGCCTCGTTCTTGGCATGTTCGAATGCCCACGACCGGACGTGTGCTTGAGGTGGCGCAGGCAGAGGTCAGCGATCCGCCGCGCAGATTTCCGGTGCTGAGGTTCTATTTCGCTGATAGCGAGAAACTGAAGAGGGCGAAGGAGATCGCGGCATCATTCGAGCTCGGCGGACGTCTGTGGTCTGCGCGCCAGGATTCTGCTGGGCTGTGGTACCTGTCCTGCGAGCTCCCGTCGCTGCCTGTCGGGGACGACGTGAGGTTGGTCGCCGACGCCTTGGAGGCCGCCGTCCTGCTCTGCGTGGCGCCTCCCAAGACGCCACGCAAGGCCCGCCCGAAGTCCGCAAGCTCTAAGACTACCGGAGCGAAGGGTGCGTAGCCTTGGCCGGTCTCGCGCTTAAGTTGCGAGTGAGTCCGACTCCTGCTGCAGCACCTGCCAAGGCCGCATCGCTGGATGACTAGACGACGACCAGGAGCACTCTGGATCCCAGTCCAAGGGACTCGACGTTGGCTTTGCTCGATGAAGTCAAGGTCAACAAAAAGCGTCTACACCCATGTTGGCGCCAATCTGCCTGATGAAGCACCGACCTCAGCCAAGTAGATCCGGTCGTATCACTGAAGGTACGGTGGGGCACCACTGCACTCAGGCTCTAGCACCGCACAGACTGCCTCATCAATGTCGGTTAAAAGCTCTTCAAGCGCCCGTTCTTCCGACATGTTGGCTGGCTGTTTGACGCTGATCTGGCCTTGCTTGATGGCATCCTTCAGCCGGTAGGCCTCTCTGGCACTCACCATGGGCAGCACATCGCCACCTGGCAGGTCAGCCATCATGAAGCCGACAAAGCCTGCGTTCATTTCCAAGATCACGAAGTCAAGGGTGATCATCATGATGCGGTAGGCCAGTGTGACGGATCGTTTTTCGCCCTCAATCACGAGCATGTAGTGATCAAGCCCCGGCAGCGGGCCGTCTTTGAACTTGCGTTTTGACATCGTCATCTCCTTTGGTGAATCAACCCAGCTTGGCGACCAGGTCATGAGGTTGCAGGTGTGTGTAGCGGCGCAGCATGGTCAGGCTCTTGTGGCCGGTGATGGTGGCCACCTCCAATGGGTGCAGGCCCTTCTCGAACAACCGAGATGCCGCTTCATGCCGAAGGTCATGCCACCGGAGGTTTTGCAGCTTCAGGCGCTTGATCACCCGCTTCCAAACGAGCAGTGCAGCGTTCTTGGTTGTGTCCAGGATCAGGCCGTCAGCTTTGGGGCCAATGGCGTGCAGGACTTCGACGGCTTTCGATGAAAGCGGCACCGCACCAGGCACGCACTTGTTGCCGTGCGTGCGGTATGAGGCAGGGACAAAGATCACGCGTTTGGTCAGATCCAGCCATTCCCAACGGAGGGAAAACAGCATGCTCTGCCGTAGGCTGGTCTCAACGGCCAACTGAAAAGCCGGAGCCACAAACCGGTTTTCTGACTTGGTCAGCTCGTTTAGGATCAGCTCGTACTCCCCCGCGTGGAGTCGCCGATCTCGCTCACGCGAGCCAGACGGCTTGCGGATGTTCTTGAGCGGGTTCATGAGGTACTCCATGCCCCACTCTTTCCTGCATGTTTCGAACAGGTGAGACACGAGCGCCAACTCAAGCCGGATGGTGTTCTCGGCTCTGCCCATAGCGCGACGTTGGTCCCGGTACTGCGCAAAGTAGGACCCTCGCAAGGTGGCCA
>Ga0265316_10002671_pt1 | contig 18367 bp, 12 predicted proteins | sample 4522metaG_FD_202092 | JGI IMG/M metagenome (GOLD analysis project Ga0265316, IMG submission 202092) | Rhizosphere microbial communities from Carex aquatilis grown in University of Washington, Seatle, WA, United States - 4-5-22 metaG | ecosystem: Host-associated > Plants > Roots > Rhizosphere >... | reverse complement strand
GCCCAGCTCCTCGCCGCCCTGGTCAACGCCTGGCTCGGCAACGGCGGGACCACTGCGCGGCTCGACGCCGCGCTCGCGGTGCGGCCCGACGAGCTCTCGCTCGACGAGCTGGTGGCCGAGCTCGGCGCCGAGCGGGTGGGTGCGCTCTTCTTCATGGGAACCAACCCCGCGGTGGTCGACGCGCGCCTCGGAGCGCTGGTCGCGCGCGTTCCCTTCTCCCTCTCCACCAGCGAGCGCTTCGACGAGACCGCCGCCCTGGTCGACCTCCACGCCCCCCAGGGACACTTCCTCGAAGGCTGGACCGACCATCGCCCCAGAAGCGGAGTTGAGACCCTCGGGCAGCCGTGCGTGGCGCCCCTGTTCGACACGCGCCCCGCGACGGCGTCGCTCCTGGCCTGGACGGCCGGGGAGGCCACGGCGGCCCCCACCGACGGGGGACACGCCTTCCTCGAGGCGCGCTGGCAGCGCGAGGTGATCGCCGACCTCGCTGGAGCGGACAGCCCTGCGCTCACCTGGGACGCCGCGCTGAGAGAGGGCGTGGTGGTGCACCCCGTGCAGCCGATCATCTCGATCATGCCGATGCTCGCCGCCGCGCCCGAAGAAGCCACGGCGACGCTGTTCAAAGCCGCGCGCCGCGCCCGACCCGCGCCCGGCGGCGGCGAGCTCGGTGAGCCTGGCGCGGTCGAGCCACCGGGCAGCGCGTTCGAGCTGGCGCTCTTCGCCTCGGTGGCCTTGCGCGACGGGACCTTGGCCACCGCCAACAACGGCTGGCTGCAGGAGCTGCCCGATCCCATCACGAAGGTCACCTGGGGGAACCACGCCGCCCTGGCCCCGGCGCGCGCGGCCGCGCTCGGCCTCGCCGACGGCGACGTCGTCGAGCTGCGCAGCGGCGGCGGGGCCAGCCTGCGCTTGCCGGTGCTGAGCCAGCCGGGCCTTCCGCTCTCGGTGGTGGCGGTGGCGGTCGGCCACGGTCGCAGCCGCGCCGGGCGGATCGCCGCCGGGCACGGGACCGACGCCTGGCCCCTGGCCGAGGTGGTGGCGGGGCGCCTCCGGCGCGATGGGATCCCGGTGACCGTCGCCCGCGTCCCGGGCGAGACCAGGCCGCTCGCCCAGACCCAGACCCACGCGTCCCAGGAGGGTCGGGAGCTGGTGCGGCAGGTCAGCCTGGCCGCGTTCGTGCGCAATCCGCACGCGGGCGACCTGGAGGCGGGAAACCTGGACGAAGGCGCGCCGGGAGCGGCGGGGGCTGGGCACGCCCGGGCGGGCGGTCCACGCAAGCACCTCGGGCTGTGGTCGGGCCACGCCTACGAGGGCCACCGCTGGGGGCTCTCCATCGATCTCAACCGGTGCACGGGCTGCGGCGCCTGCGTGGTGTCCTGCTCGGCCGAGAACAACGTGCCCATCGTGGGTGAGACGGAGGTACGCCGGCGCCGCGAGATGCACTGGTTGCGGATCGATCGCTACTACGGCGGGACCCCGGAGGCGCCCGAGGTGCTGCATCAACCGATGATGTGTCAGCACTGCGAGAACGCCCCCTGCGAGACGGTCTGCCCCGTGGTGGCCACCGTGCACTCGAGCGAAGGGCTGAACCAGCAGGTCTACAACCGCTGCGTCGGGACCCGTTACTGCGCCAACAACTGCCCGACCAAGGTTCGCCGGTTCAACTGGTTCGACTACGACCACGGCGGTGATCTGGCGCGCATGGTCCTCAACCCCGACGTGGTGGTGCGCAGCCGGGGCGTCATGGAGAAGTGCTCCATGTGCGTGCAGCGCATCGAGGAGGCCCGCGCGCTGACCCGCCGCGAGGGCCGGGTCCTCGCCGACGGCGACATCCGCACCGCCTGCCAGCAGAGCTGCCCGGGCGAAGCCATCACCTTCGGGGATTCCAACGACGCCCGCGGTGCCCTGTCGGAGGCGCGGCGCGACCCGCGCACCTACACGATCCTCGAGGAGATCAACGTGAAACCGCAAGTCAGCTACCAGGTGCGGCTCAAGAACGCGGGCGACCCGGCGGCCGCGGCCGGGGCAGCCTTGCCGGCCCCGATCCCCCCTGGGGCGGAAGGAGGCCGGCGCCATGGCTGAGCACGGCAGCTTGTCGGCCCTGCGCGAGCCGCTGATCTCCGAGCCACGTACGCTCGGCGGCATCACCGACGACATCCTCGGTCAGATGCAGAGCCGGCCTACCGCCCGCTGGTGGATCGCGTTCGGCGTCGCGGCCTCGTTGCTGGTGCTGGGGATCGGCTCGGTCACCTACGAGATCCTCACCGGCATCGGGGTGTGGGGCCTCAACCGCACGGTCGGCTGGGCCTTCGACATCACGAACTTCGTGTTCTGGGTCGGCATTGGCCACGCCGGGACGCTGATCTCCGCCATCCTCTTCCTGTTCAGGCAGAAGTGGCGCACCAGCATCAACCGATCGGCCGAGGCCATGACCCTGTTCGCGGTCATGTGCGCCGGGGTGTTCCCGCTCATCCACATGGGCCGCCCGTGGGTGGGGTTCTTCGTGTTCCCGTATCCCAACGATCGCGGTCCCCTGTGGGTGAACTTCCGGTCGCCGCTGCTCTGGGACGTGTTCGCCATCAGCACCTACTTCACGGTCTCGGCGGTCTTCTGGTACGTGGGGCTGATCCCGGATCTCGCCACCGTGCGCGATCGCCTGGCGGCCGGCATGAAGAAGCGCATCTTCTCGGTGCTGTCCTTCGGCTGGACCGGCTCGGCGCGCATCTGGGCCCGCTACGAGACGCTCTACATGCTGCTGGCGGGCCTGGCGACCCCGCTCGTGCTGTCGGTGCACACCATCGTCTCGATGGACTTCGCCACCTCGGTCATTCCGGGCTGGCACACGACGATCTTTCCACCGTACTTCGTGGCGGGCGCGGTCTTCAGCGGATTCGCGATGGTGCTCACCCTGATGATCGTGGCCCGCAGCGTGATGGGCTTCGAGCACCTCATCACCATCCGCCACCTCGAGAACATGGCCAAGATCATCATCGTGACCGGGGGCATCGTGGGCCTGGCCTACGGCACCGAGTTCTTCATCGCCTGGTTCTCCGGCAACGCCTACGAGCGCTTCGCCTTCATCAACCGCGCCACGGGACCTTTCGCCTGGGCGTACTGGATCATGGTGAGCTGCAACGTGATCTCGCCTCAGCTGCTGTGGTTCAAGCGCCTGCGCACCTCGGTCCCGGTCCTCTTCGTGCTCTCGCTGGTGATCAACGTCGGGATGTGGTTCGAGCGCTTCGTCATCATCGTCACCTCCCTGCACCGCGACTTCCTGCCCTCGAGCTGGGCCAGCTATTCGCCGACCCGGTTCGAGGTGTTCACCCTGATCGGGAGCTTCGGGCTGTTCTTCACGCTCTTCCTGCTGTTCGTGCGGGTGCTGCCGGTCATCTCGATCGGCGAGGTCAAGAGCGTTCTGGGGTTCGCCCGCGCCGCGACCAAGGCGCCCCCCGCCCCCGCGCACCCGGCGCCGGCCCGCACCCGGGAGGTGGCGTGATGTCCAGGCTCGTCGCCACCTTCACCGACGAGGCGGGGCTCCTGGCGGCCACCCGCGCCGCCCGGGCCGCCGGGGTCCCCATCGACGACGCCTACACGCCATACGCGGTGCACGGCCTCGACGAGGCCATGGGGCTTCGCCGCTCGCGCCTCACCTGGGTGTGCTTCGCCGCCGGGATCACCGGCGCCACCGTCGCGCTCGGGTTTCAGCTGTGGACGTCGGTCGTGAGCTGGCCGCTCAACGTGGGGGGCAAGCCCTTCGCGTCGGTCCCGGCCTTCATCCCGGTCACCTTCGAGCTGACCGTGCTCTCGGCGGCCCTGGTCAGCGCGGCCACCTTCCTGCTGCGGTCGCACCTCGGCCCTGGCCGGCGGGTGGTGCCGCTCCCGCGGGTCACCGACGACAGGTTCACCCTGGTCCTCGGGGATGGCGGGGAGAGCGCCCGGCGGCTGATGCGCGAGGCGGGGGCCGAGGAGATCCAGAGCACCGGCGGAGGGACGTCGTGAGATCGCTGGTGATGGTCGTGGGCGTCGTCGTGGGCATGGGCGCGGCGTCGGCGCTGCTGACCGGATGTGACGACGATCCGACCGTTCCGAACCTCGAGTACATGCCCGACATGGTCTCGTCGGTCGCGTACGATTCGTTCGCTCCCAATCCCAACACCCGCGACGGGCGGACCCTGCTGGCCCCGCCGCCCGGGACCGTCCCGCGCGGTTACCAGCCCTTCCACTTCACAGCGGGACCAGCCGAGGCGGCGCGGGCCGGCCGCGAGCTCACGAACCCGATGCCCGACGTGCCGCTGGTCCGGCAGCGCGGGGAGATCGCCTTCCAGCGCTGGTGCTCGCCGTGTCACGGCCACGAGGGCCAGGCGGACGGGCTCGTGACCCGGAAGTTCCCGCGGCCGCCGTCCCTCACGGCCGAGCACGCCCGCAACCTCCCCGACGGCCAGCTGTTCCACATCGTCACCTTTGGACAGGGTGTGATGCCCGCCTACGGGGCCCAGGTGATGGACGTCGATCGCTGGAAGATCGTGCGATTCGTGCGCCGGATGCAGGCCGATGCCAGGCCGGGCGCCGCGCTGGGCCCTCCACTGCCGGTACCCACGTCGCCTCCCGCGCCACCCGCGGCGGCGCCCCCCGCGGGAGACACCAGACCATGATCAACCCAGGGCCGACTCCCACCTCGAGCGTCACCACCTCCACCTCCACCTCCACCTCCACCTCGACGCGCAGCTTCGCGCGTGTTCAGGTCGGCGCCCTCGCGGTGGCTCTCGCCGGCTTCACCGCGCTCGCCGTCGGCATGGTGTTCGAGCCCGCGCGGGCCTTCAGCAACCTGCTGGTGGGTGCCTACCTGGTGCTGGGGCTGTCGGCGGGGGGGGGGGTCCTGCTGTCGCTCATGGCGGTCGCCAACGCGGGCTGGGCGGTGGTGCTCAAGCGAATCTTCGAGGCCTTCGGCGCGTTCTTGCCGTTCGCGGCCGCCCTGCTCCTCGCCGCCACCATCCCCGGCATGCGGGTTCTTTACGCCTGGGCCCGGCCGGCGGCCCACGCCGATCCCTTGCTCGTGGCCAAGGCCGCGTTCCTGAACGCGCCGTTCTTCATGCTGCGGATGGGCGCCATCCTCGCCATCTGGATGGCGTTCGCGACCGCGCTGCGCCGGGCCTCGCTGCGCCAGGATCTGACGGGAGATCCCGCCGAGACCCGCCGGACCGTGCGGCTCGCCGCCGGCTTCCTGGTCGCCTTCGCGATCACCGGGTGCCTCGCCGCCTTCGACTGGATCATGACCCTCGAGCCTCACTGGTTCAGCACCATCTTCGGCTTTTACAACCTCGCCGGCATCCTGGTGTCGACGGTCTCCGCGGTCGCCGTTGCGGCCATCCTGCTGGAGCGCGCCGGGGTCCTGCCCGAGCTCGCGCCTGCGCACCTGCACGATCTCGGCAAGTTGATGATCTCCTTCGCCACCTTCTGGGCCTATCAGTGGCTGAGCCAGTTCCTGCTCATCTGGTACTCGAACATCCCCGAGGAGACCGCCTACTTCGAGCTGCGGTGGCAGGGTGGGTGGATGCCCGTCTGGGCGACGAACCTCGTGCTCGGGTGGCTCCTGCCCTTCCTCTTGCTCTTGCCTCGCCCGGTCAAGCGCGATCCGCGGCGCTTGCTGCCGATCGCGCTCCTCCTCGTCTTCGCGCGCTGGCTCGACATCTGGCTCATGGTGTTGCCGTCGAACTTCCCCGACCGTCCCTGGCCCGGGCTGCTCGAGCTCGCCGGTCTCGCCGGCCCGGTCGGCCTCTTCGTCTTCATGGTCGCCCGCACATTCCAGCGCGTCCCCCTCCTCGCCCGCCGCGATCCCTACTTCGTCGAGAGCGTCCACCATACGTGATCGCGGCTTCGCCGCTCGCGGGCAGGGGAGGACCCCACCCGCGGGCCCCTCCCGCGGAGGACGAGAGGCGGGCCCGGATCTGCTTTGCCAATGTCTTCTCCGGTTGGCAAAGCCAACCTTCGATCAACCACTCGAACCGCGCGATCCTCGCGAGTTCCTCTGACTCTCGAATCAGGCGAGTCAAGAGCGGCCCGGCCCCGATTCAATCAAGGTATCAGCAGGACCTTTCCGCTGGTCTGGCGGGTTTCGAGGGCCTCGTGGGCGGCACGGGCGTTGGCGAGCGGGAAGGTGGCGCCGATGCGCACGTCGAGCTCGCCGCGCGCGATGAGCTCGAAGAGCGCACCCGCCCGCGCCAGCAGCTCGCTCCGCGTGGCGGTGTAGTGCACGAGGGTCGGGCGGGTGAGGAACAGCGAGCCGTTGGCCGCCAGCACCTGGGGATCGAGCGGCGCGACCGGGCCGCTCGATTGCCCGAAGAGCGCCAGCATCCCGCGCGGTCTCAGCACCCGCAGCCCCTTGACGAAGGTCGAGGCGCCCACCCCGTCGTAGACGACGTCGACGCCGCGCCCGCCGGTGAGCCGGCGCGTCTCCTCCTCGAAGTCCTGCGTCGCATAGAGGATCACCTCGTCGGCGCCCGCCTGGCGCGCGAGCGCGGCCTTCTCCGGGCTCGACACCGTACCGATCACCCGTGCCCCCGCGCGCTTGGCCAGCTGGATCAGCAGGAGGCCCACCCCACCCGAGGCCGCGTGGACGAGGGCGGTCTGCCCGGCCCGAAGGGCGAACGTATCGGTCGCGAGGTAGTGCGCTGTCATCCCCTGCAGCATGATGGCCGCCGCCTGTCGGGCATCGACCCCATCCGGGATCGGCACCGCGCGCTCGGCCGCCACCAGGACGTGCGTGGCATACGATCCGGGGGCGCTGGCCCAGGCCACCCGGGCCCCGACGACCACTCCTCCAGCCGGCTCGGCCGCTCCGGCCCCGATGGCCTCCACCGCGCCCGCTCCCTCCAGCCCGAGTGCGAGCGGAAGGTCCACCTTGTAGACTCCCCGGCGCTGATAGACATCGATGAAGTTGACGCCGATGGCGCTGGTCCGGACCAGGAGCTGTCCCGGCCCCGGGACCGGGGTCTCCCGCTCCTCCAGCTTCAACACCTCGGCTCCCCCCGTCTCCCTCGGACGAATCGCTTGCATGTCGACCCTCTACAATGACGCGCGGGCTTCTTCAACGCATCGTTGAAGCGCCTTCGACGCGTCACGGCCGACTCTTCGGCGGCTGCGTCCCGGTGTGCATTCCCGGCACACCATTTCGGCACAGACACCGGTGTGCCGGCGTGCCGGCGTGCGAAGAGCATGCGAAGATTGCGGGCAGATGCCCGATCTTGCTCTTTCTGAGATGGTCCGACAGATGCATGAATCTCCCTCACGCGATCATCCGCTTTCGTCCGCTTGGTATGATCGGGAGGAGACCATCCACATGATCCGAATCGACTCTGTTGTTCGCCGGCGAACCGACCCCTCCCCGCCGGGAAGGGGCAAGGTTTCAGGTCGCGCGGCGGTGGCCCGCTTGCCCATCCGCCTGCTGGCCGGCGCCCTCGCCTGTCTGGCGGTGGCGGCAAGCGCCAGCGGCTGCGCGACGACGAGGACCACCAGCACCACCTGGACTGCCGACGCGCCGGCGCCCTGGGTGCGTTACGGCCGGGTCTCCTGGGTGCGCGAGGTGGTCCAGCGCCAGGAGGGCAATCCCGCTGGCGGCGCCGTCGCGGGTGCCCTCATCGGCGGCCTGCTCGGCGGTGGCCGCGGGCCCGGGGCTCTGGTCGGCGCGGTGGGTGGCGCGGCGGTCGGGGCGGCCGCGAGCTCGGGTTCGGCGGAGCAGCGCCACTACGAGGTCATGGTGACCTTCGACGATGGGGCCTACCAGGTGTTCGTGTATCCGGGCGGCTCGCCGTTCCGACCCGGGCAGACGGTGATGCAGACGGCGCAGGGGCTCAGTGCCTACGGCCCCTGACCGGCCGCCCACCCGCTCGTCCGCCTCCGCCGTCGACTTCGAGGCGATTCTCTTCGACAACGACGGGGTCCTGGTCGACACCGAACACCTCTATTTTCGCGCCAACCGTGAGAGCCTGGCCGAGGTGGGCGTGGAGCTCGACCAGGCGTCTTACGTCGAGCTGTTCCTGCGCGACAACCTCGGAGCCTGGCACCTGGCCGAGGCGCGGGGCGTCCCGCCCGAGACCATCGCCCGCCTGCGCGCGGCCCGCGATCGCCGCTACCTCGAGCTCCTCGCGGGCGAGGACGTGGCGCTCCCCGGCGTGGCCGACGCCGTGGCCGCCCTCCGACGCCGTTACCGCCTCGCCGTCGTCACGAGCTCGCAGCCAGAGCCCTTCGCCCGTGCCCATGCGCAAAGCGGGCTGCTCCCGCACTTCGAGTTCGCGCTCACCCGCCGCGACTACCAGCGGAGCAAGCCGCACCCCGAGCCGTACCTCCGGGCCGTCGAGCGCCTGGGTTTGTCGCCCGCCCGCTGCCTCGTCATCGAGGACTCGGAGCGCGGACTCGCCGCCGCCAAGGCCGCGGGGCTCGCCTGCTGGGTCATCCCCTCTGCCCTCACCCGGGGCCTCGACTTCGCGCGGGCCGATCTGGTGCTCGACAGCTTGCCGGCGGCGGCCGCCCGCCTCCTCGCCTGATGTGACGACTGGTGAGCTTTGCCGGATCAGCCCCTCGGCGCTGGCTCCGGGTTCTCGTCAGCTCCGCCAGAAGCTCCAGGCCGCGGTCAGTCTTCCCACGCAGGCTCGACCAGCGTGGCCAGAAAACGCGGCGGGACGCGGGCCCGGGTGATGGCCTCGAACCCGGCGGCGAGCGCGATCAGGCGCGGCTCGGTCCAGGCCGCGCCCACGAACGACAGGCCGAGCGGCAGCCCGTGGGCTGCGCCCATCGGCACCGTGACGCTCGGATACCCGGCCACCGCCGCGAAGGTCGTGTTGCCCCCGGTGACGTGATCCCCGTTCTCGAGATCCGTCAGCCAGGCCGGCGCGTTCGAGGGGCAGATCAGGGCGTCGAGGCGGTGGCTCGCCAGCAACGCGTCGAGGCCCCGCGTGCGCGCCAGGGCGAGGCACCGCGCGCGGGCCGCGCGGTAGGCGCCCGCCGTGAGATCGCCCTTCGTCTGTGCACGCTCGAAGAGCTCCTGCCCGAACCACGGCATCTCCCGGGCGCGCTCTCGCGCGTTGAAAGCCATGACATCGGCCAGGCTCCCGAGGCCTCCGGCCGAGCTCCCCCGCCGCGCGAGGTAGCGGGAGAGGCCGTCCTTCAGCTCGTGGAGCAGCACCTCCATCTCGGCCTCCTCCAGCCTGGCGGTGGGACCGAGCGCGAGGTGGTCCACGATCACCGCGCCGGCGTCCTTCATGGCCTCGAGCGCACGCTCGAGCGCGGCGTCCACCGCGGGGTGAAAGCCCGCCAGATCCCGCGGCACGCCGAGGCGCGCGCCCACGAGGCCCGCCTCGGGTGGGCCGGCCGCGCGTGTGCCGTCGTGCCGGGCGAGCGCCGCCCTGCACGCGGCGCTCGCAGCCAGGGTGGCGACGTCCTCCGGGTCGGCCGGCCCGGCCAGGGCGGCGAGCAACAGCGCTGCATCCCCGACGGTGCGGGCCATGGGTCCGGGCGTGTCCTGCGAGGCCGAGATGGGGACGATCCCGCTGCGGCTCCACAGGCCCACGGTCGGCTTGATGCCGACGATTCCGCACACCCCCGCCGGCGAGATGATCGAGCCGTCGGTCTCGGTCCCGATGCCGAGCGGGGCGTAGCCCGCCGCCACCCCGGCCGCGGTCCCCGAGCTCGAGCCCGACGGGTTGCGGTCGAGCACGTGGGGATTCCTGGTGAGCCCGCCCCGCGCGCTCCAGCCGCTGGTCGAGCGCGTCGAGCGAAGGTTGGCCCACTCGCTGAGGTTGGTCTTCCCGAGCACCACCGCCCCGCTCGCCCGCAGGCGCGCCACGATGAAGGCGTCCCGCGGCGCGGGCCCCCCGGTCAGCGCCAGGGAGCCGGCGGAGGTCTGCATGCGATCTCCGGTGTCGATGTTGTCCTTCACGAGGATCGGGATCCCGTGCAGCGGTCCGGTGGGCCGGCCCGCCCGGCGCTCGGCGTCGCAGCGGGCCGCGATGTCGAGCGCGTCCGGGTTGAGCTCGATCACCGCGTGCAACCTGGGGCCGCGCCGATCGAGCCGGTCGATGCGCTCGAGGAGGCGGCGCGCGATCCCGACCGCCGTCAGCGCGCCCGAGCCGAGAGCGGCCAGCAGCTCGGCCACCGTCGCGCCGGTCACCTCGTCGAGCGGCTGCGGTTCCGGGGCCTGGGGCGAGCCGGTCCCGCCGTCCCCGCTGGCTCGCCGTCGCGGGTCCGCGCCGACGCTGGCCGCGGCGAGCGTCGAGGCCCCGGCGCGGGACAGAAAGCCCCGCCGCCCGAGCTCACGCGCCATGCACTGTCCGCATGTGCAGACTCTGCGGCAGGGCCCTGGTGTCGGCCAGCCGAACTTGGCAGATTGCGAGGCGATGCCCGAGTTGCCCGAGGTTGAGGTCGCGGCCCGCAATCTGCGGCGCTGGGGGCAGGGCCGCCGGATCCGGGCGGCGTGGGCCGACGCGCGCGCGAAGCGCATCTTCCGACCCGCGAACCCCGCGACCGCCCGCCAGTTGGCCGGTGCGCGCATGGATGGCATCCAGCGCATCGGGAAGAATCTGCTGCTGACCCTGCAGGGCGGCCCCGGCGCTTCACGCGCCAACCGTTCCGGTGCGCGCGAAACCAGCGCCGCCGCCCTCGACCCGCAGTTCGGCCTGTGGTCGCACCTCGGGATGACGGGCAAGTGGGTCCGGCGCCGCTCCGGTGACCCCCGCCCGCCGCACGCCCGGGTCGACCTCACGCTCGACGACGGGTCGCGCCTGGTCTACGTCGATCCTCGGATGTTCGGGCGCCTGCGCTGGGTGCCGGGCGCCCGCTTCGACGCGGTCGCGGAGCTGCGAGCGCTCGGCCCCGATCCCCTCACCGACGGCATCGAGGCGCCTCGGTTGGCCGAGCGCCTGGCTGTCCTGCCGGCGCGGCTGGCGATCAAGGTCGCCCTCCTCGATCAGTCCTTGCTGGCGGGGGTGGGCAACATCCAGGCGTGCGAGGCCCTGTTCCGGGCCCGCATCGATCCCCGGCGCCCGGCCGCCACGCTCGGCCGCGTCGAGGTCGGTCGCCTGCGCCGGGGCATCCTCGCGTCCATCGCCCACACGCTCGAGGCCCTGGCGGACCCCAGCTCCGGCGGCGTCGCCGACGCCGATTCAGACATCCGCTATGTCGAGGACGACCGCGGCGACAACCCGTTCCTGGTCTATGCGCGGGCCGGGCAGCGCTGCACCCGCTGCAAACGGGCGCGGATCGAGCGGGTGGTCCAGGCCGGGCGCGCCACCTTTTACTGCCCGTACTGTCAGCGCGCCTGAGGTCGCGCCGCACGCCGGCCCGACCGGACGGCCGAAATTCCAACCGGAAATTCGCGGGGCTCCTTGTGCACCGGCGACTCCAAACTTAAGTCAAGGGTGAGCCCGACGGCCTGCCCGACCGGACCTCGGTCAGCGGTGGCCTCCGTGGCGGAGATCCTCATGAGCACGCCCCAGACTCCCCAGTTCGTCGTTGGCATCGGCGCGTCGGCCGGCGGTCTGAATGCGCTGGAGCGCTTCTTCGACAACCTGCCCGCGGACACCGGCATGGCGTTCGTGGTGATCCAGCACCTGTCTCCCGACTTCAAGAGCCTGATGGACGAGCTCTTGGCCCGGCACACCGAGCTGCCCATCCACCCGGTCGAGGACGGCATGCCGGTCGAGCCCGACAACATCTACCTCATCCCCCCGAAGAAGGAGATGATCGTCTCCGATGGGCGGCTCTTGCTCAGCGATCGCGAGCGCCAGCCCGAGCTGACCCTGCCCATCGACATGTTCTTTCGCTCGATGGCCCAGGACTTCGGCCGTCGCGCGGTGGCCATCGTCTTGTCGGGCGGGGGAACGGACGGCTCACGCGGCATCCGCGACGTCCACCGCGCAGGCGGGGTGGTGATCGTACAGGATCCCGCCACCGCCCAGTTCGACGGGATGCCGCGAACCGCGCGCGAGGTCGGGGTCGCCGAATGGATCCTCGCGCCCGAGGACATGCCGAGGGCGATCCTCGATCACGCCCGCAGCCGCCGCCTCGCCCAGCGCGACCACCAGCCGCACGCCGAGGCCGCCAATGGGCTCGAAGCCGTCTACCAGATGCTGCAGGACGAGTTCGGGATCGATTTCACGCACTACAAGCCGAGCACCGTCACCCGCCGCATCGAACGCCGGGTGGCCCTGGCGCGCTCGAGCAACGTCGACGAGTACGTCGCGCGCCTCCGCCAGGAGCGGGACGAGCTCGACGTGCTCTACCGGGATCTGCTCATCGGGGTGACCCGCTTCTTTCGCGATCAGGAGGCCTTCGAGGTGCTCGAGCAGCAGGTGCTGCCGGAGCTGCTCGCGCGCGAGCCGCGCGACGTTCCCCTTCGGCTCTGGGTGGCGGGCTGCGCGACCGGGGAGGAGGCCTACTCGCTGGCCATCGTCCTGCGCGACCTGATGTCCCGGCTGGGCGAGCGTCGCCTGCAGATCTTCGCGACCGACGTGCACCGCGAATCCATCGAGCGGGCCTCCCGGGGAATCTACGATGCGGATGCCCTGGTGAACGTGACCAAGGAACGCCTGGGGCGTTATTTCCTGCGCATGGGCGACGCGTACCAGGTGGTGGCGGATCTCCGACAGATGGTGGTCTTCGCTCAGCACAACGTGATCAAGAACGCCCCGTTCACGCGGGTCGACCTCGTGACCTGCCGCAACCTCCTCATCTACCTGCAGCCGGCCGCGCAGCAGAAGGTGCTGTCGCTGTTTCACTTCGCCCTCAAGCGGGGGGGCGTCCTCTTCCTCGGGCCGAGCGAGACCGCCGGCAATCCCGCGGGACCCATCGCGCGCGACTTCGAGATCGTGGACAAGCACTGGCGCCTGTACCGCAAACAGACGGATGCCCGCCTGCCGGTGGATCTGCGCACCGCCCCCGCGGTCACCCAGGTCGAACCCCGCCAGCTGCTGCACCCGCTCGGGCCGCCGGGCGCGGCGGGGGGGCGCTATCCGCTGGCCCAGCTGCTCGGGGTCTACGACGCCCTGCTCGACGACGTCATGCCTCCGAGCTTCCTCGTCACCGATCGCGGGGAGCTGGTGCATGCCTTCGGTGGGGCCAGCCGGTTCCTGCAGCCGCGCGACGGGAGGCAGGATCTCGGCCTCGTCGACCTCGTCGACGGCGAGCTGAGGATGGTGCTGGTCGGGGGGTTGAAGCGCGCCCTCCATGAATCCACGGCCCTGGTGTTTCGCGGCGTCCGCATCGAGACGCCCCTCCTGAACGGGGAGCGGGGCGACGGCGGCTCCTCCGGCGTCGGCGCTGGCGGTGGGGGCGCCGGAGCAGGCAATGTCTACCAGATCACCATTCGCCGGGTTCGCAGCCGCGGAGGTGGCACGCCGCACCTGCTGGTGTCGTTCGACAGCTCCGAGGGCGCGGCACGGCCGGCGCCCCGGAGCTCCGAGAACGAGATCGACCTCGACCAGATCTCCCGCGAGCAGCTGCGCGGGCTCGAGGCCGAGCTCGACCACACCAAGGAGAACCTGCAGGCCGCCATCGAGGAGCTCGAGACCAGCAACGAGGAGCTGCAGGCCTCGAACGAGGAGCTGCAGGCCTCGAACGAGGAGCTGCAGAGCACCAACGAGGAGCTCCAGAGCGTCAACGAGGAGCTCTACACCGTCAACGCCGAGTACCAGCGCAAGATCGGCGAGCTGACCGAGCTCGCCAACGACATGGACAACCTCCTGGCCAGCACCGAGGTCGGCACGGTCTTCCTCGACCGGCAGCTCAAGATCCGGAAGTTCACCCCCCAGATCGCCGAGACCTTCAGCCTGCTCCCACATGACGTGGGCCGGCCCATCGAGACGTTCGCTCACAAGATGGACCACCCCGAGCTGGTCGACGACCTGAAGCGCGTCCTCGGCGAGGGCGAGCCCATCGAGCGCGAGCTGCGCGGCGTGCGTGGAAAGTCCTTCTTCGTGCGCATCCTGCCCTACCGGGCCAAGGGCGCCATCGATGGTGTGGTCTTGACCATCATCGACGTGAGCGGCCTCAAGGCCGCAGAGGACGCGCTCTTCCACGAGCGCTACCTGCTGAACAGCTTGCTGGCGACCGTGCCCGACGCCATCTACTTCAAGGACCTGACCGGTCGGTTCATTCGCGTCAACCGGGCCATGGCCGATCGCCTCGGCCTCGAGAACCCCGGGGACGCCGAGGGCAAGAACGCGCTCGAGCTGGCCGACCCGGAGCTGGCGTCGTCGATGCGCGGGCAGGACGAGGCGGTGCTCCGCTCGGGCGAGCCCCAGCACTACAGCCTCGAGAAGCGCTCCGTGCGGCGGGCCGCGACCCCCGACGCTCCCGACGAGCGGGGGCCCTCCAGAGCTCGTGATCGGTGGGAACTGGTGACCCGTCTGCCCCTGCGAGACGCCGAGCAGCGGATCGTGGGGATCATCGCCATCAGCCGTGACGTGACCGAGCAGAAGCACGCCGAGGAGGACATTCGCCAGGCCGTCCGCCGCCGCGATCAGTTCCTCGCGATGCTGTCGCACGAGCTGCGCAATCCGCTCGGCGCCATCGTGACGGCCACCGCGCTCCTCCGGGGGGAGCACCACCCGCCCACCAGATCGGTGCTCGACGACCCGGCGGTCGGCGAGGCCCGCCGGGAGCGGTGCCTCGCCATCCTCGAGCGACAGTCCCAGCAGATGGCGCGCCTGCTCGACGATCTGCTGGAAGCCAGCCGCGTGACCCAGGATCGGGTCGAGCTCAAGAAGGAGATCGTGCCGCTCGACCGGGTGATCCGGGAGGCGGTGGAGGCGGCCCGGGGGCAGCTCGACGCCCACCAGATCGCGCTCGACCTCGCGCTCGACCCCCAGCCGGCGCTGGTCGACGGCGATCCGGCCCGGTTGCAGCAGATCGTGGTGAACCTGCTCAGCAACTCGGCCAAGTACACCCCCCGCGGCGGTCACGTGCGCATCGCCATGGACCGGCAGGACGGCGTGGCGATCGTTCGGGTCGCCGACGACGGCGCGGGGATCCCGGTCGACATGCTCGAGGCGGTCTTCGATCTGTTCGTGCAGTCGCGACGGACCCTCGATCGCGCGGCCGGCGGCCTCGGGGTGGGGTTGACCCTCGCGCGTGCGCTCACCCGCTTGCATGGCGGGACGGTCACCGCGCACAGCGACGGCGAGGGGAAGGGCAGCGAGTTCGTGCTGCGCCTGCCCCTGGTGGACGGGCCGCGCGCCGCTGCCGCGTCCGGCGGGGCCCCCCAGGCGGCGCCCGAGCCGTCCCCGGACCCGGACGGTCGCGCTGGGGCGGAGCGTCGGGAGGCTTCCGAGCTTCCGGCGGGCGCCGCCTCGGTGGAGGGTGGTGCGCACTGCGTCCTTCCCGAGGGCGGAACGGTGGTCGTCGTCGAGGACAACGCCGACAGCCGGGAGATGCTCTGCGTCCTGCTCGAGATGTCCGGGTTCACCTGCCGTTCGGCCGAGAACGGCTCGGCGGCGCTGCGGCTCATCGACGAGGTCCGCCCCGACGTCGCGATCCTCGACGTCGGCCTGCCCGAAATGGACGGCTTCGAGCTGGCGCAGCGGATTCGCCGCGTGCACCCGCCCGGGCAGATGTGTCTCATCGCCCTCACCGGTTACGGACAGCCGGCCGACCGGGCGCTGGCGCACGAGGCCGGCTTCGACGCGCACCTCGTGAAGCCGGTCCAGCCCGAGCCCTTGCTCGCGCTCGTGAAGAGCTTCCGTCTGCCGCGGCCCGTCGCCGCGGAGGACAGCCCGGGCCGGGAGCCAGCCAGGTCCGCCGAGGCCGCGGAGATCGTGTCCTGAGCCCCGGCCCGATCCGCCCGTGACCGCAATGTGACTCGGGCGTCGCGTCAACCTGCACCGGTCGGTGTTAACTTGGTGCGGCTGCGCGGGGCGCCTCACGCCCGGCGCCATTCACAGGAGGGGCACCCATGATGAAACGATCGGTTTGGTCTCGTCGAGTGGCTGGAATGGTCGGTGTGTCGATGGCGCTGGCGGGCGGGCTCGCGGCCCGGACGGCAGCGGCCGAGGAGGTTCACCAGGTCGCGACCTTCGATCCCACCCTCGGTCAGTTGCCTGAATCCATCGCGGCGGACGGGCACGGCAACTTCTTCCTGACCATGGGGACGACGGTTCGCGAGCTGACGCCCGACGGGCAGCTGAGCGTGGTCGCCACCTTGCCGCTGCCCGCCGGGGCCTCCACCGCAGGCGTGGCGCTCGACGCCGACGGGAACATCCTGGTGGTCTCGGACGCGTTCGCGCCCATCCCGCTCGCGGCGCGCCTGTGGAAGATCTCGCCTCCCGGTGCCGGTCCCGTCACGGTCGACGTCGTGGCCACCTTCCCGCCCGAAGCGTTCCTCAACGATCTGGTGATCGACGACGATGGCACGGTCCTCATCACCGACTCGTTCCTCGGACGCATCTGGAAGGTGGACTGCGCGGGCCAGACCAGCGTCTGGCTGTCGAGCAGCTTGCTCGACGGTAACCCCGCCGCTCCGATCCTGCCGGTGCATTCGCTCGGCGCCAACGGGGCGGTCTTCGATGCCGGCAAGCGCAACCTCCTCGTCGGCAACCTCGACTACGGACAGATTCTGAGGGTGCGCATCCAGCGTCGTCGCGACGGGGAGGCGGTGGCCGGGCGGACCGAGATCCTGGCGCAGGACCCGAGGCTCGCGGGGGCGGACGGCATCGCCCTCGATCGCAAGGGGACGCTCTATGTCGGGGTCAACATCCGTGACCGCATCGCCACCGTGGATCGCCACGGGACCGTGGCGGTGGTGGCCGAGGGCGGCTTGCTCGACGGGCCGTCGAGCCTGGTCTTCGGAACCACCCACAGGACCCGCAAGACCCTCTTCATCTCGAACTTCGCCATCGGGCGGGCGCTGGGGTTCGTGCCCGGAGCTCCCCACCCGGGCGTCGTGTCCCTCGAGGTTCCCGAGCCCGGGGTTCCCCTGCTCTGAGGACAGCTCCCCTCTGACGCGTCCTCGTCGCCGGCCTCGCTCCCGTCGGTCCCGTCAGTTCGCAGGTGGCGGCCTGACGACGATCATCCGTCCGCGCGCGCTGTCCGGGACGTACGCCGTTCCCTGCACGTCGATCACCGCGTTGCGCGCCCCCGGGGCGGTGGTGGCCTTCCCCACCACCGCCAGAGCCCCCTTGGCATCGAGGCGGGCGAAGGTCAGGACGCCGTCCGCGGCGGAGGCCACGTACACGAGCCCGGTCCTCGGATCGTAGTCGAGGTTGTCGACGCCGCCTCCGGTCGAGATTCGCCCGGTGACGCGGCCGGTCCCCGTGCTTCCACCGCCCCCTGTGGACCCAACGTCGAGGGCGACCACCCCGTTCGTGCAGGCCACCAGGAGCTCTCCGCGCGCGGCGTCGAGCGCGAGGCCGCGCGGGCCCTCCGCGCCACAGCCAGGGGACCAGGAGCCGACCGTCTGGCGGGTCTTCACGTCGATGGCCAGCGTCCGATCGCGATCCTCGAGGTTGGTGTAGAAGATCCCGCGCGCCGGATCGACCGCATAGCCTTCGGGCTGCCCGTCGAGCTTGATGAAGCCGTTCGCCTTTGCCTTCGCCTTCGCGATCGCCGTGCTCGGCGCCCGGTTCGCGTGGATGTCCGTGATGTCGACGATGGTGATCCCCAGCGCGCGCGGGGTCGTGACCCAGAGCTCTCGCGTCCCGGCCACGTACGCCAGTCCATCGGGCATCGCTTCGATGGTCTTGCAGGGGCCCTTGCGCAGGGTCCTGGCCCCCACGGCGCAGAGGCGATGGTCGGCCCGGTTGCCGATCCAGACCAGGTCACCGGCGATCGCGACCGAGCTCGGGCCCATCCTCGGACGGTCGGGTCGATTCGGTGGCGGGGGCGCGGTGGCGAATCCCCCCACCGTCTCGAGCGTGGGGTGCCCGTCGCGTGTCGCCCGGATCACATCGACGTTGCCGGTGTTCCCCGCCGGGATCCACAGCCGGCTCTCCGCTGGATCGTAGGCCGTGTAGTCGATTCCGACCGGAGGACCGCCGGGTAAGGCGATCGATTCCGCGACCAGCACGCCCAACATCGAGAAGAGCCCGAGCGTCATCGTGGGGTGCTTATAGCCCGAGCCGCTCGTCAATCCACAGTGAGCACGACCTTGCCGAAGCCCTGGTCGGAGGCGACGTAGCGATGGGCGTCCGCTGCCTGCGACAGCGGGAAGGTCCGACCCACCACCGCCTCGAGGGTTCCGTCGCCGAGCAAGGGGAGCACGTACCGCGAAAACGCCTGCATGGCCTCGATCTTCTCCTCCAGGGGTCGCGCCCGCAGGACCGTCCCGCGCAGCACCAGACGCTTGCGCATGACCGCCGCCTGATCGAGCTCGGCCTGGGCGCCA
>Ga0265316_10002670_pt1 | contig 18368 bp, 18 predicted proteins | sample 4522metaG_FD_202092 | JGI IMG/M metagenome (GOLD analysis project Ga0265316, IMG submission 202092) | Rhizosphere microbial communities from Carex aquatilis grown in University of Washington, Seatle, WA, United States - 4-5-22 metaG | ecosystem: Host-associated > Plants > Roots > Rhizosphere >... | reverse complement strand
TGCGCGTTCCGAGGCGATACCGGCTCGGCGAGGAGAACATGGGGTTCATGTACCTCATGCAGAATTTCCAGAGCGAGCGCATCATTGCTTGCACGAGTGCGGTCGCAAGCGGCGATCGCATGCTGGAGGACGCCATCCAGTACGGTCGCGACCGGAGCGCATTCGGTAAGCCGATCATCAAGCGCGAGTATTGGCAGCACAAGATCGTCGATCTCACGGCCAAGCTCGAGGCCGCCCGGTCGCTGTCCTACCGCGGGGCGGAGGCCTACAACGAGGATAAGTACGTCAAGCGCGGCGATGTCTCGCTCGAGACGGCGAAGCTCATCAGTCTCGCGAAGGTCTTCGTCGGCGACGCGATGACCGAAATCGCCGACCAGTGCCTGCAGATTCACGGCGGCTGGGGGTATACCGAGGAGTTCCCCATCGCGCGCGCGTGGCGCGATCAGCGCCTGTTTCGGATCGGCGGAGGGACGACCGAAACGATGCGCTACTACCTCGCGAAGCTGATGGGACTTTAGCCCACGGGGAACACCTCGCGGAAAGCCCGTATCGTCGCGATCTCGTCGTACGCGTGCATGAAGCCCGTGGCTTCTCGGAAGGCTCGCCCGTCGGCGACGACCGGGTACTTCACGTGCGAAAGCGCCCCGGTCGGTAGCTTCGGAAGGCCGAAGCGCCCGAGCAAACCAGCGATGACGATCTCCGGAAGATGCACGGGGATGCGTCCGGCTTGTCGCACCACGGTCGACAGAGGGAGCGGCTGGGGACCCGCCACGTTGAAAACGCCTCGCGGTCGCTTGTCGAGCGTCGCCATCAGCGCGGCGACGACGTCGTCTTCGTGCATGAACTGGAAGAGCGGGTCGAAGCCCAGGCTCATGGGAACGCGTTTGCCGCGCAGGAACCGGGCTAGGGTCCCGTCGCCCGAGGGTCCGAGCGTGTAGCAGACGCGCAAGACGCTCGTGGTCATCTGCGGGGTGCGCCACAGCGCCGTGGCCGCGTAGAGGTCGGCCGCCACGAGATCCGCGAGCTCGGGGAAGCGACTGAGCTCCATCGGCGGCTCGTCTTCGGTATGAAACAGCGGCGAGTCGGGTCCGGCGCCGTAAAACGTGTGGCGGCCTACGAAAATGCAGTGCTCGACGCCGTACGCGCGTGAGTGGTCGAAGACCGCCCGGGTCCCGCCGAGATTGATGCGGTGCCGCTCTTCGCCCGGTACGGCGACGGAAGTCACCGTGGCCATGTGTACGACCGCTTGGGGCCGGGTCTTGCGGAAGACTTCTTCGGCTGCGCGCTTTCTCAGGTCCACTTCGTGGAACTCGATGGGCGCGTCCGGCCACGGCCGGCGGTCGATCCCCACGACGACGTGACCTCCTTGCACGAGACGCCGCGCGAGGATCCGAGCCATCGCCCCAGAGGCCCCCGGAATGAGCACCCTCACCCGGCGCCGCCGTTCTCGCCGCGACGGTGCCGTTCCGCGCCCGCGAGCATGCGCGCGATCGTCTCTTTGACCTCGCGAACGTGGTCGAACACGATTCCGTCGTCCTCGTTGCCCGTACCGGCGAAGCGCATTGGAGGCGCGAACTCGATTTCGATCTTGGCCGGAAGGGGGAGGGGGACGCCGTAGGCGACGATGGGCAGGTAGGGCAGCCCGAGCGCGCGGCCGACTTTGTACGCGTTGGCCACGGTCGGGAACGCTTCGCCGCCGCCGAGCACCGCGAACGGCACGATCGGCGCCTTGGTCTTGAGCGCCAGCCGCATGAAGCCGCTCCCGAAGTCCACGAGCGAATACCGTTCGTGAAAGAGCTTCGCCGTTCCGCGCGCGCCCTCGGGGAAGACCATCAGCAGTCGCTCGTCTTCGAGCAAGCGTTCCGCGTGCTCGGGAAGGCCGGGGAGCTGTCCGCCGCGGACCGCCCATTCGCTCAGGAAGGGCAGCCGCGAAATGAACCGCTCGGCCATTCCTTGGGCGAGGCGCGGCGGGTTCATCTCCAGCATGCAGGCGACGACGACCATCGCGGCGTCGATCGCGATGCCGCCGGAGTGATTGCCGACCAACATGGCCCGTCCGCGCGCCGGGACGTGTTCGATTCCGCGCGTCTCGACGGAGAAGTAGTGGCGGTAAAGGGCGCCGAGAATGCCGAGCGCGATTCGCAGGTGTGGCTTGGAGGCTCCGTAGCGATCGACGCCGAGCGCGTCGAACGGGATCTCCAGTCGGTCGACGGCGTCGCGGACGAGCAAGCGGGCTCTCTAGTGATCGCTACGCGGCGCGACCGAGGCGTAACTTGTCTTCTTGACCGACCTGAAAGAACCGACGAAGTTCGGCACGGAGCTCGCGATATCGATCTCGCTCGACGTACTCACGCTCCAAGCGCCGCACGAAACGGTTTGCGACGTCGTTCGCGACCCGATAGCGCTCGCCCACTTCGCCATCGTGCTCGAAGGCGACGCGCTCGTAAAGCTGGGTGCGCAGCGCCGCGCTGCGGCGGGCATCGAACGCGCGTATCGACGCCCCGAGCACGACCCATTTGTCGACCTCGGCCTGGAGCTCGAGCTCGAGCTGCGTCGTTCCACGAAGTGTGCGCGCGCGCTCGACGACGTAGACGAAATGACTCACCCCCTCGATGATTTGGCAGAGCCCGTCGAGATTCGCGCCACCGGCTTCCAGCTGGGGCAGCTGCGGCAGGCGCAGCGTCATCTCGAGGTCGCCGTCGCCGGCGTCGCGCACGAGCAGCGCCTCGCGCCCGCCCGCCTCGACGCCGTCGAGAAAGTCGCTGACGTCGGCGACTCGGTCGAGGCGGTAAACGCGTTCGAGGCCCCCTTGCACGCGCATCGCGAGCGCGCGCTCACGGACCAGTTCGACTCCGTTTCCGGCGAGGTGCCTCGTGTCCGTCTCCGCGAGGTGCCTCGTGCCGGTCACTGAATCGAGCCCTTGGTCCCGCGCGTCGGCATCACCCCGCGCGACGTGAGCGCGCTGGCGAGCCGCTCGCTTCCGGTGCGAAGCCACCGCTCGTAGACTTTGAGAAGGCCCCGCGAGTTCTCCATTCCCATCGTGATCGTGGTGTCGGCCACGTCGCTGAGGACGCCGACGAACACGCCGAAGTTGCGCGCGAGCTCCGCGAAGAGATCCGGGCCGCCGTCGTCGGGGCTCGTCCGCAGCATCGAGCTGGCGGCGCCGTACGCGCGTGTTCCCAGACCATGGAGGTACTTCGGGTCGACGCCGCGCGCCTCGAAATGGTCGCCGAAGAAGCCGCAGCCGTAGAGCACGCCGTCTCCGAGCGTGCGCAACCGCTCGAACCGCTCGGCTGGATCCGGGACGTGCAGCGCCTCGTCCAGGAGGAGCGTGAGCGGGCGTTCGAGCGCCTCGCCGGCTCGACTGTCGGGGTGCGCGTAATCGGCGAGCAGGCCCACGAGGTAGCGGGTTGCGCCGCCGGTGGCGTCGACGCGGCGCGCGCGGAGCGCGTCGTCGACGACTTCACCGAAGAAGTTCGAGACCGACTGGGCCGCCACTATCGCCATCATCTGCGCTTGTCTCCTCAGCTTTTGACCACGCCCACACGACCGTGAGCGCGTCTTTCACCCATCGATGGTAGGGTCACTACTTTTCGTTAATGAGTCCTGTGGAGCCTCGCAAATTCGCGGCCAGCCCTTCCGCGGAGCAGGGCGCAGGGGCTCTGGCATGCGAGGCTCGAGAGTGCGCGACGGGCGAGCGGCGATTTGGCAACGACCCCAACCGTCGTAGTTTCGGATACTTGCGCCATCGCGCATCCCCCCCTTGACGGCCGTGGTCCCGGCATTACCTTGCGCGCCGACCGTTGGCACTCACCTAACTCGAGTGCCAGCAATCGACAACTGGGCGGGCCCGCGAGGGGCACGCGCCATACGTAGGTTTTTCACCTCAAGGGAGATGTACATGGCCAACATCCGTCCGCTTCACGACCGCATCCTTCTCAAGCGTCTCAAGGAAGAAGAGAAGACCAAAGGCGGGATCATCATCCCCGACACGGCCAAAGAGAAGCCGATCGAGGGCGAAGTCGTCGCCGTGGGCAACGGCAAGATCCTCGAGGACGGAACCGTCCGGAAGCTCGACGTGAAGGTCGGCGACCGCGTTTTGTTCGGCAAATACAGCGGGACCGAAGTGAAGGTCGAGGGGGAAGACCGGCTCATCCTCCGCGAAGACGACATTCTGGGCGTCCTCGAGAAGTAACCCGCCGTCACCAAAGCTCTAGAGAGAGGTAGACCCAACCATGGCTGCTAAAGAAATCGTTTACACGGAAAACGCTCGAAACCTCATCCTTGCCGGCGTCAACGCGCTGGCGGATGCCGTCAAGGTGACGCTCGGTCCGAAGGGTCGAAACGTCGTCATCGAGAAGAGCTTCGGCTCGCCGACGGTGACCAAAGACGGCGTGACCGTCGCGAAAGAGATCGAGCTCGAGAACCGCTTCGAGAACATGGGCGCCCAGATGGTGCGCGAAGTCGCCTCGAAGACGAGCGACGTGGCGGGCGACGGCACGACGACGGCCACGGTCCTCGCGCAGGCGATTTACCGTGAGGGCAGCAAGCTCGTCGCCGCGGGCCACAACCCGATGGAGATCAAGCGCGGCATCGACAAGGCGGTCGAGACGGTCATCGAGTCCCTGAAGAAGCTCGCGAAGCAGACCAAGGACCCGAAAGAGATCGAGAACGTCGGCACCATCAGCGCCAACGGCGACAAAGAAATCGGCAAGAAGCTCGCCGAGGCGATGCAGAAGGTCGGCAAAGAAGGCGTCATCACCGTCGAGGAAAGCAAGACGGCGGAGACCACCCTCGACGTCGTCGAAGGCATGCAGTTCGACCGCGGCTATCTCAGCCCCTATTTCGTGACCGATCCGGAGCGGATGGAGGTCGTGCTCGAGGACGCGTACATCCTCGTCAGCGAGAAGAAGATCTCGAACATGAAGGATCTTCTGCCGGTGCTCGAGGCGATTGCGCGCAGCCAGAAGCCGCTGCTCATCATCGCCGAGGACATCGAGGGCGAGGCGCTCGCCACGTTGGTCGTCAACAAGCTCCGCGGCACGCTGCACTGCGCAGCGGCCAAGGCGCCGGGCTTCGGCGACCGCCGCAAGGAAATGCTCAAGGACATCGCGGTCCTCACGGGCGGTCAGGTCATCGCCGAGGAGCTCGGGCTCAAGCTCGAGAACGTCACCATCAGCGACCTCGGTCGCGCAAAGCGCCTCACGCTCGACAAGGACAATACGACGATCGTCGACGGCGCCGGCGACAAGACCAAGATCAAGGGTCGAATCGAAGAGATTCGTAAGCAGATCGAGGTCACGACGAGCGACTACGACCGCGAGAAGCTCCAGGAGCGGCTGGCCAAGCTCGTCGGCGGCGTCGCGGTGGTGAAGGTCGGCGCGGCGACCGAGACCGAGATGAAGGAAAAGAAGGCTCGCGTCGAGGACGCCCTTCACGCGACGCGCGCGGCGGTCGAAGAAGGCGTCGTCGCCGGCGGCGGCGTGGCGCTTCTACGGGGCCAAGCGGCGCTCGACGGCCTCAAGGTCGACGAGGATCAGCGCTTCGGCGTGCAGATCATTCGCCGCGCGCTCGAAGAGCCGCTTCGTCTGATCTCGCAAAACGCGGGTCTCGAAGGGTCGATCGTCGTCAACAAGGTCCGCGAGGGCAAAGACGACTACGGCTACAACGCGGCGACCGACACGTACGGCAACCTTCTTCAGATGGGCGTCATCGACCCGGTGAAGGTCGTCCGCACGGCGCTGCAAAACGCGGCGAGCGTCGCCGGTCTCATGTTGACGACCGAGTGCCTCGTCGCCGAACGTCCGAAGGAAGAGAAGAACGGCGGCGGCGGTGGTCATGCGGGCCACGGCCACGGCGGCGGCGGCGACTTCTGACATTGCCCGAGTCCTCTCGGACTCGCCAATCAGCTGCCCGATGGCCCCGGAGACCGCGAGTCTCCGGGGCCTTTCTTTTTTCCGGCGGTGCTACTCGTAGAAACCGATGACCCGCCGCGCAGCCCCCGGGCTCCTTTTCGCGCTCGTTTTCTCGGCTTCGACGGCGACCGCCTTCGCCGCGGACAGCGATCCCTGGATTGCCCGAGACAAGGCCCTCCACTTCGACGTTTCGGCTGGGATTGCTGCTGCCGCGTACGCCGCGAGCGCCGCCTGGATCGTCGATGCGCGCTGGAAGGCCCTCGCGCTCGGCGGCGGCGCGGCTCTCGCGGCCGGCGCCGGCAAAGAGTTGATCGACGCTACGGGAATACTCGGCGGCGATCCGTCTTGGAAGGATTTCGCGTGGGACGTCGCCGGCGCAGTCGCGGGGCTCGCGCTCGCCTGGGGAGTCGACCTGCTCATCGGCGGCGTCAGCCGGGAGCAGCCCGCGCTCGCCTCGCCGCGTCCGTCTTCCGGCACGGCCGGCTTCGTGCTTCACTTTTGACCCGCCGCTCATGCCCGCGACGCCGCACATCGTCGGACGAAATGTAAGAAATTTCCGTTATGAGCAGATATCACCGCCGACCACACGCGGCGCGCAGGTCGCCGAGGCGCTGCGCACGTGCAACGTCTGCTTTCATAGTTGGATTGGCGCCGACTCCTCTGTCGGCTACATTTAGTCGGACACGATGACGGTCGCTCCACAGACGGGCTGGCCGCCGACTGTCGGGCGATATCTTCTCTACGGGGAAATCGCGTCCGGTGGCATGGCGACAGTGCACTTTGGTCGCCTCCAAGGCGCTGCCGGATTCGCGCGTTCCGTCGCCATAAAGCGTTTGCATCCGCAGTACGCAAAAGACCCTGATTTCGTCGGCATGTTTCTCGACGAAGCCCGGCTCGCAGCGCGAATCGCGCATCCGAACGTGGTCCCCACCCTCGATATCGTGTCGCAGGGCGACGAGCTTCTCCTCGTCATGGAGTACGTGCGTGGGTCGTCTCTCTCTCGACTTCTTCGCACGCTGACTCAAAAGGGCGAGCGCATGCCGACGCGAATCGCGGCCGCGATTACCGCGGGCGCGCTCCGCGGTTTGCACGCGGCGCACGAGGCCAAGAGCGAGGCCGGCGAAAAGCTCGAGATCGTCCACCGCGACGTGTCGCCCCAGAACGTCCTTGTCGGTACCGACGGCATCGCGCGGGTCCTCGACTTCGGTGTCGCCAAGGCCGCGGGCCGCGTGCAAACGACGCGGGAAGGGCAGCTCAAAGGCAAACTCGCGTATATGGCTCCCGAGCAGATCACGACCGGGTCCGTCACGCGACGAACGGACGTCTATGCGGCAGCCGTGGTGCTCTGGGAGATGCTCACCGGCCGGCGTTTGTTCCGTGCGGACAACGAAGCAAAGCTCCTCGCGCTCGTCCTCGACAGCGAGGTCCTCGCGCCGAGCACGCTCGTCGAAGGGCTGCCGAGCGCGTTCGACCAAGTGGTCATGAAGGGCCTCGATCGGGATCCGGCCAAGCGGTACGCGACAGCGCGGGAGATGGCGATCGACGTCGAGGCGGTCGTCGGCATCGAGCCGCCGACCGTGGTGGGTGAATGGGTCGAGGTCGTCGCGGCGGACGAACTGCGCGAACGCGCGAATCGGATCGAAGAGATTGAAAGAAGCGTGATCGGCTCTTCGCCGAGCGGGGTGTCGCAGTCTCCCCACGATTTCGTCCAGCAGTCCTCGAACAGCCGGCGGCCCGACGAACCGTCGACGGTGCAGCACGGCGGCCGCGGGCTCCCTCCGGTGCCGAAGCCGCCGCCCTTGCCCGCTTCGCTCAAGCTGCCCCCGCCCTCTCAGCAAACGACCCCGCCGCCCGCGCCGAGCACGCACCCGATATCGCAAGCGTCCCAGGTGTCGGACGTCGCGGTTGCCCACACCGATGCGCCCATCGCGTTTCGAAAGAGGCCGGCGGGCATTCTCGTGGCCGCGGCGCTCGCGGTCTGCGCGATTGGCGCGACGGTCATGGCCCTTCGGCCCCTCCACTCCAACGCAGCCGCATCGATGCCTGCAAGCGCTCCTCCTCCGCCGGAGGTCACCCCGCCCTCGCCGGTCGGGGTCGCCCGAGAATTATTGCCCAGTGCGCCCTCGGCCGGAGTTCCCGCTTCACCGGCCCCTCCTTCTGCGCTTCATGGGCCTGTCGCCCCGTCCGCATCGCTGCAAATGCTCGGTCGCTTCGAAGGACCCGGGGCGTCGAAAGTGAGCCCGCGGACGCTGCCCGCCGCAGCTCCTCTTCCGCTACCGGGCGCGACTCCGCCGTCTCCGCAGGGGCAGGGGGCCGCGGGCAACGCGCCTGCGCCACCTCGCAGCGCGCCCCAGGCGCCGAGGCCCGCGCCGCAGGTCGGGGCGTCGGACTGTACTCCGCCCTATACGACCGACGACAAAGGTCACATCCACTTCAAGCCGAATTGCGTGAACTGACCGGAGGGGGGGAGGGCGCGTGGAGGTGGTGCGGGAGAACAAAGACACCCTCGCGGAAGAGCCGCGGTCGGGATAGTTTGCTCCCGTTGCGCTGATGCGACTTCGCACTTCCTTCGCGCTTGCTTCCGTCATGACGCTCGTCGCAAGCAGCGGCGCGCCGCGGCGGGCGCTTGCGGCCGACGAAAAGGACTCGTGCCTCGCCGCGGCCGATCAGGGGCAGTCGCTCCGCGACGACGGCAAGTACACCGAGGCCCGCGAGCAGTTCCTCAGTTGCTCGAGGAACGCGTGCCCGAAGCTCGTTCACGACCAGTGCGCCGATTGGCTTCGCCAGCTCGACGAGTCGATCCCGACGGTCGTCTTCGGCCTGAAGGACGACAGGGGAAACGAAGTGACCGCCGTGCACGTCGTCGCGGACGACAAGCACCTGAGCGGCCTCGTCGACGGCAAACCCGTTCCGCTCGACCCCGGACCGCACGACATTCGATTCGAACGCGACAACCCCAGCCAATCGGTCAGCGTGCACGTCGTCCTCCGGGCAGGGGAAAAGAACCGCGACATCAACGCCGTCTTTCCTCCGCTGGAGGCGTCTCCTCCGGAAACGCCTCCCGAGCCATCGCCCCCGCCTCCGGCCACCGCGAGCAGTTCTCCAGCCGCCGAGGCACCGCCGGAGTCGCCTCCTCCGGCTCCGCCGTCGACCGGGGAGGCCCGCCGCGTGACGTCTATCTCGCTCCTGGCGGCCGGCGCGCTCGGCATCGGCTTGGGGGCGTACTTCGGCGTCAAGTCCCAGGACGAGGCGAGCATCGGGGACAGCACGGAGAAGTCGCTGGGCCGCGGGGGATGCGGCCCGGACGCCACGCCGGCCGACGCCCGGTGCAAGTCTCTGAACGACAGTCGTGACGCACAGAACCGCGACGCGACGCTCAACGTCGTATTCTACGCCGCGGGCGGCGCCCTCGCTGCGGGCGCGATTGCAACTTGGTTTCTTTGGCCCAAGCCCGCCGCGACGAAGCCGAGCGCCGCTTGGGTGGCGCCGAGCTTCGCGCCGAACGGGGTCGGGTTCTGCGCGGGTGGTGTCTTTTGACGATGGTCTGGTCCAATCCACATTTGTCCCGCTGCGCGGCCGCGACGGCCTTCATTGCGCTTGCCTTCGCGATCGAGAACTGCGGCGTCATGTCCTCGTCCTCCGACTGCGCCCAGCGGGCGACGTGCTCGTCGGGCGACGGAATCGAGGGCGGCAACGACTCGGGGGGCCCGGGCACCGACGCAGGCGACGACGCAAGCGGTCTCGACGCAACGATGACCGACGTGACGAGCGAGGACGTCGTCGTCGGCAACGATGTCGAGGAAGGGGGCGAAGACGCGCCCGGAGAAACGGCGGTAGAGGACGCGCCGATCGCCGATGTCACGACCGAGAAATCGGCCGCTGACGGGCCGTGCGTACCGACCGGCTCCGCCGAAAACTGCACCAACGGGATCGACGACAACTGCGACGGCCTGGTCGATTGCGCGGAGCCTTCTTGCCAGACGGCCGGGTACGCGTGCGTCGGAGCCGCGCCGGCCGGATGGTCGGGTCCTGATTTGTTTTGGACGGGGACGGCCGGAGCGACCGCCCCCGCCTGTCCGACCGGCTATCGTTCGATGGACGGGCACGCGGGCCCGACGGGCACCAACGGCACCTGCGCGTGCACCTGCACGGCCACGGGACAAGCGTGCACGGCGACCGCCGCCTTCCACAAGGACCAGGCCTGCTCCGATCCCGCTTGCAGCTCCGTCACGCTGACGGCGACGTCGACCGGACCGAGCGCGTGTACTCCCATCACGCCCCCTTCCGTGTGCGGGAACGCAGGTTCATTCGATGGCGGAGTTCCCGCTCCAACGGGGGGCACGTGCACGCCGCAGGTGACGAAGACGCCGGGATCGGCGGAGGGCTGGACCTCCTCGGCGCGGGTGTGCACCGCGCCAGCGGACGTCCCGGGCGGCTGCGCCGGAGCCAGCCAGCAGTGCGTCCTCGAGAGCCCGAGCTCGTTTGGCGCCGCGATCTGCGTGCATCAGAGCGGAGTCGCGTCCTGCCCGGCCGGCTATCCGACGAAGTCCCTCATTTACGGCGATGAAACGGATATGCGGGGCTGCGGGCCGTGCACTTGCAGCGCCAAGCCAACGGGCGGCACTTGCGCGGCCACCATCAACGTCTGGGGGGACCAGGCTGGCGGTTGTACCGGAAGCGTCGCGAGTACGTCCGCGCTGAGCACCACGTGCACCACGTACAGCGGCGCAAACTACAGTCCCGGTTATGCGCAAGGCAATTTCACTGTAACCCCGGGCACCTGCACGGTCGTGACGCAACCGACTCCGACCGGCGCGGTCATCGGAACGGGCCCCGTGACCGTGTGCTGCGCGAACTGACTTCGCGGCTTCCTTCGACGCCTGCCGCGAACGGCGGCCGACGCAGCCGCCGCGCCCGAGCGGCGCTTGAGCCGAAAGCCTGGGACGGCATCACTGCTCCCCTGGCAGCCGCCCATGTCTGCGTTCGTTCGACCTCCGTTGGACATCGCCCCGCAGCGGGGAAAAGCGCATCCGGACGATGAGGCGCTGGCGGAGGGGCTCATCGCCGGGGAGTCGTGGGCGGCGACGGCCGTCTACAAGAAGCACGGGCGGATGGTCTTCCGTTTCATCCACCGCGCGCTCGGTGTGACGGGCGACGCCGAGGATCTCACGCAAGAAGTCTTTTTGCAGGTGTTCTCCAAAGTGCGCGATCTCCGCAATCCGCGCGCGCTCAAGAGCTTCGTTTTTTCCGTCGCGGTCCGCGTTCTCAAGTGGGAGCTCCGGAGCCGCCGTACGCGGCGTTTCTTTTTGGTGTTGGGTGTCGAGCAATATCCCGAGCCCGCCGTCTCCGAGCTCGACGCGGAGTCGCGGCAAGCCATCCAGCGGCTCTATGCCATTCTCGATCGGCTGCGGATCCAGGAGCGGGTCGCCTTCGTGCTTCGCCACGTCGAGGAGCTGAAGCTCGAAGAGATCGGCGAAGCGCTCGGGGTGTCGCTCGCGACCGTGAAGCGGCGCCTCGAACGGGCCACGCGGATCGTTTCGCGCGAGATGGAACAAGACCCGACCCTGGCTCCCTACAGCCGCGGATCGCTCGCGAAGTCGGAGCCCCCGGCCATGCCCCGCGCGGTAGGCCGAGCGGCCGGGTCGTGACCACGTAAAATTGCGTCGTCGGCGGCGATTTGTCGGGTGAACTCCTACGGATTCGGAGGGCGCCTGACGAACGATGCTTCATCAAATCACATCCATCAGAGACATGCGGAGAATCGCTGCTGCTCCGACGCCGCCGAACCATCGGTGCGGGGAGGGCGCTCCGAGCGTCGCGAAAAGGCGCCAGGCCTCGCGTTGGTGCTACATCGTCAGGCGACGGTCGATGGGCGCTTCGCATCGGGTCGAGGCGAATTCATGAGCGGAAATCGGCTTAGGCAATCCACGGAGAATCACATGACGACGCACATTGGATGGGCACGAACGGCATTGGGGACCATCCTGGCCGGACTCGCCGGCGCAAGCATCTGGAACTGCAGCAGCGCGCAATCGCCCGGTTCGCCATCGAGCGACACGCACCCGGCGGGCAGCAGCAGCGGCGGGACCGAGACCCCGGGTTCGTCGTCCTCGTCCTCCGGCGGTGGAAACGGCGCGACCCCTAGCTCCGGCGGGAGCGGGAGCGTTGGGCCGGGGGCAGCCGGCTCCAGCAGCAGCAGCTCGGGGAATGTCGGCTCGTCCGGCGTTTCGAACGCCAGCAGCGGTTCGCCTGTGCCGAGCAGCAGCGGATCGTCGTCGGGGACCTCGACCGCGGGCAGCGGCGGAACGACCGGGAGCTCCGGCGCGAGCGGGAACGACGCGGGATCGACGGGCAGCGGGGGCGGCAGCAGCAGCAGCAGCGGAGCCGCGGGGAGCAGCGGAGCGAGTGGCAGCGGAGGGGGCGGGCCAACGAGCACCACGGTGGGCTTCGCCACCGACCGCGTCATCGTGACGGGCGTTCGCGGTACGACGACGCCCCCGGCGACCTCGATCATCAATCTGCACAACGGCGGAACGACCCCCATTTCGGTCACGGCTCTCGCCCTCAGCGGAACGAACGCCGCTCAGTTTCAAATCACTCCCCCCACGCTCCCGGCCATGATCGCCGCCGGCATGGATTTGCCCGTGACGGTGGAGCTCCTGACCACGGGCGCTGGCCTTCCGCCGGCGCCCAGCGACAAAAATCTCGGCTCGACGCTGGTCCAGGCGACACTCACGGCCACGCTCAGCACGGGCATGTCGACGGCGAGTGTCTTCGGGTTGGTCCTCATCCAGAGCAACTACGAGCCGACCCTCGGCCAAATCATGACGACGCTCGGGTACGCGCTCAACGTCGGGCAGGCACAAAACAACTGGAACCCCAACACGTCGATGAATCCGACGACGCTCCCGGGCATCGAGGCGGGTACGGACGAAGTGGCCGCTCCCTACTTCGTCAAAGCCGGCACGGGCATGGTCACGATGAGCGTCGTCGCACGTTTCTCGCCGGTCGGCATCCTGCCCTACGGTTGGTCCCCGAAGGGAACGCCAAAGACGGAGAACAAGGTCGGAACGATGTCGATGGTGACGGACGCGCAGACGTCCGACCATGCCAGGATGGTTCTTCCTCCCCTGGTCGCCGGAAGCGCGACGGCGTTCGACCCGGGAACGACCGAATTTAGCCTTTGGGTGTATTCGGATCAGTCCACGAATACGTGGAACGAAGGCGGCAAGGCGGAGAACGGCGACTACGACTACAGCATCGATACGTTGAACGTGCCGACCCCGAGCATCCACCGCTACAAGAGCTATCCGCTGAAGACCGCGGCCGGGGCTGTTCCCAATACGTACATGGTCGCGGTCGAGGAAGCCGCAAACGGCGATTACCAAGACTACGTGTTCTTGCTCGGCAACGTGACCGCGATGGCGCAGTAGCGGGCTTCCGCAGCGCGCATCCGAAGAGATCAACCACGTCGCGCGGCCGAAGCCATCACGACGGCGTCCACCACCGATGCGAGCGGAATCGCCGCCATCGCCTCGCCCGCGATCTTCGCGAGGTCGTCATCGAGGCGCTCGACGCGAAGACCGCGCAGAATCGTCTCACGCGCGTCGGAGCGCCCACGCCACCACTCGACGACCACGGGCGACGGCACCGTCAGCGGGACACCATTCTCGACCGCGGTTCGGTACACCTGGGCCATTCGTTGGCAGCGACGCTCCAGCGCAATCAGCGCGCCCGTGTCGAGCGTGAGTCCATTCACGCGCCGCCCCCACGCCGCTGGCGCTCTCTCGACGGCGGCTGGCCAGTGCCGCGCCATTCCGCACGGATGGATTCCTGTTCCTCGGGCGTAACCTGCGCCGCGGGGCCGAGCCAAGCGAGGAGCGCCTCGCGGTCCTCTTGTTCACGAATGTGACGAGCGCCTTCGGCGATCGCCGCGGACAGATTGCCTCCGTAGAGTTTTTTCGCCCGGCGCTTGAGTGCATCGAGGTCCGCGCGGTCGACCGACACGCTGATCTTCTTGGTACGCCCGGGTCGCGCGCTGGGCCGCGGCCTTGTCCGCGCAGCCACTGTGCCACCAAGGTAGCACAGTGGCGTTGGCGGGCCTCGCTGGACTAATACACGTACGCCAGCGCGAGTCGGCCCCCGTAGAACTGATCGAGCGCGCCGCCGGCGACGTAAGTGTCGCCGGGGACCGGCTTGAACGCGTAGAAGTAGCGCTCGTAGTCCGCAATGGCGCGGACCTCCCATCCCCGCGCCACTTCGTACGAAGCGCCCACCTGCGCGTCGACGCCGCCGGCGCTCGTGCCCTTGAAGCGTTCGCCGATGACGCCAGTAGCGAAAATGGCGCGCCATCCGAACCCCGCGCGGATCGCCAACTTGCCAACGGGGATGCGCGCGTCGACGGCGAGGCGGTTGCCGGAGCAATCCGAGGCGGGGAGCTCCGCCTCGAGCGCCTTGGTGGTGGTACCGAAGTCGACCGACTGCGCCGCGTAGCCGTCGGCGATGCCGATGATGAGGCCCGGGTCGCCTGTCGGGTGGATCCGGTAGCGCAGGCCCACGAAGTAAGAGCTCTCGGTCGTGTCGATGTTCGGGCCGCTGGCCACGGCCGACGTCAGAAAGAGCGAACGCGAGTAGCTTCCCGTGACGCCGAGATCCTTCAGAAACCCGCTTGAATCGGCGAACGGATAGCCCTCCGCGCTCACCGCCAGCATCGCCATGGGAAACGCCGAGAATTCGCGGAGGCTCCCCTGGATGTTCTGATTGTACGTAAAGTTACGCCCCGCGCCTTCGGCCCCGACCTCCACTTCGAAAAGGTTCTTGCCCACCGTTCCGCGCGGGCGGCTCGACGTCGAATCCGGCGACGACGGTGCGGGAGCGGGCGCAGGCTCGCTTCCCGTGCTGCTATTCGCCTCGGGCGCGGTCGCGGGGGCCGCCGCGGCCGCCGCGGGTTCCGCGGCTTTGTCAGCCGCCGCGGGCTTCGCCGCGGCCGCGGGAGAGGCCTCCGGCTCGGCCGACGCGAGCGCCGAATCGAGGAACGTCTTGAGCTTGCCCGAGTCGTCTTTGGACCGCTTGGGGGCGAGCGAGACTTCGTCGCTCTTCGCCGCGTCGTTGCGCCCCGCGCCGACGTAAACCAGCTTCACCAAGCGCTGCGTCTTTTCTTTGATGACGCGCGCGATGACCGCACCATCGAGGCCGGAAGCGGCGAGCGCCGTGCGCACCTTCCCGACCGTTCGATCGCGCGCGTCGCCTTCGAGGCTTTTCCCGAACGGAACCTTCTGTCCATGCTTCGCCAAGGCCGCGCTGAATGTGTCGGCCTCCGCGACCGTGGTCCCGGAGGGCACGTTGACGAGGAGCGTGTTTCGAATGGCGGCGGCGTCCGCTCCTTCGACATACACCGCGATGGTCACGTCTTTCGCCAAGACCGCGCGCGGAAACGCGATCACGACCACCGCCAGCAGCATTTGAATCAGCCTGGCGCGCACAACCGACCGACCGGACCCAGCGCATCGACTATCTGCAATCATGGCCATCCCGAGGTTCGCGCCGCCCACGACATGGAACTCGCCTCGCCGCAGAAATTGCGTCGTCGGGCGCCTGGGCGGACGCTTGTGCACTCTATACGGCACGATGTGCGTCAAGCCAGGAAAACACGGCGCTGAGACGCTTCGGTCATACCGCGCGGTCGCCGTAGACCCCCACCCCGTCGCTATCCCGTACGACAGGACTGTATCTTCTCGGTAAATAAGGAATAAGCGCCCTGCGTGATGGCCCCTGGGATGTCGAGACACTTTCCATCCGTGAGCCATGCAAGCGACTGGACCGATGGTTGTGCTCGTCGGCTTCGCTGCGTAAGCTATCCGCCCCCTGCACCGCTTTCCCCATCGAGGACGTAATGATGAAGCGTGACCTCCGTTTCTCGCGTCGCAACTTGCTCCAGGCCATTGGCGCGGGCGCGGCCCTCCTGCCGCTTCTCGAGTCCGACAAGGCCGACGCCGCCTGTCTCGTAGGCGGAATCAAGCGGATGTACATCTTCTGCTGGCCCAACGGGATGCTCAGCAGCATCAATAGCTGGGCCACGAAGGGCAACGATCCCACGAGCTGGCAGCTCGCCCCGTTCCAGACGAACGCCGGCAACCTCACGGCGCTCATGCCGGACCTCCTTCTGTTGGAAGGCGTCGACTACACCGCCATCAAGCAAATGCCCGGCAGCGGCGAGCGCACCGGCCACGCCTGCTACCCGGTGATGCTCACGGGCGCGTACTACCAAACGCTCTCCACCTCGACCGCCGCGGACATCGCGGGCGGCCCGTCGGTGGACCAGTACGTCGGCAGCGCCCTCAAGACGGCGGGCTATGGGGGCCTCACCAGCCTGAACCTCGGGAGCTTCGTGCAGAGCACGGGGCACCTGTCCTGGAAGTCGGCCGGCAACGTGGTGCTTCCCAACCTCGACCCCACGAGCGTCTTCAACCAGCTCTTCAGCGGGGCGATGACGGCCCCGGCGACGGTGGCAACCGCGCCCCCGGCCATGACGACCCCCGCGGGCATGATGGCCCCGCCGACCGCCATGAGCAACGCGGCCAACATCAAGAAGAGCATTCTCGACTACGTCAGCGCCGACCTGACCCGATTCTCGAACGTGGTCGGAACGGCGGACAAGGCGAATATCGAGTCGCACCTGACGTCGGTCCGGGCCATCGAGATGCAGCTCCAGACGATGGGGAATACCGGGATGGCCTCGACCAAGGGGGCCACGGTCACCACGGCATCGCCCTCGATAGGCAATGCGGCCTGCAACCCTCCGGCGCAGAGCAGCGTCGTTGCGCCCGGCAAAACCTCGGTGGGGGTAGACGTCCAGGCCAAGCTCATGGCCCAGATGGCAGTCGCCGCATTCGCCGCCGACATGACGCGCGTCGTCGTCCAGCAGATCGGCGACCAGGGTGCCGGACAGCTCGTCCTCACCTGGATCAACAACACGATGGGCGTCCCCTACGCGGCCGGCGGCCCCAATCCCCCCGACGCGAACACAGGCGACGTGAACGGCTTCCACGCGATTGCCCACCGCAACGTGGCTGACAAGGTCCTCTGCGATACCTGGTTCGCGTCGATGAACGGATACATCATCGGCCTCATGAAGGGCATTACCGACGCGACGGGCGCGTCGATGCTCGACAGCAGCGTCTTCGTCGGCATGAACAACATGCGCGCGGGTCTCCACGACACGACCAACATCCCGGTCTACATGGCGGGAAGCTGCGGCGGCTACTTCAAGACTGGACGGAGCCTAGCGATCCCGGCGGGCACGCCGCACAACGGCTTGCTCGTCGCGCTCTGCAACGCAATGGGTACTCCCGCTCCCGGGGGAGGCACCTACTTCGGACAATCGACGTACACGGGTGAGTTGACGGTCCTCAAGGGTTGAGATTGGCCAAGAGAGCGAACTGGAGAAATCGATGAAAGCTCAAAAACTGTGGCGGTCATCCCTGCTGATCGCGGCTCTGATTCCGGCTGGAGTGGTCGCGGCGTGCAGCGCCGAAGTGGGTACTAGCGGGAAGGGATTCCCGGGCAGCACTTCGGGCGGCGGGAACGGCGGCGGCACCACCAACAACGGCAGCGGTGCGGGTAGCGGTGGAACAGCCGCGGGCGGGGCAACCGGCGGCGGCAACACAAACCCGGCGATGCCGGCGACCGCGGCGCCGCCGAGCGGTACGCTTCCTACCGCGCAAGTTCCGGAGAGCGCGGGCATCCTCCAGATGCGGCGACTCACCTATAGCGAATACGACAACGCGCTCGGCGTGCTCATTGGCGACACCACGCGCCCCGCGGAAGACACGAGCCATCCCTGGGCGGCGGACTCGCAGAATACGAACGGCTTTGCCTCGCCGAACAGCATAGCCGACCAGCAGGTCAGCAACTTCTACGCGGCCGTCGACGCGCTCGTCGAGGCGGCGATCACCGCCGGCAAGCTGCCCATCCCGTCCGGATGCGCGACCCCGACGACCACGGCCGAGACTTCGTGCGCGACGACGTTCATCACGACCTTCGGCCAGCAGGTCTATCGTCGGCCCGTCTCGACCGCCGAGCAGACCGACCTCATGACGCTCTTCACGCAAGTGCGTTCGATGTACGGCCAGAGCTTCACCGAGGCGCTGGGCTCCGTCGCGAAGGGCATGCTGAACTCGCCCAACTTCCTCTACCACTGGGAAATCGGTCCGACCGCGCCGAAGGTGGGCTCCGACGGCCTCGTGCCGCTCACTTCGTGGCAGATCGCATCGCGCCTGGCCGAGTCGTTTTGGGACAGCATCCCCGATGCGACGCTCTTGACGGCCGCGCAAAACGGACAGCTCAGCACGCCGGCCCAAGTCGCCGCGCAAGCGACCCGGATGATCGCGGACCCGCGGGCCTCGGCCGCCCTCCTCGACCTTTACGAGCAGTGGATTCTGTCGGTCGGCACCC
>Ga0265316_10002667_pt1 | contig 18375 bp, 17 predicted proteins | sample 4522metaG_FD_202092 | JGI IMG/M metagenome (GOLD analysis project Ga0265316, IMG submission 202092) | Rhizosphere microbial communities from Carex aquatilis grown in University of Washington, Seatle, WA, United States - 4-5-22 metaG | ecosystem: Host-associated > Plants > Roots > Rhizosphere >... | reverse complement strand
GCCGAGGACCCGGACAGGCGAGCCGGCCGCCTCCGCCGCCGTGGCCAGATCGCCCGCGTGCGTGAGCAGGACGAATTCGGTCTCGTATCGGTCGCGGTCGAGTCGCTGGGCGAGCGTCACCATCTTCCGCTCTGCCCCGCCGACGTCCAGCGAAGGCGCGAGGAATGCGACCCGAAGCGGCCGGCTCATCGCGCCGGCTCCGGGGCCCGCGTGATACGGCGCAGGATGGTCTCCACGACGGGCCGCAGCTCGTCCAGGCGCAGGAGCCTGGCCATGCCCAGGTATGCGCAGCCGCCGAAAGCGGCCAGCCCGACCAGGGCCGCGATGGCCCCGAACAGGCTCAGCTTCGGTATGAGCGCCCAGACGGCGACGGCTACGAGCACGCCGGGGACCAGGCTGGCGAGCAGGGACCGGGCGGTGGTCGAGACGATCGGCCGCAGGGCGAAGTCGGGCTCGCGGCGATGGAGCTGCACGGCCAGCACGGACGCGACCACGACGATCGTCACCGACGTGGACAGGGCCACGCCCGCGACTCCGATGGTCAGCCCGAAGACGATGTCGAGGATGACGTTGAGGGCGGCGTTCAAGCCGGCCGCGACCGCTATCAGGCCGCCCCGTCGCCGGGCGTTGTGCGCGCCGGTCAGCACGGGCTGGACCATCGTCAGCAGGATCATCGGCGCCAGGGCGACCACGACGACGGACGTGGTCCTGGTCGCCGCCGCGTCGAAGGCGCCTCGCTCGAAGGCGACCTGGACGATCAGCGGCGCCAGCGCGGCGGCGGCGACGACGACCGGCATGAAGAGCGCGATCGTCGCCCGAAGCGCTCGCTCGGCGCCCGCGCCCAGCCCGGACGCCGACGGACGGGCGAGATGGACCAGCGTCGGATACAGGACCAGCATCCAGGCTGTGTTGAGCGATCCGATCGATTCGAGCACCACCAGCTGCCCGTAGTTGAGCGAGCTGACCGCGCCGGCGCCCAAGATCGACGCAGTCGCTCTGTCGGCGAGCAGGTTGAACTGGACGACGGTGGCGCCGGCCAGGAGCGGCAGGGCGTGACGGACGAACCGCCGGAGATGCTCGCGATCGTACGTGAGCGCGAGCCTTGGCCGGAGGTCCCTGGCCACGAGATAGGCTGCCACCAGAGCGATGGACGCCACGTATCCGAGGTCCAGGCCGACGGCGACGCCCTGTAGACCCATCGAGCCCCAGAACACCACGGTGAAAACGAGGGAGACGATCGGGTTCGCCGCCAGGCCGAGGGCGATCGGGGCGAACAGCCGGTCGGCCTGACACAACGTGGCCAGCGTGACCCAGAGCACGGACAGGCCCAGGATCGGAGCCACGATCCGCAGGAAGTCGACGGCGTCCTGGCTGGTCTCCGCGGCGAGCCCCGGGCCGGAGACGGCGATGACCTGAACCGGGAACAGGTACAGGAGCCCCATCCCGAGGAGAGCGACGATGGCCGACCAGGTCAGCACGAAGCCCGCGAACCTGGACGCCTCGGTCCGCCCGCGCCCGGCGACGACCTCCAGATAGGCCGGCACCGTGGCCTGCCGCAGGCCGCTGGAGATAATGGCCCCGACGATGACGGGCAGCACCTGGGCCACCAGCAGCGCGTCGAGGTCCGGCGACGTACCGACGCGGGCGGCCACGAACAGCGTCCGGACGAGAGCGAAGAGCTGGCCGATCAGACCGCCGACTGTGACCAGAGCCGTCGGCCGACCCAGAGATCCCAGCGAAAGCGACGGTCCCGTCTCATCGACGCCCAATGACGCCATCTAGGCCGGCATCGAATTGGGGCTCGCCTCTGCCTTTGCCGCCTCCCGATAGGCGGCGACGCAGCGGGCCACGCCTTCCTCGAACGGCACCACGACGGAGTACCCGAGGCGGTCCCGGGCCACGCTTATGTCGGCATGCGAGAACGGGGCGTCGCCCGCCCGGGGCGACTCGAAGACTGGGTCGATCCGAGCGCCGACTTCGCGCTCGATGGCCGCCAGAAGGTCCAGCACGGAGTGCCGTTCGCCGCAGCCGATGTTGCACGTCAGTCTCGACGCCCCGGCAGCCGCGGCGGCCAGGAGGTTCGCGGACACCACGTTGTCGACGTACGTGAAGTCGCGCGACTGCGTCCCGTCTCCATACACCACGGGCCGCCGGCCCGCGAGCGCGGCGGTGATGAACCGCGGAATCGCCGCGGAGTATTCGCTCCTCGGGTCCTGGCCCGGTCCGAAGATGTTGAAGTAGCGCAGCGCCACCGTCTCGACCCCGTACAACTCGCCCAGGTTGTGCAGGTAGAACTCCGCGGCGAGCTTGCTGATGGCGTAGGGCGAACCCGGCCGCGGCGTCTGGGTCTCGCGCCGCGGCAGCTCGGGGCTGTCCCCGTACACGGAAGACGACCCCGCGAGGATCACCCGGCGGGCTCCTCTTCGGGCGGCCGCCAGCATGACTTCGATGGTGCCCGAAGTGTTCACTTCGTTGGAGCGGCGCGGTTCCCGGACCGATCGAGTCACCGACGGCAGCCCGGCTTCATGGAATACCACTTCGCAGCCACGCATGGCCCGGTCGAGCGCGGCCGCATCGCGAACGTCCGCCTCCACGAATTCGATCCGCCCCTCGAACGGCACGAGGCGTTCGCGCAGGCCAGTTTCCAGGTCGTCGATGACGGCGACTTCGTCGCCGCGGTCGAGCAGGGCCCGGACGAGGTGGTGACCGATGAAGCCGGCACCGCCAGTGACCAGCGCTCTCAACGACTCTCCTTCGCGACTGCGGTGGCGGCGAACACTGCCCCGACTACTCCGTCCCCGATGAGGCGCGAACCAGTCTCAGAGCGAAACTATCCGGTCGGACTTCACGGCGCCGAGCGCGTTGCGGGTGTCGAGGACGACGCCCACCTGACCCGCCAGGGCAACGTAGTCGATGCTCGAATGGGGCGTTATGACCACGGCCGCGTCGGCCCCGACCGCTCCGGCAGGCCAGACTCTATCGAGCGGAACCGATGGTCGCAAGACGCCGTCGACGATGATCCCGGTCGCCAGTGGATCGTGGACCAGAACCTCCACGCCGCGGGACTCGAGTTCGTGGATCACCCCGACCGCAGGTGAGTGGCGCGAGTCGGCGATGTCCGGCTTGTACGCCAGGCCGACGACGATCACGCGCGCCCCCGTCATGACGCGGCCGCGCTCGGCAAGCAGCGCCGCCAGCCGATCCGCCACGTGCCCGGGCATTCGCGCGGTGGCTCGGAACGAGGCGGCGATCACGTCGGAAACCAGGCCCTTGCGCTCGGCCGCGGCCTCGAGGTAGCGGGGCGAGACCGGGATGCAGTCGCCGCCGATGCCCGGCCCCGGGTAATGGGCCATGAACGCGAAGGGCTTCGAGGCGGCGGCGTGGATCACATCCCAGGGGTTGACCCCGAAGCGGTCGCACAAAACCGCCAGCTCGTTGACGAAGCTGATGTTGATGAAGCGGAAGGTGTTCTCGACGAGCTTGGCCAGCTCTCCGGTCTCGAGTGAAGCGACCGGCATGGCGGTCGTCACGAATGAGGCGACGAACTCGCGGCCTCGCTCGAGGCAGGCATCGGTGGCACCGGCCACGAGCTTGGTCGTGTTGCCGACGTTGAACACGGGGTCGCCGGGGTTGATCCGTTCGGGGCTGAACGCGACGAAGATGTCCTCGCCGACCTTTCGACCCGCGGCGTTGAGCGGATCGACGAGCAGGCGGCGCGTTGTGCCGGGCACGACCGTGCACTGCATCACGATCAGGGCTCCGTCCGAGACGTACTGGAGAACCGTTTCGCAGGCCCGCTCCACCGGGACTTCATAGGGCCGGCCTTCGCTGTCGATCGGCGTGGGCACGCTAATGACCACGACCTCGGCCTGGGCGATTGCGGCAGCGTCGGCGGTTGCGGTGAGGGACCCGTTCTGAATCAGCGGGGCGATGGCGGCGGCAGCGATTCCGCTGGTGGCATGACCGCCGTTGATGCTGGCGACCTTAGCCGCATCGATGTCCAGGCCCGTGGTGCGATGCCCGGCGGTGGCGATCGCGGTCGCGGTGGGAAGACCGGCGAAACCAAGCCCGATGACGCAGACACGCTTTAGCGGAGCGGGGCTGGGGGCGTTCCGCTCGATCTTGGGGTCGACCAACATATCCTTCGACAAGCCGTCCTGGTGCAGCGGGGCCGCTCAGGCCGTGTGCCCGAGCGGAAGGCCGCGTCGTCGATCTCCGCAGTGACTTGCGGGGTTTGGTCGAGTATCCCACACCACGACGGGTCCCGTTACGGCTCCATCGGGCCTATGGTTTCGGGCCGAAAGCGCTCAGTGGCCGCAGGAAGCGGGAGCGACGCCTTCCATGCCGTAGTAGCGGCTGTCGGTGCCGAAGAGGTAGACCGACAGGCTCGAAACCATGGACAGCTTCAGCCGGCTCGTCCAGTCGCCCTTGGTCAGCGTCGACGCCGGATGGTAGTCGTAGGGCGGCCCGAGCACGCACTGGGTCACGTCGCCGGTTCCAAGGTGCTGAACGATGGAGACGTAGTTCTTGGCCGTGTTGAGCGGGAAGTTGGTCTGGATCAGTTTGGCTCCGAGCGACAGGACCTTGGGCAGCGCGATGATGCCGGAGGGCGTGGCGAGCTTGCGCGCCGCGGCGAGCATCAGATCCTGCTGGCGGCCGGCCCGGACATAGTCGTTGCCGCCGTTGTGGCGCGAGCGGGCGTACTTCAACGCCTGACCGCCGTTCAGGCAGATGTTTCCGCTGCCGATGTACGTCTGCGTCGACGGGTCGATGATCGCCTTGGCGTTGTAGACGCACACGTCGTGGCCCGGCAGAGCGTTGACCAGGCTCGGGAAATTGGCCATGTCGATGGCGGCGTAGTAGTCGACCTTGACGCCCACCAGGAAGCCGACTTCGTTGGCCAGCGCGGTGAACGACGGGTCCGGGGCGTGGATCAAGCCCTTGGCGACGAGGTTGGCGAAGTTGTTGATCTTGGTGTTCACGCCGGTCGTGCCGCCCCAGTAGTAGTCGAAGTCGGCCGTGTCTCGGGGGATGCTCACCATCGCGACCTTGCCCGTGTCGGTGTCGAGGCTGACGAGCATGATCGCGTCATTCATGGAGCTGGTTCGTCCGGGCAGCCAGTCGATGCCGGTCAGCAACACGGTGATGCGGTTCGACGGCTCAGCCGACGGCGTCGCCTGGGGGGTCGGGTTCGGGTTGAGGGAGCCGGGTGGCTGCCACGCGGGCGTGGGCGACGGCGTTGGAGACGCCAGCGCCAGCGAACTCGTGCCTGGGGTCGGCTGCGTGTTGGGCACCAGGACGTTGCTGGACACGTCGACGTCGAACGAGTAGACGGACCAGGCGTAGTAGACGAGCTCGCCGTGGGCGGCCACGACGATGACCAGGAGTATCGCGAGAACGGCGGAGTCCAGAATTCGCGGCCGGCGACGCGGCCCGGTCGTGGCGTACGCGTGGAACATGGACGCGGCCCGCCAGACGCCGAGAACCACACCGCCGATGACGAAGGTCAGGGCGAACGACGAATCGAGGAAGCTCGCCCCGAAGTACAGGACGCCGTTGAGGACCTGCAGCACCAGCCAGATGGTCGCGATGACCACAGGCACGGCGAATACCAGGGCCGCGACGAGCCGCCGGCCGTAGAGCTGCCCGAGGCCCGGCCAGATGAACGACAGGGACGCGGCGAGGAGCGGCGAGCGGCCTCTGGGCGAGCCTGTGCCTGTCGCCGTGGGGGCTTCGGCCGGCGGCGCGGACGCCTCCGGCGCGCCCGAGACCTCCGTCCCGGACGGCGTCCCGACCTCAGGCTCGACGGGCTGGGTTTCTCCTGGCTCGCTCATCCGACTCCAATCGCCCCTTCATGACTTGCGGCTGCGCGCGACCGCTTGCTGCGCTGATCCTACCCCTCTCGCGCCACGACGGCCCTGTGGCGGGCTGCTGGCGCGAACGCACGGGGTGGAGCGTACCCGACGCGGGCGTGCCGCGGAGTGTGACTCAGGGCGACACGGCAGGGGCGAACGTGCCGCCGATTCGACGCCGGCCGGCCCGCTGGTCGCCGCTCGTTTCGGCTGGCGAGGCGGGCCGCGGAGCCCCTACATCATCACCAGGCCGCCGTCCACGGCCAGTACCTGGCCCGTGATATAGCCGGCCTCGTCGGAGGCGAGGAACGTGACGGCGTTGGCGATGTCCTCGACCGTCCCGAAGTGCCCGAGGGGAGTCTGGGCCTTGATCTGGTCGGTCAGGGCGGCCGGCAGATCCTTGGTCAGCTCGGTGACGATGAACCCCGGGGCGACGGCATTGCAGGTGATGCCGCGAGAGGCGACCTCGCGTGCGGTGGCCTTCGTGAGCCCGATGAGGCCGGCCTTGGACGACGAGTAGTTCGCCTGGCCCATCTGGCCGGCCTGGCCCGAGACGCTCGACATGTTGATGATCCGGCCGGCGTGCGCCTTGAGCATCGGGCGGATGGCCGCCTTGATCATGTAGAAGGCGCCGAAGAGATTGACTTCGAGGACCTTCTTCCAGTCGTCGATGGGCATCCGCATGATGAGGTCGTCGCGCGTGATCCCGGCGTTGTTGACCAGGATGTCCACCTTGCCGAAGGCTTCGACAACCGCGGCGACGGCCTTGACGCAGGCTTCGGGGTCGGTGACGTCGGCCGGGACGTAGAGCGCCTTGCGCCCGAGGGCCTGGATCTCGGCAACGGTGGCCGCGGCGACTTCGGGCCGTCCCACGTCGACGAAGGCGATGTCGGCGCCCTGGCGCGCGAGATTGAGGCAGATGGCCTTGCCGATGCCGCGTGCTCCGCCCGTCACGAGAGCGGACTTGCCGGACAGATCGATCATGTCGTTTCCTCCTCGGTGTCTGCGATCTTCGCCTCCGGCGCCCCGGCAGGCGGAGCGTCGATTTCGTGGGTGGCTGGCGTCAGGTCATCTCTTTCGGGCCGCAACGCACGGCGGTCCTCACGCGGCAAACAAGCCGCAGGTCGATCATCTGGTGGCGGAGGCCTCCTTGCGGGACCTCTCGAGGAGCCACTCCAGGGCGGGCGGGAACGGGTTGACCGGCCCGAGGTAGCCCGCCAGCACGACCACGTCGGACTGACCGATGGCATTCGCGCGGGCCGACGCGGCCGGGTCGGCGGTCCACTCCAGCGCGATCGCACCGGACGTCAGGCCCGCCCCGAAGGCCACGAGCAGCAGCCGGTCGCCCTGCTTCACTCTGCCCGAGCCCACGGCCTCCGAGAGGGCGAGCGGCACCGAGGCGGCCGAGGTGTTGCCGTAGTGGTTGACGTTGACGAAGACTCGCTCCATCGGGAAGTCGAGCGACTTCGCGAGAGCCTCGATGATGCGGATGTTGGCCTGATGGGGAATGACCAGGTCGACGTCGGGCAGACCTAGACCGGCCTTCTCGAGGGCCTTGATCGAGGTCGAGCCGAGGGTTCGGACGGCCATCTTGAAGGTCTCGCTGCCCTTCATCTTCATGTAATGCTCGCGAGCTTCCAGGGTCGCCGCGGTTGCCGGTCGAGCCGCGCCGCCGGCCGGCAGCCAGATGTAATAGGCGCCGGCGGGCTCGGTCGTCAGCTCGATGCCCAGCGTTCCGCCCGCCTCGTCCGAGGCCGAGAGCACGACGGCGCCGGCTCCGTCCCCGAACAGGATGCATGTGCCCCGGTCGGTCCAGTCGGTGCAGCGGCTGAGCGTCTCCGCGCCGATGACCAGGACGTGCCTGGCCATGCCGCTGATGATGTAGGCGGCGGCGGTCGCGTAGCCGAACACGAAGCCCGAGCAGGCCGCGGCCAGGTCCATCGCCGCCGCGCGCTTGTTCCCGATGGCGTCCTTGACCAGGGCGGCGGCGGACGGCATGGGGTAGTCCGGTGTGAGCGTCCCGACGAGGATCAGGTCGATGTCGTCGGGCTGGAGGCCGGCAACCGCGATGGCTCGCAGCCCGGCCACAGCCGCCATGCTGGCGGTGGTCTCGTCGGGTCCGGCGATGCGACGTTCGCAGATACCCGTGCGGCTGACGATCCATTCGTCCGACGTCTCGACCATCTGCTCTAGGTCGGCGTTGGTGAGGATCTGACTCGGCGCGTATGCGCCCCAACCTGTGATGCGGACCCCTGGCACGGGTCCGGCCCTCACGGTTCCACCTCGATGAGGGTCTGCTTCGCCTTCACCAGCTTCCCGGCCTCGGCCACGATGCGTACGACCCTGCCCGAAGCGTCGGACTTGATCTCGTTGAACAGCTTCATGGCCTCGATCAACCCGATGACCTGCCCGACGGTTACCGGCTGGCCGACGGCGACGTACGGCGGAGCGCTCGGCGACGAAGAGGCATAGTAGATGCCGGTCAAGGGCGCCCGAACGGCTTTGGCCGCCGAAACGGGGACGGCGGGCTCGGCGGGCGAGGACGCGGCCAGGGCAACTTCGGCGGACGAGGCGGCCGACCCGGGCGCCGTTGCAGCGGGGGCCGGAACGGCCGGCTTGCGCAGGACGATGGTCGACTCTCCGGCCTGCACTTCGAGCTCGGCGAGGTCGCTCTTCTCCAGAAGAAGGCCGAGCTTGTCGATCAGGCCTAGCAGCGAGGAAGCCTCGGCCGACAGCGCCGGGCTCTCGCCGGTCCCGGGCGCGGCATCGGCGGGCGAGGTTGGTTTCTTGTCTGTGTCAGCCATCGTCGCGCCCTCTACTCGTGCCAGCGCCGGATCACGAGGGCGCTGTTCTGGCCACCGAAGCCAAAGGAATTGGAGACCGCAACCTCGATCTCGCGGCGGCGTGCCTTGTTCGGCGTCAGATCGAGTCCGGCGCCGGCGGGGTCGGGGTCCTCGAGGTTTATCGTCGGCGGCACGATGCCGGTCCGGATGCTCATGATGGTCGCGATCGCCTCGATCGCGCCGGCGGCACCGAGAGTGTGCCCGATCATGCTCTTGTTGGCGGTGATGCTCACCTGCCCGGCCCGCTCGCCGAAGAGCGTGTGCATCGCCTCCAGCTCGCGGGGGTCGCCCTCGGGCGTGGACGTGGCGTGGGCGTTGACCATGGTCACGTCGTCCACGGTCAGATGCGCCTTCTCCAAGGCGCGGCGGATGGCCCGCACGGCACCGGCCCCGCCGGGCGCCGGAAGCGTGATGTGCGACGCGTCGGCCGTGGCGCCGTAGCCCACGATCTCGGCGAGCGGCTCCGCTCCGCGGGCGCGGGCGTGGTCGATGGTCTCCAGGACGACGACGCCGCATCCCTCGCCGATGATGAAGCCGTCGCGATGCTGATCGAACGGCCGCGACGCGCGCCCCGGCTCGTCGTTGCGCGTGGAGAGAGCCCGCATGGCCGCGAAGCCGCCGACCAGCGATTCGTGCATCGTCGCTTCGGAGCCGCCGGCGAGCATGACGTCCGCGTCGCCGCGCCGGATGATCTCCCAGGCCTCGCCGATCGAGTGGCCGCCGGTGGCGCATGCCGAAACGACGCCGAAGTTCGGGCCCTGCTGGCCGAACATGATCGCCGTGACGCCGGCCGCCAGGTTGCCGATGGCCATCGGGATCAGGAAGGGCGACATACGGTCGGGGCCGCGCTGGCCCATCAGCAGGATCTGATCGGCCAGCGTCTGGATGCCGCCGATGCCGGTCCCGATCACGACCCCCGCCCGCTCCGCCTCGAGCCCTTCCATGCGGGCCGGCAGGCCGGCCTGGTCCATGGCCTGGCGCGCCGCCACGAGCGCGAACTGGACATAGCGGTCGTTGCGCCGCTGCTCCTTGCGGTCCAGGACCGCGGACGAGTCGAAGCCTTTGACCTCGGCGCCGATGCGGGTGGTCAGGCGCGACGGATCGAACTGCGTGATGGTGGCCACGCCGGAGCGGCCGTTGACGAGACCGTCCCAGGTGGTGGCGACGTCGGTGCCGAGCGCGGTCAGAGCCCCCATGCCGGTGACGACAACCCGGGGCGTGGAATTGGAGCTCATCGGACAAGCTTCCCCGTGCGGATTGTGGCGGCCCTGTAAACGTCGCCGGGCAGGCCGCGCGCGGAGACCGCGTTCGCGGCAGCCATGACGTCGTAGCCGGTGCGCCGGATCTCGGCCGTTACCTTGCCTTCATCGATCTCGATCAGAGCCCAGGTCGCCGTCGGGTCGCCGTCGAAGACGTATCCGGCGCTGCCGTCGTTGACGAGCGTCCGCCAGCCGATCTCGCGGACCTCGGGCACATGGGTATGGCCGCACACGATGACCGACGCGTCGGTCCTGCCGACGCGGTCGATGGTGACGACCTGATCGAGGTCGGGCGGCAGCCCGTCGGTCAGCGAGCCAGGTGAGGCATGGCAGAACAGCACGAGCGTGTCGTCGACCCGCAGCCGGCGCTCCCAGGGCAGGTGGCGCATGTAGTCCACCCGTTCGTCGCCGAGCTGGTCGCGCGCCCACTCGGTCGCGACCTTGTAAGAATCGGGCGCGCCCTCGGTGAACCACGGGAAGGCGGCGGTGTAGTCGCCGTCGGTCACAGCCAGGTCGGTGTTGCCGCAGATGACGAAGGCGCCGGCCTTCTCGAGCTCGCGGACCAGATCCACCGTGCCGGCCGGGTCGGGGCCGTTGAGGGCCAGGTCGCCGCAGATGGCGACGTAATCCGGGCGGGCGGCGTCGACCGCCTTGCGGACCTCCTGCAGCGCGAGCAGGTTTCCGTGAACGTCTGACAGCGCGGCGATCCGGACCATCAGCGCAGCGCGCTCTCTGGGGCGATGATGAAGCTCAGGAGCGCTTCGCAGGCGACGTCGCCGTTGACGGTGGCGACGCCCTTGCCGCGACCGAACTTGCTGCCGAGCCGTTCCATCGTGACCTCGAGGCGGAGCTGGTCGCCGGGCGTGACGATGTGCTTGAAGCGGCACTCGTCGATGGCGGCGAACAGGCCGAGGCGATCGCCGAAGCCGGGCTGCTGGGCCACGTAGACGCCCATGGTCTGAGCCAGAGCCTCGATCTGCAGGACTCCGGGCATGATCGGCTGGCCCTGGAAGTGGCCCTGGAAGAACCACTCGGTCGCGGTCACGGACTTGAGCCCGACGATCCGCTTGGCCTCGGCGTCGTACTCGACGATGCGGTCGACCAGCAGGAACGGCCAGCGATGCGGGATCAGCTGCTCGATCTGGCGGGTTGTCAGGATGGGCGCGTTGCTCGCGGCGTTCTCGGGCACTGGCGGCTCCTAGGGCTGGCGGTTCAGCGGTTGCCGGCGGCCACGAACGGGGCGCTGCCGACACGGTCGAGCAGGTTCGTCGTCACCTTGCCGTCGATGAAGACCTCGTTGGCGAGGATCGCCCGGTGGAGGTCGATGTTGGTGGTCAGGCCGTCGACGAGCAATTCCCGCAGCGCGGCGTCGCCGCGGGCGATCGCCTGGGTCCGATCGGGCGCCCAGACGGAGAGCTTGCCCAGCAGCGAGTCGTAGTAGGGCGGCACTTCGTAGCCGGGGTAGATGTGAGTGTCCATGCGAACGCCCGGGCCGCCCGGAGCGAGGTATCCCAGCACCTGGCCGGCCTGCGGCCGGAAGTCGTTGCTCGGATCCTCGGCCAGGATGCGGAACTCGATGGCGTGGCCGGTCGAGACGACGTCCGCCTGGGTCATGCCGAGCGGCTCGCCGGCCGCGATCTTGATCTGCATCGCGACCATGTCGATGCCGGTGCACAGCTCGGTGATCGGATGCTCGACCTGGACGCGGCAGTTGATCTCGATGAAATACGCCTCGCCGGCCGAGTCGACGAGGAACTCCAGGGTGCCGAGGTTCTCGTAGCCGGCCTCGACGACGGCCCGGACGGCCCGTGAGCAAAGGTCCTGGCGGGCGGCTTCGGTGAGAGCCGGGCTCGGCGTCTCCTCGATGATCTTCTGGTGGCGGCGCTGCACCGAGCAGTCCCGTTCGCCCATGTGGATCGCCTGACCGAAACGGTCGACCGCCACCTGGATCTCCACGTGGCGGTTGTCGTCGAGGTACTTCTCCAGGTAGAGCGAGTCGTCGCCGAAGGCGGCCTTGGCCTCCGAGCGGCTGACTTTGAGCGTGGACTCCAGCTCGCGCGGAGTCTTGACCAGGCGCATGCCCTTGCCGCCGCCACCGGCGGACGGCTTGATCAGCACCGGATAGCCGATCCGCTCCGCCTCCTCCAGCGCATGAGCCTCATCGCGCAGCATTCCGGAGCCCGGGATCGTGCGCAGGCCGTGGCCTTCCAGCAGGCGGCGAGTACCCTCCTTGGAGGCGAACCGCTCCAGCACCTCGGCCGGCGGGCCGATGAACGTCAAGCCGTGGGCGCGCACGACGTCGGCGAAGCCCGCGTCCTCGGACAGGAAGCCGTAGCCGGGGTGGATCGCGTCGCAGCCGGTCACGATCGCGGCCGAGACCACCGCCGGAGCAGACAGATAGCTGCGCCGTGCGTCCGCCGGGCCGATGCAGATGGCCTCGTCGGCGAGCTGGGCAGCCAGGCTGTCGCGGTCGGCTTCGCTGTACGCGACCACGGCCCCGATGCCCAGGGTTCGGCAGGCGCGCAGGATGCGGAGGGCGATCTCGCCCCGGTTGGCGATCAGGATCTTGCTGAACATCAGGCTTCCCCGAGGACGGCGGCGGCTTCCCGGTCCGCCCCGTTGACGTCGAGGCTGCGCGAGTTCTCCGGCAGCTCGATGCGAATCAGCTCCTGGCCGTACTCGACGGCTTCGCCGGCTTCCACCAGGCTCGACCCGATCACGCCGTCAACGGGCGCGACCACATCCTCCCGCACGCCGAGCACGTCGACCGTGCCCAGGCGCTCACCGGCGCGGACCCTCATCCCGACGGCCAGGTCCTTGCGCGGCTGGAACATTCCCACCGCCGGCGAGATCGCCACGATCGGCAGGTTGGCCGCTTCGCGCGCCTCGTCCTCCTCGCGGGCCAGTCGCTGGCGCTCCTCGGCGGCGTTGTGGACGGCGCCGGTCGCCGAACCGCGGCCCGCCGCGTGGCCCTGCCCGGCGTGCAGCTCGACCGAGCCGTGGCCGGCGGCCTTCGCGGCGCCCGGCCCGGCCGGCTTGCGGATGCGCGCCTTCCATTCGCCCTCGCGCACCTCGATCTCACCCAGGCCGCTGCTCGCCAGCCTGGCGATCAGGGCCGGCAGGAGATCGTCGGCGAGGCGGGAGATCGCCGCGTGGTCGCGCTCGGTGCGCGGGTCGATACCGGCCCCCGCGACGGGTGCTCGCGAGGCTGCGCTGGTCGCGCCGTTTCGATCTGACGGCATCGGCTAATTCTCCTCGCGACCGGACGGTGCGTCGTGCCGGGTGCCCGGCAGCGAGCGCATCGATGGCATGTTGGACAGCAGGCCGCGGAGCCTGTCGGTGATCCCGACGTGCTCCGGCGGGGCCGGCGGACGCTCGGCGACCGTGAACGGGCCCATGACCCGGAACTTCCTGAAGCGAGCCTCCACCAGCTCGTCGAGCGGCATCCGACCCAGGATATCGAACCGCTCCATGACCACTTCCTTGATCCGGCGGGCCGTCTCGGCGGGGTCCGTGTGGGCCCCTTCGCCCGGCTCGGGGATGACGACGTCGACGATGCCGAGCTCCAGCTGCTCGCCGGCGGTGACCTTCATCGCCATGGCGGCCTGGTGGCTGTGCTCGCCGGACCGCCACAGGATCGTGGCGCAACCCTCGGGGCTGATGACGGAGTAGATCGAATTCTCGAGAGCGATCACGGTGTCGCCGACGGCCAGACCGAGCGCTCCGCCCGACCCGCCCTCGCCGGTGATGACCACGACGATCGGAGTGCGCAGCCGCGTCATCAGGCCCACGGACCTCGCGATCGCCTCGGCGATGCCGCGCTCTTCCGCGGCGGCGCCGGGGAAGGCGCCCTGGACGTCGACGAAGGTGAGGACCGGCATGGCGTAGCGCTCGGCCATCTCCATGACCCGCATCGCCTTGCGGTAGCCCTCCGGATGCGGCAGGCCGAAGTTGCGCCGGATGTTCTCTTCGGTGTCCTGTCCCTTCTGGAAGCCGATGACCACGACACGCCGGCCGGCGATCCGCGCCAGCCCGGCCACGATCGCCGAGTCGTCGCCGAAGACCCTGTCGCCGTGGAGCTCGATGAACTCCTCGGCCATGTACTTGACCAGTTCGAGCGTGTGCGGCCGCTTGAGGTTGCGGGCCTGCTGGACGTGAGCCCAGACCTCGGACACCGGGTCGTCAGTATGGCCCTGGTCGGATCCATGCCGGCCCAGGAGTCGGTCAACCATTGCCGCCCTCCCCTCGCGTCTGCCCGGCCTCGGAGGCGCGCGCTTCGCCGCCGGTGTCGGCGCCGAGAACACCAGTAAGCGCACTGAGGATCGACCGGGGTCTAGAGGCAGGTACTGGCGGAGGCTCGCCGTGGCCGTTCGACGGCGCGATCAGGAACCCGAGCAGGGCGATGATCTCGTCGCGGAGCTTGCTCCGCGGCACGATCCGGTCCACGAACCCATGGCTGATCCAGAACTCGGCGCGGGCATAGCCGGGAGGCAGCTCCTCGCCGATCGTCCCGGCCGAGACTCGGTCTCCGGCGAAACGGATCAGGGCGTTCGGCTCGGCCAGGTTGACGTCGCCGACGACGGCGAACGAAGCGAAGACGCCGCCGGTCGTGGGGTCGGTCATCACGGAGATGTACGGCACGCGGGCCGCCTTGGCGCGCTCCACGACGCTCATCGTCTTGACCAGCTGCATCAGCGAATACGTGCCCTCCTGCATCCTCGCGCCGCCGGACGACGACACGATCAGCAGCGGGATGCGCTCGGAGATTGCCGCCTCGCCGGCGCGGGTCACCTTCTCGCCGACGACGGGACCCATCGAGCCGCCGATGAAGAAGAAGTCCATGACGCACATGGAGACCGGCTTGCCGCCGATGTTGCCGATGCCCCACACGGCGGCATCGCGCAGGCCGGTGGCGAGCTGGGCGGCGAGAAGGCGGTCGGGATAGGACTTCAAGTCGACGAAGCCCAGCGAGTCCACCGGCGCCAGGTCGGCATCGCGCTCGACGAACGAGCCCGGATCCACCAGCTGCTCGATCCGCATCCTGGCCGAGATGCGGAAGTGGTGGCCGCAATGCGGGCACACGCGCAGCGTCTTGTCCAGCTGCTTGTTGAAGAGCATCTCCGAGCAGCCCGGGCACTTGGTCCACAGGTCCGGAGGGTAGGCATCGCGGCGGGGTCGGAACGGGAGTCGGACCGGCATCAGGACATCACTCCGAGGATTCCGTGAAGGACGGCGGCGCGGCGGCCGTGTCCGGACGCACGTGCGCGGCCGGATCTGCCGGCACGCACTGCGCGAACCATAGGCGATTGAGAGGCGCGTGACCGTCGCCAGGCGACGTAGACGGCGCCGATGGATATGGCCGCCGAGGCTACTCCCACGCCTCCGACAACGAGAGGACGGGATGGCCTTGCGGTCAGGGACAGTCTACGCGGCGCGCCGGGCGGGACAAAGCTGTCGCGCGTGGCGGCAGTTCCAGGCGCGGCCAGGGCCACTGGCAGCTTGAAAGAAGCCATAGCCGGCATGGCGTCGGCCGTCCGAGCACCGCCAACCGACGGCTCCCCGCCAGCGGCACGGGCCAGTCGAGCGGCCAGACGTTCCTCGAACCGGAACGACGGATGCACCCGCACGAGGCCCGCTCGCAGCTCGCGCGCGGCCAGAACGACGGCCGGGTCCAGATCGAGGTCCATCGGCGCCACCGCGGCGCCGCGCTCCTCGGCTTCGAGCAGGTCGTCGAGGTAGCGATCGGTTCGGCGGGCGTCGCGTGAGGTCCCGCCTGGCATCAGCTCAGCCTCCCGCGCAGGTCCGCGGCGACGGAGCGCAGGGCCCGATGAAGCAGGACTCGGACCGCGCCTTCGGAGCGGCCCAGAACCGCGCCGATCTCGGCGGTCGACATCTCGTCCACGAACCGCAGGACGACCGCCCGGCGGCGATCCTCCGGCAGCCGAGCGACGGCCTCCCACGCGGCGGTGCCGGCCTCCCGGGCCGCGGCCGACTCGAAGACGTCGTCGGGCGAGGCGACGGCGGCGGCGTGGTCCAGTGGCGCCACGGGGCGGCGACGATCGCGCCGGCGCTCGTTGGCCACCACGTTGCGGGCGATGCGGAACAGCCAGACCCGGAATGTCGAGGCGTCGGCCGCGATCTCAACGGCGGCCCCCGGCGGGATTACGGCGCCGGCGAACGAATCGGCCCTCTCCTCGAAGCGAGGCAGCCCGGCGAGAGCCTGCATGAAGACTCGCTCGGTGGCGTCTTCGGCGGCATGGTGGTCGTGCAATTCGTAGAAGGCGTAGCTGTACACCTGGGCCAGATACTTCCTGTACAGGGCGTCGAAACGGGCCGGGTCGCGACGAGCCGCCTCCACCAGACCGCGATCGCGATCCAGCCGGACGGGCCGCGCGCCCTCCTCCGTACTGCTAAACACCGGCCGGCTCAAGGCGTTACATCCGGCAGATCGGCAGCGGCCGCGTTCGGGCCTGCTGCGGCGGCGGATTCATCGTCCTCCGCGGCAAGGCGCACGTGGACGACCTCGCCGGCCAGGATCTCGCGCTCGGTCCCGGGAGCGCCCGGATCCTCGACCAGAAGCGCCCCGGTGGCTCCGTCGACGCCGACGGCCCGGACGGTTTCGGGACTCCCGCCGGGCCCCTCGAGCCGGATCAGGCGGCCGGTCGTCGCCTGCCGATCGTGCCACCCGGCGACGTCGAAGTGACCGTCGCGCAGGGCCAGGACTCGCGGCTCGAGATGCACGAGGAAGGCTTCGAGCAGCTGGTCGGAGTCGATGGGGCGGCCGCCCGAGACTTCACGGAGGCTGGCCATCGAATCGGCCAGATCCGCGGGGAACTCGGAGACCGGCCAGTCGGCGTTGACGCCGATGCCCACGACCGCCAGCGGATCGGCGCCGCCGGCGCCCTCGGTCTCGCCCAGCACTCCGGCGACCTTGCGCAACCCGGCCGCGGCGCGATCTGAGCCACTCCCGGCGCCAGGCCCGGCGCGACCGCCGGCGCTCGCCTCCACGACGATGTCGTTGGGCCACTTCAGGCGAAGCTTGCCGACGCTGAGACCGGCCACTTCCTCGGCCGCGTCGGCCATGGCAAGCGACACGACCGCGGCAAGGCGCCACAGGCGGTCGGGCGGCAGGTAGTTGGGGCGGAATCCGAGCGACAGGAGAAGACCGGCGCCGTCCGGCGCCGTCCAGGTTCGACCCGATCGCCCGCGTCCGGAGGTCTGCTCGCCGGCCACGGCAAGGCAGACCTCGGCGGTTCCCGCGATCAGCCAGCTTCGGACTATGTCGTTGGTGGAAGGGACCGATCGGAACCGCTCGTGTCGCGAGAGAAACGCGACGCTCGTGGTCACGCGCCCGTCTTCGTTGCCCCGCCGGTGCTCGCGGCTCCGGCCTCGTCCTGCACCATCGGCTCGGGCTCCTCGAGCGCGAAGGCCTTGTGCAGGGCACGGACGGCGGTCTCCACCTGATCCTCGGCGATCATGCAGGTGATGCGGATCTCCGAGGTGGAGATGATCTCGATGTTCACGCCGGCCTCCGAGAGCGCGGCGAACATGCGAGAGGCGTAGCCCGGCGCGTTCTGGATGCCGGCCCCGACGATCGAGACCTTCGCCATGGCCGAGTCGGTGGTCATCTCGCGGAAGCCAAGCTCCCGAACGATCGGCTCGAGAATGCGCTTGGTCTTCGCCAGGTCGCCTCGAGTGATGGTGAAGCTCAAGTCCGTCGTGCCGTGGTGGCCGACGTTCTGGACGATAGTGTCGACGTTGACGCCGGCCTCGGCCAGCGGCGCGAACACCGCGTGAGCGACTCCCGGCCGGTCCGGGACCTCGACCAGCGTGACTTTGGCCACGTTGCGGTCGTGGGCCAGCCCGCGAACCTTGTTGCGCTGCTCCACGAACGGGTCCTCCTTGATCAGCGTGCCGGGGACGTCCTCGAACGAGCTCAGCACTTCGATGACGACGTTGTTGACCCAGCCGAGCTCGACGGCCCGGACCTGCATCACCTGAGCGCCCTGGTGTGCCAGCTCCATCATCTCCTCGTATGAGATGACGCCGAGCTGGCGAGCGTCGGGCACCAAGCGGGGATCGGCCGTGTAGATGCCTCGGACGTCGGTGAATATCTGGCAGCGGTCAGCTTCGAGAGCGGCGGCCAGGGCGACCCCGGTCGTGTCCGAGCCGCCGCGGCCCAGCGTAGTGATCTCCGAAAGATGCGGATCGCGCACGCTCTGGCCCTGGAAGCCCGCGACGATCACGACCCGGCCCGCCCCGATCTCGGAGACGATGCGCTGCGTGTCGATGCCAGCGATGCGAGCCTTGCCGTAGTTGCCGTCCGTGGTGATACCCGCCTGAGCGCCGGACAAGGCGATGGCCGGCACGCCCAGCGCGTGCAGAGCCATCGACAGAAGAGTGGCGCTCTGGTGCTCGCCG
>Ga0265316_10002662_pt1 | contig 18391 bp, 10 predicted proteins | sample 4522metaG_FD_202092 | JGI IMG/M metagenome (GOLD analysis project Ga0265316, IMG submission 202092) | Rhizosphere microbial communities from Carex aquatilis grown in University of Washington, Seatle, WA, United States - 4-5-22 metaG | ecosystem: Host-associated > Plants > Roots > Rhizosphere >... | reverse complement strand
CCGCGCTCGGCTCCGCCACCGCTTCTCGATCGCCTCCGGGATTGCGGAAGCTAATCTGACAAAAACTGCTTGCTAGGCGGGGGAAAACTGCGACCCGTTACAATCGTGCCGCCTGGACAAGAGAACTCGGAGTCGTCCTGCTGGATGGCATCGAGGACAACAGGCAAGGGAAACAACTGGCACACGAGCGAGTGAAGGCGTTGCACCCTCTGCCGCAAGGGAAGGAGCGATATCCCAGGGATTTTGAGAAGTGGCTGACTAAGGTGTTTGAGAAACCATCTGAGGATGCGGTAGCCCCCTGGGTGTCCTTAGAATTCTGGCAGCACGAAGTTGACAAGGTGCTGATCCAGGGAATCTTCGCTCGGAGTGTGCCGAAAGACGAAGCAGTGGATCGAGTCCGCTCGGTCTGGCCAAGCCTCTCGATCTCATGGCTCGGTGCCCGCATGGAGGAAGTCGCGCGGTCAGGGCTTCCCCGCTGGATGGACCAGGCGTTCTGGGCGGCAGAGGTCGATCCGATTCTGGTTAGCGGTATCCGGAATGCAGGGCAGTGCCAATGCCAAGCGGTTGAGATGGTCCTGCAAGCGTTCCCGCACTTCCATGTCGCCATGATCTGGGATCGTCTCCGACGATTGCGAAAACCACGAACAGAGGACCTGCAAGCAGTGGTGACGGAATTTGCGGTGGCTAACGATTGCAACGCCCGGGTCGAGGCCGCCCGTGGACAAGCCGATTCGAGCGCGACAGCCCAATTGGGCCGGATGGTGCCGCCGTCAAGAATCGATCAAGGGTTCTGGCGCGCTGAGGTCGACCCAATCCTGCTCAGGGGAATTCGAAACGCGAACCGATTGGAGCGCGAAACTGTTGACAGAGTTCTGCGCAAGTTCCCCGAACTGCGGATCGGCGCAATTTGGGCGCGTCTTAGACGATTACGGGAACAGCAAAGAGAAAGCGGACACACCGGCCCTCCGTTCCGATGGACAGATGAGTTGGATGAGCGGCTGATCCGCATCCACGAAGAAGCTGGATTGAGCGCAGCCGTGTCAGGAGTCCAGAGTCTCACCGGTTGGCCGCGAAAAGCCATCTTACGTCGAGCCCACAAACTGGGACTCCCCAGCCGCCCTTTGGGTTCGCGCCGGCGCTGGACAATGGTAGAGTACCGGTTCGCTATCGAATCCTTGAACCACATGAGCGTGAGGGAAATCGCCGAAGAGATAGGGAGATCAGAGAAGGCGGTTTGGGACATGGTTGGCCAACGTGGAATCCCGGCTGGATTCCAAGACGGCTGCACCATGCGCGAACTGGCCGAAAGGCTTCACGTGAGGCGCCTGAGCGTTCAGAAGTGGGTTGAAGCAGGCCTTCTCCACAGGAAGAGGAACGGCCGGATCGACGAAGTATCCTTGCAGTCTTTCTTCTACGCTCACCCTGAGAGCTTGAAGTGGCCGGTGTTTGATCAAGACACCGCCTTTTGGGTATCGGAGCTTGTGGAAGCGGAGAGAGCGAGGGTCAACGGTGCTCAAACGCAGACTCGCGCCATGCCTCAAAACTCGGAAAGGATGCGGGCGGCTGAAGCTTCCACGCCCGGCGACACTGTTTCCAATGAGCCCGAAGCTGATCCATCCGGAGATCGCGAGTCGCGTAGTAGCCAAGCGCGTGGCGCCAGCCCTCGGCTATAGAAACGTGAAATAGCTTTTCGTCGGTCCATTCGAGAAAGCGAAGCCAGAGGAACTCGGGCTCTCGTGGATGCTCCTTGGCGTAAGCGGTTGCGTAATCAAGAAAACCGGGGCAGCGCTCTTGAAGAATCGCGGCAATCGGGTCAGGCACGAATCCGGTAGTCTCCACGATCAGACGGAGCCAATAGGAAAACGCTCGCCACTCAACGAACTCCGTAATGGCTTGGGCAAGGCGGCCCGGCGCAACATGCCCGCATTCATCCTCTGCAAGTTGCTTCGATTGTCGCCCCAGGTCGGCCTCAGCCTTCCGGGGTTTGGCAAGATGGTTCATCGTGACTCTCAAGAGCTGGGGCGAATGGCCACTGACTCGGGCTCCGCCACCGCTATCATTCGCGAGGGAAAAAGCTACTCATCCGCTCGGTTCTCAAGAATACAACATCTGATCGGGATCTGGTGCCGTTCCGAGCCAGTTTGCCCTCGGTCCATGGTCACCCCGTCGCACCCTTCAAATGGGGCGTATATGCCGTTGGCTGATACGCTTCAACGTAGCACCATCGGATCTGCTGATGCAACGGCGCCAAAAGCAGATCCAACCGACCGATCTGAAAATGAGAGCCATCGGGGCGGTTGTGCGGGAATTCCGTGAGCGGGCTGGGCACTCTCAGGAGCGCCTAAGCGGCGAGTGCGGCTTCGACCGAACATACATCAGCAGGGTCGAGAGGGGGATTATCAACCCTACGGTGGGCCGGTTGTGGAAGATTGCGGACGCGCTGGAGACCCCGCTGAGTCAGCTTGCGAAGCGAATGGAGCTCTGGATTGCTGACCAGGTGCGGGTCCCCTCCCGGCGGGGAGATGCCAAACGAGCCTGACCGGCCGAGCAGTCTGCCAACGACGGCATATTCGCTGTGTGTTCGCCATCATTGTGTTGGACAGACTGGGTACTGAACATGATTCGACAGTGTGACGGCCAATGGCGAAAGCTGGTTTAGGCGCGGGCATTTGAGTTTTTATGCCGTAAGGGTGCGGCCAGCGTCGTGTGCTTCGGCGACCGGAGCTGGCCCGAGCAGCACTTCTACGCAACGCACTTTGACCGTCCAATTGACGTGACATATCAGATGTACGTGGCAAGCGACACGTAAGGTGCTGTGAATCGGCAGCTTGACTGCGAGCGCTGGCGGGAGACCCGTCCTCTCTTGGGTCCGGAACGCTCATGAAACCGTGGTGTGTTACGGTATGAGAGCACTATGTATTTGGCCGATATTCATATCCGGAACTATCGCTGTTTCGCCGACGAGAGGATTTTGTTCGCTCCTGGCGTCAATGTGCTGCTCGGGGAGAACAATGGCGGAAAGACCACGGTCATCAGCGCGCTGTCGCTCGTGTTGGACCAAGGATCTCGCCGTCGCCCGCAGTTCTTCGATTTCCACCATCCCCCTATTGACGAGCGTGTGCCTCCGGCAATTACCATCTCCGTGGCGTTTCGTTCGTCCGATACGGACACGGTCCAGGACAAGGCGCTCGTTGCGACGTGGCTAACCAAGCTTGATCCGCCGTGGGAAGCACAGGTCACCTACACGTTTATGCTCGAACCGGACGACCACGCGCGCTGCCACCACGAGTTGTCCACCATTCCCGCCGGGGACCGCGTACAATACCGACGCATCGTCGAATCCTTCTTGGACAAATACGTGGCGCACACCTACGGCGGCAACCTCGACAACCGCCTCGTGGCAGACCGAGAATCACTGGATAAGATCAGCCTCCACTCACTCGACGCGCTCCGCGATGCCCAGCGCGAACTCTTCTCAGGCACCAATCCGCTGCTCAAACGCCTACTCCGGCAGGTTCGTGATAGCGGCAAGACCAAAGAAGAGCAAGCAGCGAAGGCCGAAGAGTTCATCACACTCGCGACCGCACTGGGCACCCACATGCACTCGCGCATCAGCCTCGACCCACTCCTGCAGCTCGTGACCGATACCGGAGCACTTGAGGGCGGCAAGCCACACCTGAAAGACAACTTAGGCGAAGACGATGTGCTCGCGGCCCTACGACTCCATGTCGAGAATAACGGCGTCAGCCTTCCGGCAGAACTCAACGGACTTGGGTACAACAACCTTATTTACATCTCACTCGTCCTTGCAAGCCTGGATCATCAGGCAGACCCCGCGAAGAGAGGAACCAACGCGGTACTGTTCCCCATCCTCTGCATCGAGGAGCCAGAGGTGCACCTCCACCCCGCCCTGCAGTACAAACTCCTCAAGCACATCGAAAAACGTGTGCGCGAGACCGAACGCGACCGGCAGGTCTTCATAACGACCCACTCGACACACATCACGAGCGCGTCACCACTTGACCAACTCATCTGCCTCGCCATCCCAGAGGACGAGCAAACGCCCCGCGCGGCGTACCCAGGCAAGTGCTTCCCCGACGACGCACAAGGGAAGGCCTCAAAGGCATACGTCGAACGCTACCTTGACGCGACCAAATCCAACTTGCTCTTTGCCAAAGGCATCATTCTCGTCGAGGGCATCGCTGAACAGCTCCTCCTGCCCGTCCTTGCTGACCACCTCGGGTGCTCACTGGAAGAGCACCATGTCGCCCTGATTCCCGTCGGCGGCCTCACGTTCCGCCACTTCCTATCACTCTTCGGCGCACGACTCGCCGCAGAACAAGCAGTCTACGCGCTCCGCCGCCCGGTCGCCTGCCTCGTCGACGCGGACCCTACAAGACAGCCCAACGGGCCCAACGCGAAATTCCATAAGTGCTACCCCTACAACGCAGCTGCCGGTTGGACGTACAAGCCGGTCTCGGACGTCATCACCACGCTCACCACGCTATGCGCGGGACGAGATAACGTCACGATTGCGTACGACAAGAAGACCCTCGAATACGACGTCGCGCTCCACAACCACGCGCAGGCGCTGCTCGTCACAGACTCCTGCACGCACGCAGAAGCACTGCGCCTCCTCTTTGGCGACCCCGCCGCCACGCCCAAAGCCCTTGCGGACCAACTCGCAACTGCCCGCGCCGAAACCGCCCACCTTCCCACGCCCGAGGACCGAGCCGCGCACATCGTCGCGACCTGTTACCTGTCGAGTCTTGAGGACGCGAAGGGAGAGCACGCCCTCGGCCTCGCCAAGGCCCTCAACGACGCAAAAGGTACCCCAACCCTTGCAAACTTCGTCGTGCCACCCGCCATCGCAAAGGCCATCCGGTGGGCAACGAGGCAGCCAGCCCCACCTCAACAATTAGGCGACGGCGCAGCCGCATGATCACGATCACCTCAGATACCCTGCTCTTGCACACCGATCGGCACGCCCGCGTCACAGCCGGTCCCGGTGCCGGAAAGACGTACTGGCTCGTACAGCACACGACGAACATTCTCAAACGTTCAACCAAGCTCCACCCGCACGCCCGCCTCGGCGTCATTTCTTACACCAATGTCGCCGCCGATAGCCTGCGCGAAAAGCTCGGCCCCCACGCTGCACGAGCAGATGTCGGCACCATCCACAGCTTCTTGTACCACAACGTCATAAAGCCCTACCTCTACCTGGTCAAGAAGGTTGACGGGCAGCCCGCCGTTAATACACAACTCGTCGACGGGCATGACGAACACCACGTCAACCACCAAAAGATGGAAGCCTGGATCACCGGCATCAACTACCGCACCGTCCTGCGCGATAAAGGGCAAATGGGGGTGCTCAAAGAGGTACTGGCGACGATCCACTGGGTGCAAGGCGACCACCCAGGAGCATGGCATCTTGCCCTACGACCACCGCAGTGGCTTTCACAGCAGCTCTGGAGACCAACGAGGGCAAAACTCACGCCCGAGAACCTTCTCGCTTACAAGACCCTTTACTGGGCAGATGGCATCTTGGACCACGACGACATCCTGTACTTCGCAACGCACATCCTCCACGACCACCCCGTTATCACGGAGTGCCTAAGCGCACGGTACCCCTTCCTCTTCATCGACGAGTTTCAGGACACCGTACCCGCGCAAACACAGATCGTGCGATGGCTTGCCGAGAAGCATACCACGGTCGTCGTTATTGGGGATGCAGAACAATCCATTTTTGCATTCGCTGGCGCAAGACCTGAGCACTTTCGCGAGTTTACGCTCCCCAACATCGACGCGTACCGCATCGCGGACAACCGACGCAGCACGAATCGCATCATCGCGCTCCTCAACCATGTCCGACGAGATGGCCTCACTCAGTGCGGCGTGCGCGCCCAAGAAGGATCGCCGGTGATTCTGTTCGTCGGCCACGCCGCAGACGCGGCGCAACGCGCCAGAACGCTTATCCTGGAGAACGAGTCCCTGCTGCTGATCGCACGCAACGACGTTATCGTCCAACAAGCACAACAACCAGCCGCCGCGCCAGCGGTCCAGCCTTGGGATGCCATAGAACAAGCAGACCCCCGACGTAAAATCCTCCTTCATCAACTCCTCGCCGGCGTGATCCTCGCACGCGCACGACGCTACGACGTGGCAATAACCACAATCCTCCGAGGCATCCGGCACAACAACGAAAAACTCAAAGAACCCTTCAAAACCGACGTGAGCCAATCCGCACTACAGCGGCGAGCAATCGCCATCACGCTCCTGGAAGCCCTCATCCAGCCCGGCGACGCACTCGACGCCAAGACCCTTCGCGAGGCCTACGAGCTCTGCAATACCACCATCACCAGCAGCTTCCCCGAACTCGCGCTCAAAGCTATCCGGGGTGGTGCCTTCGCCACTCTCGCCGACCAGATGCGGTGCGGGACACTCCTACATAACGTTCGGCTCACAAACAATGAAGAGGTCCGCGACGCGCGCACAATCCACAAAGCAAAGAGCACGGAACGAAACAATGTCCTCGTCTGCCTGCACGGACGCAACGACGGCGACACCCAAGAGCACCTGAACCACATTCTCCACCCAGCGCCAACAAGCGACGAGGAACAACGGATCACGTACGTCGCTCTCAGCAGGGCACGCGACCGCCTATTCTTAGCTACACCAACCCTCACCTTGGCTCAAGAACATGAGTTCCGCGATCTGGGCATCACAGTAACGCGCCTCCACTGAGGAAACTCGAACGGCACGGAGGCATCCCTGTCCGCGCCGCCTGCGCAAATGCTAGGGTGTTCGGCCAAACACCCTCCTCAAAACCCGGCGTTGGCCCCTTCGAGTTTTTCAGGAGAGCCAAATCCAGAGGCAGCAAACGAAATATTGCGCGGCTTGGCGATGCCGCCGTGAGCGGTACCTTCGGGAATCGGGCGCCGAGTTGACTTGATCAAGGAAGGTTACGGGAAGAGACTCTCAATGGGAAATGCCCCAGTCTCGGCCACGTGCGTTGGGCAAGGAGAAAATGGGTAACTGCGGCTAGGCTAGGTCGGGGAATCAAAGAAGATGAGTAGCTGGCCGGCTGTACAATGATTCTTGCATGCAACACCATGGAATCGAGGACCAATTCACATGCCCACACCAAAACTGAATGCTGAAATTATCGCCGCCGCCATCGAAGGCTTCGAGTCGCAGAAAAGACGAATAGATACCCAAATCGGGGAACTCCGGGCCATCTTGTCCAGTGGCAGCACCGAGGGAACCGCGACACCGGAAGCACCCACACGGAAGCGCAAGGTCAGTGCCGCCGCCCGTCGCCGTATGGCCGAAGGCCAGAGAAAAAGATGGGCAGCAACAAAGGCGGAATCAGCGGCCAGACCGGAACCCGCAAAACCCAAGCGGAAGATCAGTGCCGCGGGCAGGCGTGCCATTTCCGAGGCTACGAAGCGCCGTTGGGCGCTCAAACGAGCCGAAGCTGCGACGGCGCAACCAGCCGGCGCGAAGAAAGCTCCAACGGAAAAGACCGCTGCCAAGAAGACTGCGAAAAAGGCTCTGGCGAGAGCGGCGAGGAAGATTGCGCCCAAGGCAACCGCGCAGACCGCCGCGGTGGAAGCTGTTGCTCAGTAGGCTGAACGACTGAACGCCCTGGCACGGCCGCTGCACTTCCGCGGGAAACGGAGCCTCTAATGCAGGGGGATATGATCTCGCACCATACCGCTCCGGTCCCTTCGCATCCCCGCTCGATGTTGCGGACGGTCAACGTCGGCGGAGCGCCCGCCCGAGATCAACCGCTCGAATGAACCCGCCATCCGTGTCGGCGTGAACAGCGCTCCCCTGGGGCACAAGCGCACTGGCAGGGAGGTAATCGCTGGGCCGGCACGTGAATACGACGATCTGGAAGATGTGAGCCTTCTCGGTAAGCAACGCGCGAAACCAGTCCATCCGGCTGTCGTCGCTCTGAACGAGCTGGTCATCAAGGACAATCGCCGTGCTCAAATACTCCGCGAGCGACAACCGGTACAAAGTGGACAATTGCTCGCGCGTGCCGACCGAGATCTGGGCCGCTGGCCTCAACGCACCGGAGGCCACGACGCCTTCTGTGGCCAATTGCGCGGTGAGCTGGACTGTCTCGTACCGCCGCTGGGTCAACTCCTGGAACCGCCCGGCGATGGCCGGTACGAGCGCTTGTCCGAGGTTGCTCGCCTGGGCCGCGTCGGCCTCCTTCATTTGGTCGAGCAACAGTCGCCAGGCCTCATACTCCGCCTCGACTTCCCTTTCTTGTCGCTCTGCTAACTCGAACGCCTCAGTCGCGTCGTGCAGCCGCTCGCGGGCCACCGCGCCGCCTACTTGTTCGAGAGCGCCATGCGCCCGCTGGATCTCGCGCTCTATGCCTTCGAGATCGGACCTGATGCCAGCCGCGGTGTTTTGGGCGGCGGCGACCTCGTCATTGGTTACGAGCCTAGCAGGGACGGGCAAGGCCGCGTGACGCTCAGTCGTTTCACGGAGCCTGGCTTCGGCCTCCGCAAGATTCTCGGCGTCTCGCATTTTTCGCAACTCGATGAGCCGGCCGTCGTGCGACGCGTGGTCGGTCATTGCCGTCGTTAGGTCTCCCTGCGCCGTGTCGACTGCAATCGTTGCCTTAGCGGCATTCGTGCGAGCGCCCCCTAAGGCCGTGTCGATACGTTGTTTTCTCGCGTCGATCGTACGCTCCAGCGACGCGAACTCAGCGGCAGCCCTTTCCTTCTCGGAGATACCAGCCGCAAGGGCGGCCTTTGCGGCCGCCAATGCCGCATTTAGCCCCTCCGGGAAGGCCAGCAGGGCGGCATCCCGCGACGCGACGGCCGCGTCCAACGCCAGCCGGGAATGCCGCGTACGCTCGCAGGCAAGTGTGTGGGCATTTGCCGCCTGGTTGGCAATCGCGCGCGCCCCTTCGGCCTCCTTTGACAACTGTTGTCGCCGCTTTCGTAACCCCGCCATCGGATCAGCGCCAAGTGCCTTGAGATCAGCGGCCAGGGTCTCGAGCCTTACGTCTCCGAGTGCGGCCCGACACGCCTCCACCCGCTTGGTCGCTTCGCGCAACGCCTCGGCCCCACCGGTGAGTGCGGCGATCTGGGAGCCCAGCGACTCCAGCTCTGCATCCTTCGCCTTGATGCCGGCATCCAGCTCTCGAGACTCCGCGACCTTCGCGTCGAGGCCGTCCAAGTCCGTGACTCCGGCGGCCAGAAGCTGCGGCTCTACGTCTCGGCCCCAGCTATTCTCAAGAGCCTGGGCCTTTTCTTGCGCCTCGCGCCGGCCACCGCGGACGCGCACTGTTGCGACGTTGGCAATAGCGACCTCAACCTCAGCGTTGGCTTCGATCTCTAAGGGCTTGGCGGTTGACTTCGCCTCGACCTTCTTCCCATCCTTTCGAACCTGCAGGTCGAGGCGACCCTTCGGGCTCACCGTCACCACAAAACCGACGTCGAGCGCGCCCCGCGCAGCCGCAAGTTCGGTGGCGAGCCTGCGCATGGGCCCGAGGGCGCCTGGAATCGGAACTGTAATCGCAGAGCGCTGTCCGGCCAGCACCGCCCGTTCGCCGGAAGTCGCCTCCAGGCGGCCTCGGATTGCAGACTCCCTGTCGGCAGTGGCCTGAGCATCCGCGGCCTGCTTGTCGGCAGCGCGCATGTCCAGAGCGCGCTCAAGCAAGTCGCATCGCTGAAGTCCATCGTCGGTAGCCTTCGCTGCCGCTGTCGCTTTGGAAGCGGATTCAAGCGCACTGTCGGCGTTTGCCTGTTGGTCCCGGAGCTCAAGGTCGGCTCCGACGACGGCATCAATAAGCTTTTGCGCAGCCAATGCAGCATCGATCCGTTGCTGTGCCTCGCGCGCAGTCTGGTCGGCCGCAGACTTTCGAAGTTCGAGCTGCTGACGAACAACCGTGTCGGTCACGCCTGGATCGGACCCTTCAGCCCGGGCGGCTTCTTCCGCAGCTTCGAGTGCGACGCCCGCCTCCGCTTGCTGGCCTCGCGCGACTTTCAGCGCCTGCTCCGCCTCAGTGATCTTCCGAACCAGCTCCGCAACCTTGCGCTCCGCGGTCTCCACTTCGGTCCCGATTCTCCGGATACGCAGCACTTCTTCCTGTGAGAGCCGGACCTGTTCCGCCGCGACCGCGCGACACATCGCCTGCGAAGCAAGCCGCTCAAAGTTCGCGACGAGTTCCGTCGCCACAGCCAATGTCTCCTGCCTCTGGACGCGCCTGTCTGTAAGCTCCCGCACCTGCCTCTCTGCGCCTTCCGAGTCGGCCACGATCCTCTGAAGCCTTTCCTTCTCATCCCTCGCTTCGTTCAGTCGCTCCGCGGCCGCCTTGAAGACACTCCCTTTGGCGGTCTTCTTCGCGCCTTTGTCGGTGTACGCCTCGTCCCGTCGCGCCTGTGTGTTTCTAAGCAGGGCGACGAATAGTGGGTCCTGCGCAACTGCCTGCAACGCCGCGGCGATTTGTTCCTTGCCACTGCCGGTCGGATCACCCTGAAGGCTATCGCGGAGCACGGCACTCACGTCGTCTTGCGGGGACAAGAGCGCTGTCGCGAGGAAGCTTGTCGGAAGGCCCTTGACGCCGCCCGAGCCGCCGGGCTCGGGAATGCCCCAACGTAGAATCTCCCGCAGCTTCGCGTCCACCTTCCTCCCACGCTCCACATCATCGAAGTCCTGCCCATTCTTCGATTCCTGCAGAAACGACGAGCCGCCTTTGCCGAACTGCTTCCGTATGCGCCAGATGCGTTGCGCTTCGGTCTCGAAAGTCAGCTCAACAATCGGATCGTCGCCACCCGTCCACCCCACGTACTGGTCACAATGGGTTGACGTGTGAGGAAGCAGCAAGCCCAAGCGGATCGCGGCCACTACCGTAGATTTCCCGAGATCGTTGGGTCCATACAGCACATTGAGTCCCGGGCCGAACTCGACGTCCACGTTCCCGATCGCGGCAAAGCTTACGATGCGCAGTCGATGGAGCCTCATAAACCGCCCCCACCTGTCGCGTCGTGGCTCTGCAGCAGTTTGTAAAGATGCGCCAGTGCCCTGGTAGCCCTCGATTTTTCAGATTCGTCTATCGCATCTGCGATGAGCCGGTCGAGTCGCGCGACGGTGTCCTTGAGCACCGGCGGGAGATCATCGGGAAAAGCGTCTCCGGAACCGACTTGCAACCGAAGGCCTGAACGGTCCACCACCAAGACGCCAGCGCGGCCATGTGTTGCGTCAGTCCCTTGGAGGTCGCGCAGTATCCGCTCGACCTCGCTCTCCTCGGACAGGGAGACAATGAGATCGAGATGGAGTCTGACGACGTGGCGATCGAGATCGGGCGTTGTCAATAAGCTGCGGAGCTCATTCATGTCACGGCACCGCACGTCGATCCACCGCCAGAATGCCACCGGTTCGGCATCGACGCGGGGGCGCAAGCCGCGCCTGAACAACGCGACGAGTGCGACGCGGCCTGCGCCGGCATCGTCGAAGCCTGTGGGCTCAGGAGCGCCGGGATACACCGTTGGGACCGGTAGGTTCTCCGTAACGTCGCGGAAAGAATGCGTGTCGCCTATTGCGAGATAGTCCAGTCCCCGTTGCACGCCGGCGTCCCGGCGAATGGGAAAGTTCGTCTGGTACCCGTCAATGTCAAACGTGCAGCCGTGGACGCAACCGATGCGGAGCCGTTCATCGCCAGGTTCGCGCGCCGGCAGCGCCATCGCCAGATCGTTCTCGCCTGCCTTCGATCGGCACGGCCGCGCGTACAAAACCGCGTGGGGTGCGAGTTCATACATGAAGTCATCACGGTCGACGACGTGTACCCACTCGGGAAGGCGTGCTCGAAAAGCATGACCAGGAGCCCACACTGACTCCGGCGTTAGGGGGTCGTGGTTGCCAGGAATCAAAAAGAGAGGCGGATGCTGGCCAGCGTGGCCTCGGAACGTCTTTGCAAGCCCCTCCCAAAAGTCCGGAGCCGGGTCCGGATCGTCGAATATATCCCCAACGCACAACACAGCATTTACCGCGTTGCGTCGCGCGACGTCGAGGATCCTCGCGATCACATCCATACGTGCCCGTGACAACTTTTTCTGCCCCTCGTCTGGGAACGACGGAAATCGTCGCCCGAGGTGCCAGTCAGCTGTGTGCAGCAGCCTCAGCACGACGTCTCCGGGTTCGGTGCGGCGATCTTGAACGCCGCTTGAAACAGCCGGGTCACCGTCGGCGCCCGATAACGAAGTTCGTGGTATTCGTCGCGCCATTTTCTGTAAACCTCGTCCTCCCTAGATTCCAATGCGCCGATGCGGCGTTCGAGACTTTCTTCCTTGGTGGCCAGCCTTAAGATCTCCGCCTCGATTCGATCTCGCGCACTGGAACCGACAATCTCGTCACGTCGAGCCCGCGCGGACCGAAGCTTTTCAACGATGCTCGCTCGCTCGCGGCGGCACACCAGTATTTTGTCCTCGACGAAGCGTTCAAGCTGACCGATAGCTTGCTCGAAGTGCTTCTGCTCGCCCTCCTCGACCTGTCGCTGGTCGACGAACACGGCTTCGTCAACCGCATCATCGAGCCATTCCGCGTCCACAGGGACCTTGAATTCCGGACCGTCAGTTGCCTGTAAGCGCACGATCTTGGCCGCCAGCGATGGATCGATCGGGGCGCCGCTAACCACAGCCGCTGCGACGAGCCGTTGAACGGGCTCGAAACCGACGTAATCGACCAGCACAACGCAAATAAGCCCCTCTCTTCCGGCGAGTGCAGCGAGGTCCGGAGAAGAGTCTGGAGGCAGATGCAGCGCGACCGAGCCACCAACTGACCAGCTCCGAGCCTGCGCGATCGCAGCGCAAACCAGCGGATGTACGAGGTTCAAAGACTCGGCGTCGGTCAGAGCCCTCGCGTCCCCAGTCGCAAACCGCCGTCGGTCCCCAACCTCAACGGGCAATGCGGCGCCGGGCGCCACGTCGAACACCACCCGACCAACTTCGTCGGAACGCCGGTACGCGACGGCGCGTGTTGTGAGGTATCCATCCACGAGGTTGGCGAGATCCCGATCGAAATCCGCAAGACTGTCTGGCAGGTCCTCCCGCAAACGTTTGAACACCTTACGAACGTTCTCGTCGAACCGCGACTCGATGATCTGCGATGTCCGCTCGTATTCCTTTTCGTAAGCGTCCCTGCGCTCCGAAATCTTGTCGCGCAGTGCGGCGATCTCTCGCGTGACCTCGTCGAGCGTGCGGGATCGGCTGTAGATGCTGCGGAGGTCACTCTCGAATTCGACCGATAGTGCCGATACTAAGATTTCGGGAGCATCTGTCCGCGGCTCATGCAAGACATGGTCGGACGCGTCCAGGACCCTACCGAACAGATCCAGCTTTTGGCTCAGAATCTCAAATGTCAGCCGATGCGCCTCGTTATCGCGGGCGATGAAATTCACCACGGTGACATCGCGCTGCTGGCTGTACCGATGGCAGCGGCCGATGCGCTGTTCGATGCGTTGCGGGTTCCATGGCAGATCGTAGTTGATGACCGTCTCGCAGAATTGCAGGTTCAACCCTTTTGCGCCGGCCTCGGTGCATACCAAGACCTTTGAACGCGTACGGAACTCATGCACCAGTGCAAGCCGCACCGCGACCTCGCGACTCGGCCTGACTCCCTGCGGAAGACGGACGCCTTCCTCCTGTTGCCAGCGCGCGTGCGCCTGCTGCGCACGCTCATGATCGTTGACGCCGCGGAACAAAGTGATGTCTTCCTCGCCGAGACCGATGGCGAGGAGCAGGCGGCGCAGATACTCCTGAGTAGTGATCGACTCGGTGAACACGACAGCCTTTCCACTGCCGCTGCCGTCCCGCCCGAGATCAAGAATCACCTTAATGGCTTCTTGGAATGAGCGCGCCTTGGCATCATTCGGAAGCGATCGCGCGCGGGCGACGAAACCCTCGACGCGGACCAGTTCGGCTGCTAGGGTCACACGGTCGATCGGCGCGGCCGGCTCCTCGGAAGATTCGTCGATCTCGTCCTCGTCCTCAAGGTCTCGGAGCACATTGATCGCTGTGTCGTCGGAACCTAAACCCGCTTGCAGACGACGGAGGCGCGCGGCGACATTTTCCAGACTCGCGGCCAGGGCCGGAATCGACGAAGCCATGCGCCGGTGGAACCCGATCAACAGGAGCCGTCGTTGTCGGCCGGAGAACGCATATAGGGACGGCTCAAGGAGGTACTCGGTCACATCGTCGTAGAGCGACCGCTCAGCGTCGCTCATCGCATACTCGTACAATCTGCAGCGTCGTTGCGTGAATGGCCGGTCAAGAAACTCTTGCGCCTGGCGGCGTAGAGTCCTCTGGAGAACGATCGCGAGACGTCGTTGGAGTTCGTGTTCCTGGCCGGGGACCAAAGTTCGATCGTCCTCATCGCAGAACACTTTGCGGAACGTCGCGATATCCCCAAGAAGAGTACCCGTTGGCTCCACGTATTGCACCAGGCCCCACAGTTCGACGAGGGAGTTTTGCATCGGTGTCGCTGTGAGCAGGAGCACCGGCGTCGAACGCAGGAAGCCGCGCACTCGGTGTGCCATCAGGGCTTCATCCGAACTTTCGTCGTAAATCCCGTCGCGCCCGTATCTCTTATGCAGTCCGGCGAAGATTTCATGCGCTTCGTCGATCACGGCGAGATCGAAGGGCGGGACCGCGCCTAGGGGCGTCGCGCCGCGCTCGCTGCCCGCGAATTCCCTGCCGACGAGATACACGCCTGGTGCGAAGAAGCTCGCATCGTTCTCGCGTGCCTGGATGCCGAATAGGTTTAAGAGTTCGCCCTGCCATTGGCCGATCAGCGATTTTGGCACGATGAGCAAGATGCGCTGCGCGCCCTCCGCCCGGCTTTGGGCAATGACCAGGCCGGCCTCGATCGTCTTTCCCAAGCCAACCTCATCTGCGAGAATGCAACCGCCTTCGCGAAGACGTCGGAGCGCAAAGATTACTGCGTCAATCTGGTGGGGGTTAGGATCAATGCGCGCCTGGCGCTGCGCTGCCGCATAGCGCTCCCGGTCGTCTGGACGGCGGACCCGGACGAGGTCCTCGGCGAGAATCCGCTGGTTGAAGGCATGCATATGCTGAACTACCCCTGAGGCACCAATTCGAGGCGCTTGTCCGTTATTCGCAAGGGCCCAAATGCGCGTTCTCCAAATTCGTAATCGGCCAGCGAAGGCTTGAATTCCGCCCTGGGGATCGCAACTTCGTAGCCTTGTCCGTCCCGGTCGAAGATGAGAAGGCAACGCCGCTTGTTGTAGTGCGCCAGCGCCCCGCGCATCACGGGCTCAATCAGACGCACGAGTTCAGCGCGTTCGAAATTCTTCACTGCGCCCAGAACGTACACCCAATCAGGCTGCGAGTCGAGCGTAGCGGCCATAAATGTTACGCCCCGCTCCTTGGCCGCGATTCTCACCGAAGCGTTGTGAAAGGACTCCCCCAACACGGCGCGTTCTCGCAGTCGGAGGTCCGCCAGCACAGCCTGCATTTTCAGGTACGTGCTCCGCTGATGGGGCGGGTCGAATCGATTGAGCAGCTCGGCAGGGAGGCTACGCTCCAGTGCCGGGTCCCTCGTTGCCAATTGGTCGGCAACGTGTTCCAGCAATCCACTGTAGAGGTCCGATTCCGCCTTGGCTTTGAGCGCAATTCGCAGGCGCTCATTCTGGCTCGCCACGGTGATCCTGGCATCAGACAATCGGACGCAGCCCGAGAACGATTCGGCGTTGAGCAGGTAGAACTGGAAGAAGTCCCGCTCGGCTCCGATAATCCGCTGCTCAGCAATCGGTAGGGCACGCCTTGCATCGACATAGTTCAGCACCTCCGGAACCGTTCTCAATTCGACGACCAAGTTGAGGAAATCGTTCACGCCAAAGTACGTCACCGGCACCTGCCGGTACGTTAATGGCAGTCTGTCTGCGTCTGGGGACAAGTCGACTTTCTGGAGAACCTCCACGATCACGATGCAATGGAGAACAGGCGGAAGCCCATCGGGGAGCTGCACCCGACCGCGGCGAATGTGATCACACCAAATCGCTCGGTCTCGGGGACGGTTCAATGTGCGCCGGAGCTGGCTCCACGCAGCTTTGGCGTTCTTACGTGCCCACAGATCGACCTTATCGGCTGTCCGTTTGAGAGGGTCCTCTTGGCATTTCTGGGAAACCAGGATGGCTTGGCCCTTATGCTGAATCAAGAAATCTGAGACCTCGTGCTCCGTCGCCCCGTCAAGCGTCCGAGGGCTTCGGAAAACGAATTCACTGAGCAGGGGTGCAGACAGGAGATCCTCCACGTGGAGTTCCGCCCACTCGGTGCGCTGCAACCGCGAATTGGTTTCGGCTTCCACGTGCTACTCCGCCGCCACTTCCCCCACCACCGGCGCGGCCAGCAGGGCCTTGGCGATGACCTGGTCCAGGCTGTTCACCGGGAATAGCTTCACCGCGTCTTTGACGTACTGCGGCAGGTCGGCAATCTCCTTTACGTTGTCGGCGGGGAGTATGACCTCCTTCACGCCGGCCTCGTAGGCGGCGCGGATCTTGGCGTGGATACCCCCCACCGGCAAGACTTTGCCCATGATCGTGATTTCACCGGTCATGGCGACGTCATTCCGCACAGGCCGGTTGGTCAGTGCCGACACAATGCCGGTGACGAGTGTGATGCCCGCAGACGGCCCTTCCTTCGGAACGCCCATGAAGGTCGCCAACACGGCCACATCGTAGTTCTCGCGCCACTCCGCCGCGATGCCGAGGTCCGCGTGGTTCGCCTTGATGTACTGTGCGGCGGCTTCGATGCTCTCCCGCATTACTTTCTGAATGGAGCCGAGCGGAACAATGCGGCCATGCCCTTTGGTCGCCTGCATCTCGAAGTGGAGGATGCAGCCGTGGTCGCCGGAGACCGCCAGGCCGATCACTTCCCCCACCGTGGGCTTGCTGGGCAGGGTGACCCGCTGAATCCGATCCGCGTCCGGCAGCGTCGGAACGATCACCTTGCCGGTGGCGGTCATGCGAACACCGAGATGCACCTTGTCGTACTCACCGGGCGAGATCAGGTGGAGTTGTTCGCGAACCCGCTGGCGCAGTTCGCATCCAAGCTGCAGGACCTCTTCGAGGTCGGCATCGTTCACCTGCCCGTGGGGATACAACAACTTCAACATCCCAGAAGCGGTTTTGAACACCGCTCTCTGGTCGCGACCTGAGACCCCTTGCGCGGTCTTGGCCGCATCGACGAGTTCGAATCTGGACCGAATCCCCGCGAACACGTCCTGCCGCCGCAACTCGTGCATAATCTCGCAGAAGTAGTCCGTGACGAAGCCGTAGTCCTTCGAGAAACTGCTCGGCGTCAGCTTGGGGATCTCCCATCCTGGCAAGTACGCGTGGAGGCGGTCCAGGAAGGCGATTACCTGGAGAAAGTCCGGCAGCGGTTCGAACAGGTGGTAGTACTTCTCGTGCGGCAACTGCCCTTGGACATCGAGGTTGCCGACGAACACCAGGCTGGCAAATGCCAGCACTTCCTTCTTGCCCCGGCTGAACTTCGCATCCTGCATGTAGCCCTGCATGATGCTGACCAGCGCTTTGGGGTCCGTAAAGTCGGTGTTCGCGATCTCGTCCAGCACGATGGCGTCGCGGGTTCCGACCTCGCCGATACGTCCGGTGTTCAGATTGATGAACAATTGCGCCGGTGTGGCCTTGCCGCCCGAGAGCACGTGGGCGTAGTACGAAATATTGCGGTACAGGTAGGTCTTGCCGGTCTCGCGGGGAGCCAGTTCGACCATGTTGAAGTTGTTCTCCACCAGCGGCACGCACCGGCACAAGAACAACAGCCGCTGCCGCCGGGTCATCCTCGCCGGGTCCAGGCCGCATGAGTTTACCAGGACATCGATCCATTCCTCGGTCGTGAAGTCACGGCGCTTCTGGATGAACTCATCGAGGTTGATGACGCTCACCTGGAACGGCGTGAAGCTGGTGATCTTGAAGGGGCGGATCTTCTTGTTGTGGATCTCGGTCTCGTCGTACGTCAGATCGATGGTCCCCCACATGCCGCCGGAAAGAAGCATGGGGTACTGCCGGACGACCGACTCCGGGATGTTGGCGAAGTTCTCGTTGATCGCCGAAATGCTCGCCCAATAGCGGTCCTCCGTTTCCACCAGCCTGGCTTCGAGGTTGGCGATCACGGAATGGTGCCGGTTCTCCCGAATGTAGTGCCGGATCTTGTCGGACTCCGCGCCGTGGACGAAGTTCTCCTTCAGCCGCCGTACCACCTTCTCCATGTCCTCGTGGAAGGTCTCTTCGGCGCAGTAGTTGTCGATCAGGTATTCCAGGACGTAACGCGGGAACTCATCCACACCGGTGTTGATGGTGTGCGCCTTATTGACGACCTTGCCCCGGAAG
>Ga0265316_10002659_pt1 | contig 18398 bp, 15 predicted proteins | sample 4522metaG_FD_202092 | JGI IMG/M metagenome (GOLD analysis project Ga0265316, IMG submission 202092) | Rhizosphere microbial communities from Carex aquatilis grown in University of Washington, Seatle, WA, United States - 4-5-22 metaG | ecosystem: Host-associated > Plants > Roots > Rhizosphere >... | reverse complement strand
ATTTCGTCTAGTATGGGTCGTACCCGCGACTCGTCACCCACCAGCACCACGTCGGTTTCGGTACTGGCCACGGCAGCCAAGACGCCCTCCACCTCGACGCGCGGAGCGCCCTCGGCTCCCATCGCGTCCACGGCAACGCGAGCCCGAGTGGGATCGGTCATGGGACGGACGCCTTCCGCCTCAAGCAGTCAACGCGGGGCAGGACTAGGTCTGCTCGTCCTGAGGCTTCTCAATGACCAGGCGGTCTTTGTAGTAGCCGCACGCCGCACAGACCCGGTGAGGAAGTCGTGCCTCGCCACAGCGTGGACATGGCACGAAGTGGGGAATCGGCTGCTTCATCACCTGAGCCCGGCGAATCGCGGAACGGGACTTTGATTGTCGTCTCTTGGGAACTGCCATGGTCGAATCTCCTGTTGTCGAAAACCGTTACAACTTCACTTTTGCCAGCGCGGCAAATTTTCCGCCGCCCGCCGGCCGTTGGGCGCAGTCGCAGGCTGTCAGGTTCCGGTTGACGCCGCAAGTGGGACAGATGCCGGCGCAATCTTCCCGGCACAGCGGCCCCATCGGCAAAGCCAGTAGCAGCTCATCCCGAATCTCCGGCCCCAAGTCGATAACGCCATCCTGGAAGGCGATTATGTCCTCCGCGCCATCCTCATCCTCCTCCTCGCCAGCGGGCTCCTCGCCCTCGACGAAGGTGAGCGTCACGGGCACGTCTAGCACCAGGGTGGCCGGCTCCAAACAACGAACGCACTGGGTAACCAGTCCGCCGCGAAGCACGCCGCGCAGAAGGTACTCGTCCCCTGCCTGTTCAAGCCGGCCGTCCAAAACAATGCCCCCCTCTCCCGGCAGTGCGTCCACATCAGGGCACTCTGCCCTAAGCCAGGCTTCGGTCACCGCCACATGGATGTCCAGGCCCTCATCGCCGATATCCTTGGTTTTGTAACGCATGGCAGGTGCGAGGCGCGAGCCCCGTGCTAGGAAAGGGCGTAACTATAGGGGGCGCCGGCCGCGCGTCAAGCGCATGCATTACTTGCCAGCCGCTCCGGCCGCGCTGGCCCCGCCAAAAAGAAGCAGGGTCTTGAGGTCCTCGTCGTTGAAGACGAGTTGCAATCCCATGAACCAGTCGAAAAAACCACCAGCCGTACCCTGGGTTCGGGTGTAGTTGAGGACGTCGTCCACGCCTCCCACAAGATAGAGGTACTTCCTGAAGATCGCCAAGTACCCTCGTGCGGTCACACGCGGGTACTGATTCGAGCGCGTGTCGAAAATGTCGGTGGACAGCATCAGGTGGTCGTTGAATAGAAATAGGTCGCCGCCTATCCCGCCGGTCGATTCCTTGATGCCAAAACGGCCCTGCAGTGGCCCCCAGCGTTTGCCGAACATGAAGCTGAAGCGCAGCTTGTCGCTCGTGGTGATCTCCTCGTTGGAATACGCACCGACTTGCGAGCTGTAGCCCACTGTGCTTTGAGCGCTTCGATAGCCGCGTGGATCGTCGACCAATTCGATCAAGTAGAACTTGTCAGGTCGTGGGGCCAACTGGACCGACACGTACGACTTGAAGTTGTGGGCCATGTAATTGTATTCCATGCGCAAGCCCACAATCGTCTGCAGCCGGTTCACGCCACGGGTGATGCCGCTGATGTCATCCGTGATGTTGTCGAGATTCTTGGCCACGGTATCGTCGGTGAGGAGGTGGCCAACCGTGCCCTCCCCGTCGGCCATGCGGCCGGTAATCTTGTCCACGTTGTGCAACGACTTGTCGAGGTTGTCGATGCTGCTCTGCAACTTCTGCAACGAGCTGCGCAGATCCTGGCCGGCACCCGAGACTTGACCCTGGGTGGTGCCCACCAGCCCCTTGATGCCCTCCGTGATCTCGCGCGCATTGTGAATGGTGACGCGGACATCGTCGGCCTCGGAGCGAGTGATTCCTTGCACGGTGGCAGCGATGTTGTCTATGCGTCCCAGCAGGCGTTCGACGATGACTGAGTTTCTTTCCAACAGCAAGTTGGCGTTCTTGGCGATGTCCTTGACCGGCCCCGCGGTCAGCTCCTTCACGTCCGAGAGGATGTCCCTCAGGATGGGCAGCGTTTCGCCCACCGAGTTCATGATGTCGCCCATCTCAACCGGCTCGGTCACCATCTTGATCTCGTCGCCGTCGTGCAGTTCCCGCGCGGCGACGCGTTCGCCATTGCGCACCGTAAAAGGCGACCCCGGATCGACCTCGATGTAGTACTCGCCGAGCAGAGAGGCCGCCTTCTTGGCAATGACGGCGTTCTCGTAGAGCTTGATCTCCGGAATGATGCGGATGAATACCTTGGCCTTGCCCGACTCCTGGTCGAGCACTCGCTCCTCGACCTGCCCGATGCGCAAGCCAGCCGACAGAACCCGCGTCCGCTCGTACACCCCCAAGGCGTTGTGGAAAAGGGCGTGCACGCGGTAGCCACCGCCGCCTGTGATCTTCTTGCTGGTGTACTGAAACAGCAGGTAGGTCGCCACCAAGACCACCAGAGCCAGGGCGCCCACTGTCAGGCCGGCCAAGCTCCGCCTCATGATGACGCCCCGAATTTCACCGCGCCCGAGGGTTCGACGAACTCTCGCAGCCTTGGGTCGGGTGCTGCCAGCAACTCGGCGGGCGTACCGCATGCGATGATGGTGCCGTCGTAGAGCATGGCGATGCGGTCGCCGATGCGAAAGGTCGACGCCATGTCGTGTGAAATCACTACGGAGGTGACTCCAAAGTCGTCTGCAGTGCGTCTAATCATTTCATCGACGTTCTGGGTGGCAATCGGGTCCAAGCCGGTGGTGGGCTCATCGTAGAGCAAAATCTGAGGCCGGTCGACCAGCGCGCGAGCCAGGCCCACACGCTTTCGCATACCACCAGACAGCTCGGCTGGGAACTTCTCTTCGACACCGGGGACATGGTCCAGATCCAGACGCCGGAGCAAATCCCTGACTCGTTCCATAATCTCGCTCTTGGGCAGACGGTAGCGCTCGATAAGCGGAAAAGCGATGTTCTCGACCACGTTGAGCGAGTCGAAGAGCGCCGCATACTGAAAAACCATGCCGAACTTGCGCTGAACCTTCGCGATGGCCACTTCGTCCAGTCCCACGATGTCCTCGCCATCCACGTAGATGTGACCACTGTCTGGTTGCAGCAGCCCCATCAAGTGTTTCATCAGTACCGACTTGCCCTGCCCCGAGCCGCCGATGACGATGTTGGTCTTGCCCCGCTCGAAGTCCAGGTCGATCCCGCGCAGAACCTGCTGCGAGCCAAAGCTCTTACACAGACCACGAATCTGGATTTGCCAGCGTTCGTCACGGGTGCCGATGCCGTTGGTCATCTACATTCCATGCGAGGGCCAGATCACGTTCATGATCTCGATCAAGAAGTAGTCGAGAATCAGGACCGAAACCGAACTGGACACCACCGCGGCGGTGGTGGCACGGCCCACTTCCTTGGCCCCGCCGCGCACGTTGAATCCCTGGTAGCAAGCGGCCAAGGCCATGGCGATTCCGAAAATCACCGATTTGATCAGCCCTTGCACGTAGTCCACCGGGTCGACCCAATGACGAAACAGCTCCAGAACCTGCCCCAGATCGATCTGGTACACCAGAATCGAAATGACGTAGCCGCCCAGCAAGCCGAGTACATTGAACACCATGGTCATGACCGGCAACATCAGAATCGAGGCGACCACCCGAGGCGTGACTAAGTAATGCACCGGGTTCACCGCAAAGGTGGTGAGCGCATCGATCTGCTCGGTGATGCGCATCGAACCCAGCTCGGTTGCCATGGCCGATCCGGCCCGGGCCGTGATCATGAGAGCGGTAAACACAGGGGCCAGCTCGCGCGCCAGGGAAACCCCCACTGCATAGCCGACCCAGCGCTGCTGGTCGAACATGGCCAGTGCCGTGATCCCCTGCAAAGCCGTCACCGCTCCGCTGAAAAAACCCACCAGCATGATGATCGGCAGCGAGCCCACGCCGATGAACTCCATCTGCTCGAGGAACAGGCGCATGCGGAAGGGCCGCCGAAACAGCCAGGTGAAAGCGCGGCCCAACAGCAGCATATGCTGGCCGAAGATGGCAACCGCCCCCAGCAAGGGTCCGAAAACTCGACCAGCTAGGTGAAGCACCTTTGCGGACGAGAACTCCTGGGCGCCGCCGCTCGAGTTGGTCGAAGAGGCGTCGCTCATGGTCGACCGTCCGGTTGGCAGGTCCGGTAGATGCGCGGAACTCGCTTGGAAATCCCGCACAGGATTTCGTAGCTGGCGGTATCAGCCCAACGGGCGACGTGGTCGACGGTGATGGCCGCCCCATGGTCGCGCCCGATGAGAGTGACAGGGTCGCCCACAGAAGCACCTCTAACCCGGCTCACGTCGACCATCATCATGTCCATGCACACGGCGCCGACTACGGGCGCGCGGCGGCCCCGAATCAGCACCTCGGCGCCGCGAATGTGCCTGGGGTAGCCATCGGCGTAACCGATGGGCAGGGTGGCAACACGCGCCCTGCGCGCCGGACGCCACAGCCCACCGTAGCTCACGCCCTGGCCGGCGGCCACCTCGTGCAACGCCATGATCTTGGTGCGTAGGCTCAGTACAGGTTCCAACTCGGGACGCGCCACCACTGCCGACGGCATGGCACCGTAGAGCGCGAGCCCCGGTCGAATCGCCCGGTAGCGTGCCTCAGGAAAGCGCACGGCCGCGGCACTGTTGGCCGCATGCACGACATCAGGAACCAGGCCGTGGGCGGCCGAGATCGAGAGGCAATGTTCGAAACGGACTATCTGCTCCCGCGTGGCACCGGGACGTTTCAGATCGGCCGACGCGAAGTGCGTGCACAGCCCGGTCAATTCCAGGTGCGGATAGCGAGCCGCCATCTCAAGGAACGCAGGCAACGCCTCGGGTTGGATGCCCAGTCGATTCATGCCCGTGTTGATCTTCGCGTGCACCGGCCAACGCTGCTGCAGTCGGCCCGCCGCCTCGGACCGACCACCTTTCGGCCGGCGCCGCCGAGGCGCGCTGCCGAATCGCTGCAACTCGCCGATGTCGTAGATGACTGGCGTGAGGCCTTCCTCCAGCACCTCGGAGTGGGTTTGCCCATAGTAGGCAGCCAACACCAAGATCGGACAGGTGATGCCCGCACCACGAAGCTCCAGACCTTCCTCGACCAGAGAAACTGCCAGCGCATCGACCACGGGCGCGAGCACGCCCGCCACTGCCACGGCGCCATGTCCATAAGCATCCGCCTTCACAACGCCGTAGATGGCCACCTGCGGACCCACGATGGCCCGCACGCGTGCAACATTGCGACGAAGAGCCCCCAAGTCGATCTCGGCCACCGTGGGCCGGATCGATGTGCGAAGGTCGGCTTCACGTACCGCGAGCCCGGTAGCCTCCTCATGACCGCGCAGGACACACGTAGCCGCCGCTGAGGAAGCCAGCCCGAGAGATGTTCCAGTTGACTGTACGGTCAAAGCCCGACGGATTGTCACACCCGATGGGTATAGCGTCAATTCCGGGCCAAAGTTCAACAGTTTTCACCACCCAGGGGGTGGGAAAATCAAAACGCCTCAGCCGCCCCCGCCAGAGCGAAAAAACGCGGCATCAGGGTCAGGCGCCGCCCCTGCAGAGTAAGAAGTCCCTGCCGGGCCAAGTCAGCAACAATTCGGGAAACGGTCTCGCGGCATGCGCCGATTCGGCCGGCCAATTCCCGCTGGGTAGGAAAGCGCGTGATTACAGTACCCCCTGCGCCCACTTCACCCTGGTCTCGGGCCAAGTTGAGCAGCAAGCGATATAGGCGGCTCTCCACGTCCGTCGTGGCAAGTCCCCAGGCAAGGGTCTTGACCCCGCGCAGGCGCCGCTCGAATTCGAGCGCAAGGGCTAACGCAACCTCGGGAGTCGTGCGGGCCACATCCAAGAATTCCTCTCTGGGAATCAGAAGCAGTACGCTGGTCTCGGCGGCGACCAAGCTGTCGCTGGATTGGGAGCTGTCCGGATCGATCGGCGTATCCACAAGCATGTCGCCGGCCAGGAACGCTTCCAAGGTCAGCTCGCGCGAGGTGTCGGTCCTGCGCACGGAACAGATGCAGCCACGCACAACCAACACTGCAGCCCCGAGCCAGCGACCCTCCAAAGCGATCTGCTGCCTTGCACTGAAGGAGCGTATCGATGCGCTTCTGGCCAGTTGAACGAGTGTGGAAACCGAGAGCCCGCCAAACCAGCGCGAATTGCGCAGAGCACCGAAGGCCGGATAGGCGCTCACGTCACGAAGCGGAGATGGTGTTTCTGCTACCGAGAGAGCGGCGGCTGGGTTCATGCGATTTCGTGACAATGCACCATGCGTACCAACGCGCGTGGGCCGGTGACGGCCGTTTGTCCGCGATTTTCCAGACCACAACCACGAAGATTCATCGCAACCGCGACACTGGTGCCACAGGCGTGTCGTGTTCGACATCCCAATCCCGAATCCCAAGAGTGCCAATCACATGCTAGGAAAGAGCTCTGCATGGCAGCGACCATTACACTGAGCCGCTCTTTGAATTCCCCTGTCGAATCTCACCGGTGGCAAGTCTCCGCACAACCGCGTCAACCATCCCGGTCAGCTGCTTTCTCTGTGCTGCCCTGAGATACCGCTATTGGAGGAACCGTCTCTGCTCTACAGGTTCATCACCTTCTTCCTCTTCGCGCTCGCCATTCTTGGCGGCGTTCATTCCTATTTCTGGGTGCGGCTCGTGCGCGACACGCAGATGCCCCTGCCCTACCGAACGTGGGCGACCGCAGCCTGCGTCGCGCTCGCTTGCTCGGTGCCTATCTCGCTCATGGCGCCTCGGCTGATGCCGCGACCGTGGGCGAGCTGGGCGGCCTGGCCTGGGTACATCTGGCTCGGCCTGATGCTGCTTCTTCTGGCGGCCCTGCTCGCGACCGATGTGTTCAAGCTTGTTCTCGCCGTCGGCAGGGCCGTGTCGGCTCGCCCGCAACTGGATCCGGCCACGCGACTCCTCTTGACCCGCGCACTGGCGGTCACCGTCGTTGCGGTGGGCGCGGTGGTCGGGACGTACTCGATCTTTCAAGGGTTGCGCGCCCCCGTGGTGAAGGAGATTCGCATAGCAGTACCCGGGCTCCCGCCGGCCTTGTCAGGAACCACAATTGTTCAGGTGACTGACCTGCACATCGGAGCAACCAAGAGTCGCAGTTTCGCCGGCGACATAGTCGGCCGCATAAACGCCCTTGCCCCGGACATGGTCGTGATCACAGGCGACCTGGTCGAGGGCCGGTTCGGGTCGGGCCGCGAAGACACCCTCTCTTTGGCTGGCCTGCGGGCGCGACTGGGCGTCTTCATGGTCACGGGCAATCACGAATACTACTCGGGCCTGCGCGAATGGCTGCCCGAGTTGCAGCGCTTGGGCATCCGCGTGCTTAGAAACGAGCACGTCGTTGTCGACGCCGACAAAGGCGGAGGTTGGGAACTTGCCGGCATCGAAGACTGGAATGGCCGCAGCATCGAGCCGGACGGCGGGCCAGATCTTGCGCGCGCCCTCGCCGGGAACGATGCAAGTCGCCCGGTGATCCTCCTCTCACACCAACCGCGAGCCATCTACCCTGCCGCGCGGGCCGGGGTCACTCTCGTGCTGTCCGGCCACACTCACGGCGGACAAATCTGGCCCTTCACCTATCTGGTCCATTTGCAGCAGCCTTTCTTGGAAGGCCTCCATCGCGTAGGCAAAACGCAGCTCTACGTGAGCCCGGGAACCGGATACTGGGGACCGCCCATGCGCCTGGGAACACGCGCCGAGATCACGAGGATCACGCTGGTTGCCGATTCCTCGTAGTATCAGCGCCTTGTGCGCCCGGCCTGATTCGAACAGGCGACCCCCGGCTTCGTAGGCCGATGCTCTATCCAGTTGAGCTACGGGCGCAATGTGGTCGAGGGCGAATGTATGCCGCGCAGCCAGGGCACAAGTCAAGCGATGATCCCAGATCGACCACACATAGTCGGAGAGTCTCTCCCGCCGCTGGTCCGTGGTCCGAGCGACGGGTGAATTGAGACAGCGGTGCTAGCGACGCCGACGGCGACGTACGGCAACGGCCAATCCAATACCTGCCAGGACGAATCCCAGCGGGATTGCTGTTCCGCCAGACGGGGCATAGCCGCATCCGGCAGCAGAGCTGTTGTTGCTAGCGCTTCCGCTACTTGGGGCCCCGCCGTTTCCGGTTTGGCCACCCACGTTGGAAGTCGTGTTTCCGCCGGTTTCGACCGGAGTACCTCCAGCCACACCGCCACCGCTCTCGCTACTGCCGCCCTCTGGGCTCCCGCCGGTGTCTACGGCCGTGTTTCCGCCAACGGGCGTTCCAGTGTTTCCACCGACGGGCGTTCCAGTGGTCCCGCCGATGGGCGTCCCGGTGGTTCCGCCTGATGGCGCTCCAGTGGTCCCGCCGACGGGCGTTCCAGTGGTCCCGCCCACAGGCGTCGAAGTTGTCCCCCCCGCAGGCATCCCAGTTGTCCCACCGCTCGCAGCGGTCTTTCCGCCCGTGAACACAGTTCCTCCTGTGGGAATGGTCCCACCCGTGCCAGTGCTCCCGCCGGAGACAGTGCTTCCGCCCGAGCTGGTTTTCCCGCCGGCTGCCGTGGTCCCGCCCGAGCTCCCGCCTGTGCCCGTGCTCCCGCCGGTGCTGCCCGTGCTCCCGCCCGCGCCGGTGCACCTGGCTGCGGTGCCACCTTCGTAGAAGCTAACAGCCCCGACGTCTCCTGCATCTGCCGCCCAGCAACGACGATCCCACGCCACGAGCGACAACAAATATGCCGCATAGATAGATTGGCCGTTGTCACCGGAATCTGGCTCCGTCCACTTTGCCAGGGGAACCAGGTCCGAGATCACGGTGGCGTCGTCAAGGTCAGCGATGCCCAACGCTGCCGCGCAGGCAGCCTTCACAAACGTGCTGCCGGTCAGCCCTGCCTTGACAGCCGCTTCGTATGTCTTGTTGCTTGTGGCGATCAGCAACGCCGCCTTGGCGATAGTGGCCAAGTCACCAGTGCCGCCGGCCTGCCCCACAAGGAACGAGTTGCCCGCACCATCGTCGCCCAGGTAGCCGAGCATCATCATGGCAAAGCCTGCGAATCCGGTGTTGGCGTCACCGGCCCCACATTGAAGCCGCGTCCGCAGGGTTGCGATTCGGGTGGCACCAAGGGCACTCTTGCGCGCAACCAGTTCCAAAGAAGCCCATAGATGGGGGTATTGCCACTTGGTTCCCGCCCCCGTGCCCGTCGCTTTGGTGCAAACAGTATTGGCGCCGGTGCATCCCGTCGCAATGACCGCGTCGCTTTGCGAGTTCCACGTACCCCGGCCCGCACAGTAGTAGTTCATCAACGTGTCCAGTCCAGCGCTGACATTGATGAAATCGGTCTGAGCGGCGTACTGTGACTGCCGTGCCTGCGTCATATCACCCGTGCATCCGGGGTTCGCAGGAGAGCTGAGGCCCGGCGGCGGACTGGCCGATGGAACGAGTGTCCCGTCGTTCTTCTTCACCATCACCGCGTCCGCCCCCTTGGTGGGGTAGCATTTGCTCTCGCCCGAATTGCCAAATGAAACGAAGAAGCTGATGTCCTCGATCTTGACCGAGGCCCCGGTTCCTGTTACCGCCAGGGTGTACTGCGCCTTCTGTCCCGGATACAGAGTCGTGCCAGACAACGTACCTGCCTTGCGCGTGGCCGTAACATTGGTCGTGCCGATCTTGGCCGTCAGTATAAAGTTCGGCAGGGCGTAGCCCATGTTGTTCTGAACGGAGATGCTCATGGTGGCCGCACCCCCAGTGAGAGTGACCGTGTCAGTGGCGGGCCGAACCACGATGTTGTAGCTGGACGCCCAGAGATCGTCGCACCAGTGCGCACGTGCCTCGAACGGCAACAGAGAAATCGCAAGGAACATCCCAAACAACAACTTCGTTCGCATGCTCATGACTCCATCAGAGGTGGGTGGCTCTCTCGTAGTCTCGTTCAATTCGCATCTCGCTAGGGCCATCGATGTCAGTTAGACTTGACACTATTGTAGTGCGACCACACGCAAAAGCCGGCTCATCTTTGTGTCTCGCGGCGCTTTCTCTCCTACCTTGGATCACATCAGGGATGGCCAGAGCGGACAGCGCCGCAGTTGCGCCTACTGACTTGTTGCAGGCGGCGGCGGCTGGGCGCGCTGAAGCCGTGCGGTCCCTGCTGGCGCAAGGTTCGCCCGCGGACAGCAAGGACGCATCTGACTGGACAGCACTGCATTTCGCGGCCGCTGGCGGCTGGACCGATATTGCCGCTCTCTTGCTCGACCGCGGCGCTGACCCCAACGCCCGAGCGCGCTTCGAGATGACACCGCTCCACTGGGCCGCCATGAGAGGCCGCGCTGAGGTTGCTGGCCTGCTCACCCGCCGCGGGGCTCGCGCCGACGCCCGCAACGCGTACGGAATGACGGCCTTGCACCTGGCCGCTGACGACAAGGTTGTCGCCGTGTTGGTCACCGCCGGTGCGGAAGTCAACGCACTCGACCAGCGCGGCAGGACGCCGCTGCATACGGCCCGGCAAGGCAGCGTGGCCAAGGCGCTGATCGACCGTGGCGCTGATCTCCGCATCCGCACGCCCCAGGGGCGCACTGCCATGGAGATCGCGGCGGTGGACACCACAGAGCCTGCTGGACTCTCGGTGCACGCCCCCATGCTGGCGCGGTTGCGCGGGCTCATCAGTCAGGCCCGGGTCACGCTCATGAACAGTTCGACACGACCCATGGACGCGTTCGTCTTGACCGCGCACAGCCCGGCTTGCAGCGTCGATGTCACGCCCGCGCAGCTGCCCAGCCTGCAACCGGGCGAGGTGGCGGACTTCACCCTGACGTTCGTTCGATCAACCGACGTGCCCGAGGGACGACATCCAATCTTTCTATCAACATCGGTTGGCGGAGTGCACTTGGTTGATTTCGACTTGAGGATCAACACCGAGAGGCGCGCCATCCCGGAAGATAGCGGCATGATCCAGCTTGCCAAGGGAAGCCTGCGACAGGCGCCTTCCCGCCTGCACTACCTGGCGTATGTCGTTGTGCCGCTGCTGGTCTTCCTGGCTTGGCTTGTCGTCCGCCGCGCGCGCAAGAAGTCTACGGGCGAACCGGAGTGATCCTGGCGCGTTGCCGCCGTCGTTCGCGACTTGTCAGGCCGATGGCGAGCGCCAGAAAGGGAATCAGCACGAGAGGGAAGGACAACCAGAACCACCGATTGGAAAGCAAGACAGGCGCCGCGCGGTCGGCCTCCCCCAGCGGCAGGGCGCGCAAGGTGCCATCGTAGCTGCCCACGAACCCCATCCAGCGGCCGCGAATGCGTCCTGCTACAGGCGACGACCAGTTGCTGTCGTCCATTCCGGCGACGTTCCATAGTGGCCGGCCGGTGAAGGCGGAAAAGAGCGCCTCGCCACCGCTGAGTGCAGCAGCGTGCAACATATGGTCCCATCCCAAGACAAGCGCCATCGCTTCCCCGCCCGAATCCACCAGGGCCGGCGAGGAATAGAGACCGCCACGAGCAGCGTAGCGCCAGATCGGCGAACCGTTGGTAGCGTCCAGCGCGTACAAGAAGCGATCATACGAAGCAACGAATGCGCGCGCCGGGCCCCGCTCCGTCAAGATTGCCGGCGAGCCGGTAATGCGATCGCCGGTCTTGTAGTTCCAGCGTTCGGCGCCCGTCGCAGCGTCGAGGCCGCGAACCGTTCCGTACTTGGAACCCATGACCACCAGCGGTCCGGAAGCTGAGACGAAGAACGCTGGCGAGCTGCGAACTCCATCCAGCTCGGTCTTCTTCCATTGCACGGCGCCAGTCGTGGCATCCAGGGCGTAGACATTGCCATTGGCCGAGCCGAGAAAGAGCTGCCCACGACCGGCCGTGCGCACAAAGATGGGTGCAGTGAGATCGTTATCGCCCAGCTCCTGGCGCCACAGCGGCTTGCCGTCGGCCAGAGCCAGGGCCAGCACCCCGCTCTTCTGCAGGCTGTTGGCCAAGGAGCGATCCCAAACCCAGTAGGCGACGAAGACCGCATTGTCGCTTTCGCCGGTTCCGCCCACGCAGGGCGCGGCCAGACGAGCGCCGCCCAACGTCGGCCGGTAGTCCTCGACAGAATGGACCCAAACCTGGCGACCGTTGGCCGCATCGATCGCGTAGACCAGGCGATCGGTCGAAGCAGCAACAAGTAACATGCGGTCGTCTTCGCGGAAAAACACCGGCGCGGCGTAGACTGGCCCGCCGGTGGTGAACATCCACAACCGCTCGCCCGTGGCGGCATCGAGCGCGTACAGGGTGTGATCGTAGTTCCCCACGGCCAGCAGGGCTCGCCCCTCGACCGAGGCCAAGGCAGGCGACGACCACACGGTCATGCCAGGCTCGTAGCCCCACACGCGGCCGCTGCCGTCGAAACTCCAGGCTCTGGGTGGCTCGCTTGCGGGCGCATCGATCTCGATGGCCGCGGTGTTTTGGGCATCACAGCGGCTCTGTGACCACAGCGAGCAAGCTTGCACGCGGCCGGGAGCGAGCAACAGCACGATAGCGAGGGTTGCCCCACCGAGCACATCAAGTGATAGCCGCCGGAATCTACCGGCACCCTTCACGCGGGATCCTCCGCCTTCTTTGCGGGAGCTGCAGATTTCTCTGCTTGCTGATTCCACATGTCGACCACGCGCAACCCACCGTTGGGACAATGATCCACGCACGAATAGCAAAACTGGCACTGGTCCAGGCGAACCACGCCATTCTTGATCGCAGCCACATCACAGCTCGTGTTGCACACTCCGCATTCCGTGCACCGGCCCGGCGCCTGCTGGATTCGCAAACGGGAAAAGCGGTGCAGGAAACCCATCAAGTAGCCCCAGGGACAGAGATACCGGCACCAGGGACGCAGGACGAAAAGCGCAGACACCAGGATCACCAGCGTGGTGAGTGCGGACGCTGGATCGTCGCGCGCAGTGAACGCGAAGTGCACTGGCGAGGTCACCACCAGGTGCGACACGGCAGTGAAGAAGATCGCCGCCAGGCTGAAAAGGCGCAGTTTGCGCGAGGGACGATCATCGATCACACCGGCCAGCACCAGGTAGCACAGCAGGATCAGCATGGCCGCCCAGTGCACGCTGGAATCTTCGATCATCAACTGTTTTCTGAGCCCCAGCCACACCAACAGCACGAGAAACCCGGCCACAAATGTCGCTAGCGCGATGAGCTTGCCGCGGGTGAGCCGCTCTTTGCGACGGGGAAACCGTTTGCGCAACCAACCCGCGAGATCCTGCACGGTGCCTGTCGGACATATCCAGCCGCAAAAGACCGTTCCGTGCAGCAGCGTCACCGAGATGATCACGACCGGAAGGGCAAGCCAGTAGAACGACTCGGAATAGGCTGAGCCCAGCAGAGTCATCCCATACAGACCGTTGCGGATCATGCCAAACACGCCCAGGCACGAGTACACGACATAGAAGAAGACCAGGAACGACCCTGCCTGCACGAATCGACGCACGAGCTGCCGCCGACGCTGAACGCCGCTGATGGCGATTACGACAAGGAAGAGGAAAATGAGCGACGCCATCTCCACGCTCGTCCCGTCGAGCGACAGGAAAGGGACGTCAAAGACCTTGCCGAGGGGGAGACGTTCAGGCTGCATGGTGCTACGGGGTTGTCGACTTCAGCGACAGACTTGAAGTCTGACACGCCGGAGGCGCGTCAGTGCTCCCGAGTGCCATCATCTCTGGCCCTTTTCGTCGATATTCTCGCAAGAACAGCACCCCGGCTCGTCGAGACAGGCCGCCGCGCAAGGCGGACGGGAGACCGCCGACGACGGATCCAGTCCCAAGAAGCGCGCAACGAATGGACAGCGCGGCTTGTCGCGCAATTCAGCCAAAGTGCCAGCCTGGACAATGTGTCCGCCCAGCATCACCGCCAGGGAATCACCCAACGCCGCCGCCTCGTCGCGGCTGTGGGTCACATGCAACGTGGTCAGCCCAAGCTCCTTGTGCAAACGCGCCAGCTCGGCCTGCAACTCCAGCCTTGCGTTGTGATCGAGCGCGCTCAGCGGCTCATCCAGCAGCAACAGCACTGGCCGCACCGCCAGCGCGCGTGCGATGGCCACCCGCTGCGCTTCGCCGCCACTCAGTGTGGCGACAGGCCGGGGCAGAACCGCGGCCAGACCCAGGCGGTCAATCAACTCGTCGACGGTTCGACGCGCTTCCGCCGCAGGCACGCGCCGAGCCCGCAGTCCGTATTCGATGTTGCCACGCACAGACAGGTGCGGGAACAGCGCGGCCTGTTGAAACACGAGGCCGATATTGCGCTGCTCGGGCGCCTGCGCCGTGACGTCGCGACCGTCGACCAGAATCCGGCCAACCGTCGGCGGAAAGAATCCGGCAATGGTCTGCAAAAGCACCGACTTGCCGCAGCCGCTGGGGCCAAGCAGCACCCAGTACTCTCCCTTGGCAATGCGCAAAGACACATCATCTAGGGCGAAATCGCCGAATCGGCAGCCCAGGTGCTGGATTTCGATCATGAACGGCGCTCCCGGCGCGGCCGTTGCAGCGCAAAGGGAATCAGGGTCTGCCCGAATTGCAACATCACGAACACCCACAAGCAGATCACGAGCAACAGCACGGCGATGGAGCGGCTCTCCGAGACGCCCGCGCGCAGAAACTCGGTGTGCACCAACACCGGCGCGGTGACGGGCGAGCTGGCGAACAGGACGATGCAACCGAACTCGCTGATGGCGCGCGCCCAGGCCAGGGTGGCGCCCACCAAGATTCCGCGCGAGGCCAGAGGCAGCGAGATGCGCCAGAAGGTTGCAGCCGGCGAGGCGCCCAGGCTGCGCGAGGCCAACTCCAAACGCAACGGCACCGACTCGAAGGCCGTCATGGTCGTCTTGATCAGGAATGGCGAGGCCACGAAGACCTGGGCGATGACGATGCCCGCCAGCGATCCCGAGATGGGCAGGTGCAGGGATTCCAGAACCCCGCCCAGGATGCTGCCAGGACCTAGCAGCACGATGAGCGCCACCCCAGCCACCGACTGTGGCACCAGGATGGGTACGTCGACCAACGACTCGACCCAGCGCTTGCCCGGGAAGTCCACGCGAGCCAGACCGTAGGCGAGCGGAATGCCCACGATCCCCACCACCAGCGTAGCCAGGGTGGACGATGCCAGACTCATCCACAGGGCTTCGCGCACCTCGCGGCGAACGAACGTGCGCCACAAAGTTTGCACCGAGTCCTCGGTCGCCAGGTGAATGATCGGAAACAACACCACGCCGAAAGCCACCAAGCCCCCGCCCAGGCACAGACGGACAAAGCGCGAAGTCACCCGTCGCACGCGCCAGATCGTGCTGTAGATGAGGGCCAGCGGGATGAAGGTCTCGAAGGCGTATGGCTGCAGAAGCACAAACGACAGCACGAAGATGGCGAAAAACCCGAGCAGCACCGGCGATGCGAACAAGCTGGCATAGGCGACCACCAACAAGATGAAAAGCGGCGTCTTCCCGAGCAACACCAGCACGAGAAGAAAGAGGACGAAATAGCCGACGAGAAAAAGCCCCACCGTACCCGCCGAGCGCCGCGACAAGGTGGCGGCCGCCGCGTGAAACACGAACAGGTTGGTGAAGAACAGCACCAAGTTCATGGGCACCGTGAAAGGCGGGTCTGGCAACAGGCCCAGCCCGACGTGGATCGCGGCCAGCGCCACGATAGCGGCCCCGATCTGTTTGGCTGCCAACTTCACGGTTTCTGCACCACGAAGGATCCTAGCTCCTCGGGAAGTGCGGTGCAGGGACTGCACCACACAGGCTTAGCCGGACGAAAGCCGCGCCTCTCAAGCAGGCGCCTGCCACCTTCGCCCAGCAAGGTGGTGACGAAACGGCGCGCCTCGGCCGCGTGGGCCGCACCGGCAGGGATGGTGATGCCATAGGTGACCGGGCCACCCGTGATGCGCGTCCTGCCCTCCCCTTGCTTCATGCGGACCTCGACGCTGACGCTGGCGTAGTGCGCGGCCAGCTCGGGCTGCGAGAGATTCTGCTCCGCTGGAAGCGCGGTGATCTTCAAGTGGTGGTCCTCGGCGGTGGAACGAAACACAAACGCGTAGTCGATGGCGCGGGCTTCGAGCAGAGTCAGCAGCTCGGCCTCGTCGTGGGTCACGTGCTCCTTGGCGCATTGGCCGGCAAGCCGCGCAGCCAAGTTCGCGCCGGCGTCACCATACATCCCCGACTTTTCCGCGAGCTGCCACGCCAGCAGCGTGTGGTACCCCAACGGCGCGGTATCGGGATCCGCTCGGCCCAGGCGCACGCCCGGTCGACCCAGAACGCTCGGCCAGTTCTGGGTATTGATCTCGTCGGTGAACCGGCTGTGGTCTTTGTGGGCCAGCACGATCTCGTTGGTCGCGAATATCACGTTCCAGCTAGCGTGCCGCGGGATCATCATCTTGTTGATGATCCCGGCGTCGGCCACTGCCACGATATCCGCGCGCATGCCCAGCTCGATCACCTTGCGCGCAGCAACCTGAGACCCGCTCGGCTCCAGCCGCACGCGAATCTGCGGGTTCTCGCGCTGGAATCTCTCCACCGCGTCGCCCAGCACGGCTGTCAAACTGGATGCGTAGAAGACCACGACCTCGGCTGGCGGCTTCCGGCATCCCGCGACGACAACGAGGCAGAGCCATCCGCAATGCACGACGAAGCGGCGGCGGGCCAAATCGGTGGGCATGACCCCAGCATACAACGCCGCAGCCGATGGCGACGGCCCAGCGCAAAGCGGTTCTTCAACTCCTGTCCGCTGGTGGTGATAGACTGGCGGTCGGCCGCAGTCGCTCGGGGTCAGCCGTGTCCGATCGGAGGCCGGATGGATGACCACAGTTTAGTGCCCAACCTGCAGATCGATGCCGAGAGGCTACTAGGATCGCTCTTTCGCCACATGGCGGAGGGGGTGGCACTGCACGAGGTGGTGTGCGACGCCGCCGGCAAGCCAGTCAACTACCGCATTCTCGCCGTCAACCCGCAGTTCGAGGGGTGCACAGGCCTGTCGCCGGAGCAAGTCGTGGGCAAGCTGGGCACCGAAGCCTATGGCACGCCTGAGCCGCCGTACCTCGCCGAATTCTCCGCCGTGGCGATGTCCGGCCGGGTGTCCAGGCTGGAAGTCTATTTTCCGCCGCTGGAGCGCCACTTCGCGATCAGCATCGCGCCGCTGGGTACCGGTTTCTTTGCCACCATCTTTCTCGACGTCACTGAGCAGAAACGCCACGAACAGGCTCTGCAGAAGAGCGAGGAATGGCTCCGCAAGGTCTTCAACTTCGCGCCTGATCCGCTCACGGTTTCTTCACCCGATGGCCGCCTGCTGAGGTGCAACGATGCGTTTTGCAGAGTCGCGGGCTACCCTGAGGCGGAACTGGTGGGCCACAGCCCCACCGAGGTCGGGTTGTGGCTCGACCCGAAACAGCGTGAAGTCATGTACGCCAAGCTGGCGCAAGAGGGAGAGAGCGCCGAGCTGGAAACGAGGCTTCGACGCAAAGATGGCAGGGTCGCCCTCATGCGAATTTCGGCGCGCCGGGCGCAAATGGGTGAACAGACGCTCATCCTCACCGGGGGACAAGACGTCACCGACCAGCGCAACCTCGAACAGCAGCTCCTCCACAGCCAGAAGCTGGAAAGCCTGGGCGTGCTTGCCGGCGGCATCGCGCACGACTTCAACAATCTGCTCACCGGCATCCTGGGCAACGCGGATCTGGCCCTGGCTGAACTGTCGCCGGTGGCGCCGGCACGCGAGAGCCTGGAAGCCATCGAAACCGCGGCCCGACGAGCGGCCGAGCTGTGCCGGCAGCTCCTCGCCTACAGTGGCAAGGGACGCTTTCTGGTGCAGCCGCTCGATGTGAGGGAACTCGTGCAGGAGATGGGACACCTGCTGGCGGTCAGCATCAGCAAGAAGGTCGTGCTCAGGTACCACTTCGCCGAGGATCTGCCGGCGATCGAGGCCGACGCAACACAGATGCGACAAACCATCATGAACCTCATCGTCAACGCCTCGGAAGCCATCGGTGATCGCAGCGGCGTGATCTCCGTCACCACAGGCCTGGCCCATTGCGACGCCGACTATTTCAAGACGTGTTTTGTCGCCGACGGAATCCTGCCCGGCGATTTCGTCTATGTTGAAGTGGCGGACACGGGTCACGGCATGGACAGAGCCACAATGGATCGCATCTTCGATCCATTCTTCACCACCAAGTTCACCGGCCGCGGCTTGGGACTGGCCGCGGTGCTCGGCATCGTGCGCGGCCACAAGGGCGCCATCAGGGTCTACAGCGAGGTCGGCCGTGGCACGACCTTCAAGTTGCTCTTCCCAGCCGCCGAGGCTCCGGCGCGCCAGAGCGCGA
>Ga0265316_10002657_pt1 | contig 18417 bp, 14 predicted proteins | sample 4522metaG_FD_202092 | JGI IMG/M metagenome (GOLD analysis project Ga0265316, IMG submission 202092) | Rhizosphere microbial communities from Carex aquatilis grown in University of Washington, Seatle, WA, United States - 4-5-22 metaG | ecosystem: Host-associated > Plants > Roots > Rhizosphere >... | reverse complement strand
AGTTGTCGAGGATGCGGAAGGTGACCAGCGACTTGCACACGCCGGCCAGGCAGCGCAGGTCGCGAATGTGCGAAAGATACTCGGCCTCGAAGTAGCGCAGGGTCGAGATCACGGGATTGGGCGCCGACTGGCCCAGCCCACAGGCCGATGTGCGTGAGATGGCGCGGGACAGGTGCTGCAGCTCGCCCAGGTCGCTCATCTGGCCCTTGCCGTCGGTGATGCGCTCCAGAATCTCCAGCATGCGCTTGGTGCCCTCACGGCACGGGATGCACTTGCCGCAGGATTCGTGCTGGGTGAACCCGAGAAAGAACTTGGCGAAGGCCACCATGCAGGTTCCCGAGTCAGTCACCACCATGCCGCCCGAGCCCATCATGGCGCCGAGCGTGCGCAGGTTCTCGTAGTCGACCGGCGTATCCAGGCGATCGGCTGGAATGCAACCGCCGGACGGCCCGCCGGTCTGCGCCGCCTTGATGGTGCTGCCGACTTCGGCCCCGCCGCCGATCACTTGAATCAACTGTTGCAACGACGTGCCGATGGGCACCTCGACCAGTCCAGTGTTCTTTACCTTGCCCGACAAGGAGAAGCACTTGGTTCCCGGGCTCTTGACCGTGCCCACCGAGCGATACCAGTCCACCCCGCGGTCGATGATGAGCGGCACGTTGGCAAAGGTCTCGACGTTGTTCACGCAGGTGGGGTGGCCGTAGAAGCCGACCTCGGCGGGATAGGGCGGCTTGTTGCGCGCCATGCCCCGCTTGCCTTCCATGCTGGAGATGAGCGCCGTCTCCTCGCCGCACACGAATGCGCCCGCGCCTTGCACGATCTCGACGTGCACCGAGTAGCCGGTGCCAAGAATGTTGGGTCCCATCAGTCCATAGGAGCGCGCCTGCTCGATGGCTGTTTCCAGGCGACGCACAGCCAGGGGATATTCGGCGCGACAGTAGATGACAGCGTGGTGCGCGCCTATGGCGTAGGCGCCGATCAGGATGCCCTCCAGCACGCGATGCGGATCGCCCTCAAGTAGGCTACGGTCCATGAAGGCGCCGGGATCGCCCTCGTCGGCGTTGCACACCAGCGTGCGCTCAACTGGCGACTGCGCGCGCACGATTGACCACTTGCGCCCGGTGGGGAAACCGCCGCCGCCGCGCCCGCGCAAACCGGCCGCGGTGACCAACTCGACGATCTTTTCGGGGGTGTGCTCCTTGAGCGCCCGGTACAGCGGCCGGTAACCGCCGCGCGCGATGTACTCGTCTATGTTCTCCGGGTCGATGCGCCCGGTGTTCGACAGCACCCGGCGTTCCTGATGCTGGTAAAAAGGAATGTCGGCTTCGGTGACCTGTCCGGGGGCATAGAGCAGACGTTCGACGATCTGCTTGCCCACGATGTGCTTTTGCACGATCTCGGCCACGTCGGCCGGCTTTACGCGACAGTAGAAGGCGGGCAGGGGCTTGAGCTGAACGATGGGTCCCACCTCGCACAGGCCTTGGCACCCGGTTTCCACGAACTCCACGCGTTCCAGCAGGTCGCGCCGTTTGAGCTCGGTGCGGAAGGCGGTGTAGATGGCCGACTCGTTGCCAGCGTCGCAGGTCAGCCCTTTGCACAAGAAGATCTGGGCGACCGTATTCGGGCTCGTGTGCAGGGCCAGATCGCGAAGCTCGCCGCGGTACTTGGCGCAAGCCGCGTCTTCGTGACAGCTCATGTCTTCCAGCCGGCACAGGAGGAAATTGGGGCAGGGCGTGCCTTCTCGGTTCTTGCACTGATCGCAGCAGCGTTCGAGGAAGGTCTTGCCACGCACCGGTGCGGCCGGCTTGGGCCGGGTGATCGGCGCGCGTTCTCGCTTGGGACCGGCCAGCAGTTTCTCCGCGATCCGGCGGGTCTGGCGCGGGGTCATGCGGCCGTGCACTTCACCGTCGACCACGATGGCAGGCGCCACGCCGCACGCTCCCACGCACGCCACCTGCTCCAGGCTGACCTTGGCGTCGGGCGTGGTCTCCCCCGGCCGGATACCGAGAACCGCCACCAGTTCTTCAAGCAGGCTCTCGGAGCCCTTCACGTTACAGGCCGTGCCGTTGCAAACCTGCACCACGTGCTGGCCGCGCGGTTTGAGGCGGAACTGCGAGTAAAAGGTCGCCACGCCGTACACGCGGGCTTCGGAAATGCGCATGTGGTCCGCGATGGCATCGAGGGCAGGGACGGGTAGGTAGCCGTACATCTCCTGCGTACGCTGCAGGACGGCGATCAGGTTGCGGTGCTGAAGCCCGGTCCAGCCATCCAGGAGCGTGCGCAACGGCTCCAGATCGACCGGGTTCGGAGATCGGACTGCCTCAGGGGCCATTTGTGCGCGCAAGGTAGCATCCGCGCTGGCCTCGCGCCACGTTCGCAAGACATTCCAGTGCGGTTGGCGCTCGCTGTACTCTGCGCGGTATCTGGGCGCAAATGCTACAATAGCGGGCCGGGGGATTCAGCTTGTCCGCTCTCAAAGTCATTTGCCCAAAATGTGCGAAAGCTCAGGAAGTGGCCGGCGACATTCCGGCCAGCGGCACTGACCACGCCTGCATCTACTGTCGCACCATCTTCAAGGTCAGACCGCCCGCCAGCCGACTGGTTGACGACCTGCCGGCGGCGCGCGAGGCGGTCCCACGTCCCGGGGACTTGCCTGTGTCTCGCGACACAGTCCCGCGACCCGGGGACTTGCCTGTGTCTCGCGACGCAGTCCCGCGACCCGGGGACTTGCCTGTGTCTCGCGACGCAGTCCCGCGACCTGGGGACTTGCCTGTGTCTCGTGACGCAGTCCCGCGACCCGGTGATCTCCCCCAATCGAAGGGTTGGGCACGGCCGGGGTGGCTGCCCAATTCGGACAGGTCTTCCAGCAAGACACCTCCGCTGGGGTTGGCGCTTGACCTGTCGCTGGCGGCCCATTACCAGGCGACCGATGGCAGTTCGCCGCTGACCTTGGACCTGGACTCATCGCCTTCGCCTGTATCCACTTCGGGGCCGCCACCGTCTGGGTTGTCACTGGATCTGGGCGAGTCTGCTGGCGCACCGCCAGTTCCGCCGAAGCCATCTCCCGCGGCGCCGGCGGCGAAGGGGACCGCTGCTGCTGGGTCTGTCGCGAGCCGTGGCGGGGCAACGCCGCCCCCAATTCCCGTATCGGCGCGCGCATTGCCGGGAGGGGCACCCGCGCCCACTCTGACGCCGCTCGCACCGACTGGAGCACCCCCGCCCACGCTTGCGCCGCTCGCACCAACCAGTGCGTCCGCGTCCGCACCGGCATCGCCCGCAGCACCCGCACCTGAGTCTTCCTCACCAGGCGGCAAGCGAATGTCAGGCGGAGTTGACCTGGGGTTCAGCCTGGAGTTGGAGGGTGATTCGGGATTACCCGGGGCTGCGACCCTGCCTTTTCCTGGCGCGCGCGTCGCCAGCGAAGGTCTTGCCGAGGCGGCGGCCGCAGACCACTTGCCTGCACTGCAGCCGGTTGCGGGGCGAGCGCCCATGCGCGGAGGCGCGTTGCGGCCAGTAGCCAAGAAGTCTGGCATTCCCAAGTGGGCCATTGCAGCCGGCGGAGTGGTGGTCGTGGCGGGCGTTGCTGCCGCCATTCTCCTGTTGCCATCGCGCAAGGCACCCAAGTTCGATGACGTCACCGCGCCGATTGCGGCGGGGTTGCTCAATGACAGTCCCGCAGGCTACCAATCGGTCGAGAATCAGCTCGCGCAAGTCATCGCGCCCCTGCAGGACGAAGGCGATGCCCTGCGGAGCAAGGCCGCGGAGATCACGCTTATCGACGTCATCGTGCACGGCGGGGATTCGTCCAAGACGGCTCGCGCCGAACAATTTCTTCAGGCGATCAAGCCGTCGCCGAAGCCTGTCGCCGGTTTCCGCCAGGCCAAGGCGCTCTTGGCAGTCGCCAAAGGCAAGCCGAAGGAAGCCGAATCGGCCCTCGGGAACGAAGCAGGGCAAGCCGAAAGCCAACTGGTCGTGGCGCTGGCACGGATGGCGGACGGCAAGGCCGCCGCTGCGGTGGAGCCGTTGCGGCGGTACACGGTTGCGCGCCCCAAGGAACTGGTCGCGCAGTACATGCTGGCTCGGGCTTTGGCTGAAGCGGGAAAGCCCGAGGCGCGTTCGGAGTACGAAAAGGTTCTGAGCAGGAACCCGGAGCACTATGGCGCTGCCCTGGGACTGGCGCGGATGGCGGAGACACCGGAACAACGCTTGGCGGCTGCGCAGTCCCTCATCGACAGAAAACAGCCAGCCGCTTCGCCTCACGAGCTGGCGCAAGCTTTCTTGTTGTGGGGCCAGGCTGCGTTGGAGATGGGACGCAGCCACGACGCTGAAGCGGTGTTGCGCAAGGCAATCGCGCTGGATGCGCGCCTGACCCCGGCGCACTTGGCGCTGGGCGAGTCTTTGCTCTACGAGGGGCGCTACGACGAGGCGTTGACCACATTGCAGTCTCCTGGAGCCGCGATGGAGGCGACCAGCGCGGGGCAATTCGCCCTGGGCGGCGCCTACCTGGCCACGAAAAAAGTGGAACAAGGCACCAAGCTCATCGCCCTGGCCGCCACGGCTGCGCCGAACGACCCAAGGGGAGCCTTTTGGAATGGGTTCGCCGCCGCCACGAAACAGGCCCCCGACTTGCCGGGCGCGGAACAAGGCTATCGCGAGGCGCTCAGGCTCGATCCCAAGTTCTTGCCTGCCTCTTTGAGGCTGGCTGCGTTCCTGCAGCAGCAGAATCGGGCGCAGGAGTCGCTGGCCGTGTTGCGTGCAGCCGAAGAGGCTGGAGCACCTGCTGCCATCCTGCAACTGGCCTGGGGCGACGCCCTGATTGTGGCGAAGGAGCCGGTGAAGGCCGAGGAGGTGTTCCGCAAGGCGCTGCAAGTGGATTCCAAGTCGGCTCAGGCGCGCCTCGGCGTGGCGGCTGCTTTGCAAGCACAGGACAAGCTCAAGGAGGCGAAAGCCTATCTTGAGGAGACGCTCAAGGAGATGCCGGATATTCTCGGGCTGCGCGAGCATCTGGCCGCGGTCTGTCTCGCCCTTGGCCAGAAGGACGAGGCGCTGGTCCGGTATCAAGAGGAACTGAAGGCTGGTCGGGTGACGCCGACGGTGCGTCTGGCGCTGGCGGGGCTGGCGTTGGATCTCGGCAAGTTGGAGCTTGCCCAGAGCGAGGCCAAGAAAGTTCAGGATGAGAATCCGCGCAACGCCGAAGCTGCGTACCTGCTCGCACGCGTCCACGAGACTCACGGCGAGCTAGGGGCGGCGCTCGCCGAGTACCGGCGGGCCCTCATGTGGGAAAAGTTGCCCGCCTACAACTACGCCTTTGGCCGGGTTCTCTTGAAGGTGGGCAAGGAGCAAGAAGCCTACGTCGCGTTGAACGCTGCTAGCAGCCTGCCCGAGGCCCGCATGGAACGCGGGCGCGAGTATTTCCGGCACGGCGAATTGGACAAGGCACTGGCGGATTTCAAGGAGGCAGCCAAGATGCTTCCCGCGTCGGCCGAGCCACTCATTTTCCAGGGGTTTTGCTACGACAAGATGGGGCAGCAATCCAAGGCCGAGGCCGCGTGGCACGATGCGATTCGCGTCGCCCCCGATGCCTCGGAGCCGCACTATCGCCTGGGCCGGCAGGAGATGGACCACGGTCATCCCACCGCCGCCATCGATCACTTTCACAAGGCCGTGGCCAAGATGCCGGCAAATGCCCCATGGGAAAGCGAGCTGTATTTTCAGCTTGGCCAAGCGGAGCTTCTGACCGGCTCCAAGTCCGCCGCGCTCGCCGCGTTCAAGAAATACGTGGAGCTAGCCCCCGAGGACGCTCCCTCGCGGCCTGAGGCCGTGCGGCAGGTAGCGCGCCTTTCGAGCAAGTAGAAATTGCACATGCACATGTAGATGTGCATATTAGGGCCATGGCCAAGACGAAACGGGTGCAGGTCCTCATGGATCCGCACGAGTTCGATGCGCTGGGCCGCGTCGCCCGCTCGCGCGGCACCTCAGTTGCCAGCCTGATGCGCGAAGCTGTAAGTGTTCGATATGCTGGCGCGGCCAATGGTGAACGCCGAAGCGTCGCCGCACAACTGTTCCTGGGGTTACCCGACACGCGGCTGCCGGCATGGCGGGTGCTCAAGAAAGAGTTGGAGGAACGTCGTGGCCCGCGTCTTCCTTGACGCCAACGTCTTTCTCTACGCGGTGGGCGGGGAAGGTCCGCAGCGACAACCCTGTCGGGATCTCTTGCAGGCCGTTGGCGACGGCGAAATCGAAGCCGTAACCAATGCCGAGGTTCTGCGGGAAATACTGCATGTGCGCTCGCGGCGCGTGAACATCAAAGATGCGGTCCTTGCCGTTCGTGCTGCCAGCGATTTGGTGCGCGAGGTTTTCCCGGTCAGGCGAGAGGATGTCCTGGATGCGTGTCGGCTTCTCGAACGACACCCCGGTCTGGGGGCCCGCGATGCTGTGCATGTTGCGGTCATGAAGAATGGTTCGGTCCATCTCCTGGTGTCCGTGGATGGCGACTTCGATGTGCTGAAGGAAATCAAACGCCTCAGCCCCAAAGATGCCTTGGGCCTGGCGCGGTGAGCGCGCAGGTAGCGAGCGGGGATTCGATGCGATAAAAGATCCCCTGTATGAGCCTCTTGGCCTATGTCGAAACCTACGGCTGCCAGATGAATGTGGCCGACAGCGAGATCGTGCTCGGTCTTCTGCAAGGGGCGGGCTACCAGCGCACCCATGATCCGGCGGCGGCCGACGTGATTCTCATCAACACCTGTGCCGTGCGCGAAAAGGCCGTAGAGCGGGTTTGGGGCCGCGCCAGCACGCTGGCGACCCACAAGGCCGGGCGACCCAATGTGGTTCTGGGCATAACTGGCTGTATGGCGGAGCATCTGCGCGGCCAGGTGCGCGCGCGCGCGCCATTTGTCGACCTGGTAGTGGGGCCGGACGGCTACCGCCGCCTGCTCGCTCACATCGAAGAGGCGCGCGCCGGTGCAAAGGTCGACGATACGACTCTCGACCCGCATGAAACCTATCAAGGACTGGACCCCGTGCGCGACGCAACCGGAACCGTGGTTGGTGCTGTCACCATCCAGCGTGGTTGCGATCGTTTCTGTTCGTTCTGCGTGGTGCCGTATACGCGCGGGCGCGAACGCGGCACCGCGCCCGACGAGGTTTTGCGCCAGGCGCGTGCCTTGGTCGCTGCAGGCGGAAAGGAAGTTCGGCTGCTCGGCCAGGCAGTGACTTCCTATCGGCACGGCGACGTGGGATTCGCGAACCTTCTGCATGCACTAACCGGAATCCACGGACTGGAACGGATTCGTTTCATGTCGCCCTATCCATTGGGCTTCTCCGACGACGTGATTGCGGCCATGGTTGGGGCAGCCAAGATCTGCAAGCACGTACACTTGCCCTTGCAGTCAGCGTCGGACACGGTGTTGGCGCGCATGAAACGGGGCTACAACTTTGCTCAGTACCGCGATCTTGCGCGGGTCCTGCGCGCGGCTTTGCCCGACCTCGCCGTCACTACTGACCTGCTGGTCGGGTTCTGCGGCGAGAGCGAGGAGGAGTTCGCCGAGACGCTGCAGGCTTTGCGGGAGCTGCGTTTCGACAACGCCTTCACCTTCGCCTATTCCGAACGCCCTGATACCCTGGCCGCCCGGACCATGGCCGATGACGTTCCCGCCGACGTGAAGCAGCAACGCTTGGCCCAGGTGATCGATCTGCAAAGGCAAATCACGGGCGAGATTCACGCGGCCCAGGTGGGGCGGCGCGAGCGAATTCTGCTGGAGGTGCCATCGCGTCGCTCGCCGAACGAGCTGCTGGGCCGCACCGACAGCTTTCGTTCGGTGATCGTGCCAGCGGGACCGAACGCCACGTTGGGCGCGCTGGTCGACGTGAAAATCGAGCGCGCCAATCCCGCCACGCTCTTCGGGAGCTTGATCACTTGAGCCAGAGGCGCATCGCAGTCAGCTTCGTCTGCGCGGGCAACATTTGCCGCTCCCCCACCGCCGAGGCGGTCATGCGCCATCTCGTGCAGCAGGCCGGTCTAGACAGCGTGATCGAGATCGACAGCGCTGGCACCGGTGCCTGGCACGTGGGCGAGGCGCGCGACGAGCGCAGTCATTCGGTCGGGCTGCGGCAGGGCATGCCGCTTTCAGGCGAGGCGCGCCAGTTCCGACGCTCGGACTTTGCACGCTTCGACTATGTGCTGGCCATCGACCGCGAGAATCTCGCCGATCTGGTCAGGCTGGCCCCTGACCCTGAAGCGCGCGCCAAGGTGCGCCTGCTGCGCGAGTTCGACCCGGCCTCGCCTCCCCACGCCGACGTGCCGGATCCCTATTATGGCAACATCGACGGTTTCGAGCGCGTGTTCGATATCTGCAAGGCTGCCTGTCAGGGACTGCTCGAACACTTGCGTCGCACGCACAGGCTTGGGTGATGGCCGGGCACAAACTGGAGGAGGAAGTGGCGCGTGTCCTGGGCAGCGCGGTTCGCTCGTCGCGCGCGGTGTCCGGCGGCGACATCAACAGCGCCAACGAGATGACGCTGGCAGATGGGCGGGTGGTGTTCGTCAAGAGTAACTCCGTCGCAGATCCGACCATGTTCTCGGCCGAAGCGCGCGGCTTGGCGTGGCTGGCGCAAGCCCGCGCGCTGCGCGTTCCCGTGGTACTCGCGGTGAGCAAGAAATTTCTCGTGCTCGAACGCATCTCGCCCGCGCCACGCAAGCCCGATTTCGACGAACGGCTGGGCCGTGATCTGGCAGTCTTGCACCGCTTTGGGGCGCCGGGCTTCGGCCTCGATCACGACAACTTCATCGGACGCCTGCCCCAGGCCAACACGCCCGTCGCGAGTTGGCCGGAATTCTACCGCAGCCGCAGGTTGGAACCGCAGCTTCGCCTGGCGCGCGACGCCGGCCTGTGCAGCTCGACCATGGCCCGCGGATTCGACCGACTCTTTTCCGTTCTGGACGAACGTGTGGGCCCAGCTGAGCCCGCTGCGCGCCTGCATGGCGATCTATGGGGCGGCAATGTGATCGGGGACGAAAACGGCGTGGCCTGCCTGATCGATCCAGCCGTGTACGGCGGCCACCGCGAGGTCGACCTGGCCATGATGCGCCTCTTCGGCGGCTTTGGACACCATGTCTTCGCTGCCTATGAAGAGGCTTGGCCGTTCTCTCCCGGCCACGAAGAACGCGTGCCGCTCTATCAACTCTACTTCCTCATGGTTCATGTCAATCTTTTCGGCGGGCCATATGTCGGGCAGGCCGAGCGCGCTCTTCTCGCAATAGCCTAGTCGCCTTGGTGCCACCCGTTGCTGCTCCATCTCTGCAACGTGAGACTGAGCGCGAGCGCAGCGTGGGATGGGCTGAACCGGTGCGAAAGGTGTATTCTGACGAACCGAGCGATCGATGAAGAAAACGCTGATGCGCAGAGTATCGAGATCTGGTCTGTTGCTAGCCGCCGCGACGGCGACAGGCTGTATGTATCCGGCGCTGAAGACGGGCACGGGAGGCAATAGCGCTGCTACAGGCACTCAGGCCAGTGGTGGTACTCACGCTGGTGGCACTGTGGCAGGCGCGACCGGCAGCGGCGGCAATGGCGGCGGTGATGCCGGAGTTCGAGACGCGCCTGTCTCGCAGTCGGATGTTCCGGCGGGTGGCCAGGGTGGCGGTGGCACAAGCACCGGCGGATCGAGCAGCGGTGCAGGACCGAACTGCCCTGCGTTGAAAGATCCTAGCAACGGCTCGGTCTCGGCGTCGCCAACGACCCGCGGCTCTACTGCCGTCTATTCCTGCAACACCGGCTTCAACCTCTCGGGCTCGAAGACCAGCACTTGCCAAGCCGATGGCACATGGAGCGTCGCCGCGCCCACCTGCACCATCGTGGATTGTGGGGCGCTGACCAAGCCGGCGAACGGGTCGGTTACTACGTCGAAAACGACCTATGGCTCGACAGCGGACTACACCTGCAACTCTGGATTCGGGCTGGCGGGCACCTCGCCGCGCATCTGTCAGGCTGACGGCAACTGGAGTGGCACGACTCCTAGCTGCGGCCTGGCGGATTGCCCTGATCCGCCTAGCATTCCCAACGGTGCACCGACCACGACAGGGACGACCTTTGGCTCGACGGCGACGTACGCGTGCAACCCCGGGTACAAACTGTCAGACACAACTGCACACACCTGCCAGTCCGACCGCACTTGGAGCGGAAACCCGCCCACCTGCACCGTGGTCGACTGCGGGACGCCGTCCATCGCATCCGGCTTCGTCAGCCAGACCGGGACGACGTACAACTCAACGGCGACATACACCTGTACCAATTGCTTTTCCATGACCGGGGACGCGAAGCGCACCTGCCAGGCCGACGGCACCTGGAGTGGCGTGCAGCCCACCTGCACCCTGGCCGATTGCGGGATGCCGCCTGATCCTGCAAACGGCAAAGCCAACTTGAACGGGGGAACGACCTGCCCCTGGTCAGCGACCTACTCCTGCAACACTGGGTATTCTCTCTCCACTACCACCAAGACGCGCACGTGCCAGAGCGACGGTACCTGGAGCACCCCGGCGCCTGCTTGTTCAACTCAGATGCTGGATGTGACGGTCACCATGGCTGGCAACGGCACTGGCAAGGTGACTAGCACGGACGGCAAGATTTCCTGCCCCGGCACCTGCGTGGTGACCTACCCCTACGGCAGCATCATAGTCATTACGGCCACGCCCGACGCCAACCTGATCTTCAGCGGTTGGGGCGGCGGGGGTTGCACGGGACAGGGATCGTGCCAGGTCAATATCACCAGCGCCGAATACGTGACGGCAACCTTCTCCCAGCCGCCCAACATCATGTTCACGACCTCGACGACGCAGACCGCGGCTTCGTTGGGCGGACTTGCAGGTGCCGACGCCTTGTGCATGAGGTTGGCTGCGAAAGCCATGCTGTCTGGCACCTACAAGGCATGGCTCTCCACGAAGACCATGAACGCGAGCAGCAGACTGGGCACTGCAACCGGATGGGTTCGTACCGACGGGAAGCCTGTCTTCAACAGCCCCAACGATATTATCAACAACCGGATCTTCTACCCGCCCCGGCTGGACGAGAGTAAGAACGACTTGGGACTGACCTTGGACCCATTGCTGATGCCAGAAATCCTGGTCATCACGAATACCAGCACGCGTGGCGCGATGCCAGACTGGGGGACCTACGGGACCTGTGGCGATTTCACGTCAAACGACGGAACCACCATCTTGCGTGGCTCCGCCAGCCACAACGGCTCCTACTTGACCCAGGCAGCAGACTTGACATGCTCGGTGCCAGCCAGACTCTACTGTTTCGGCGTCGACCACCAAACGCAGGTGGTCGTAACTCCAGCGGTGGGACGCTATGCCTTCGTGGCCGAAGGCGCTTGGGCTCCGGGGTCAGGAATTGGATCAGCAGACACGCTTTGCCAGAATGAGGCAAGCGCCGCCAACCTCCCTGGCAACTACCTGGCGTTGCTGGCGCAGACGGGCCTTACTGCAGCGTCGAGGTTCGACTACGCCACGGGCACGCTGCCTTGGATTCGCACTGATGGAATCATGATCGCGCCGACTGCGAACGCCTTTTTCACGACGCCGTTGTTCGACGCCTCGCCAAACGTCAGTGCGGATGGATCCTTCAATTTCGGATTCAGCGGCGTATGGAGCGGCGCACCCAGCCCGACGACTCCGGGGACGGAGGCGACCAACTGCACGAACTGGTACTCGTCGAACCCGGGTGTCTACGGCTGGGCGGGCGCGGCCAGCGACAGCTCGACGCGAGGGTTCTTTGACCACTTTGAGCAGACTTCCATCTCTGAGTGCAGCTACACAGGGACGAATGTCCTGTGTCTGCAAAAGTAGGCCGCGATCACCTCGATGACTCAGTTTCGCTTGCCGATGGTGCTGGCGCTGTCGGGCGCGTGTGCCCATCCGATGCCAGCTCCAGTTCCAGTTTCAAGTCCAGGTCCGGCCCCGGCCCAAGTTCACCAGTTCACGCCAGTCCCGCAGGCTAGTCCGCTGCTCGCGGAGATTTCCGCAGTCGAGCGTGCAGCGACCGATCATCCCGACGACGCACAAGCATGGGGCCGCCTGGCTTCGCGGCTGAGGCGGGCCAATCGTTTGCAAGAGGCCGCGCGCGCGGCCTGGCGTGCAGTCGAGCTTGCTCCGTCGGTGGAATCGTGGACCTCGCTTGGAAACGTGCTCATTCAGGGTGGCGCGCCCAAGGGCGCCTTGGCCGCCTTCGAAGAGGCCAGCCGGCAGACCGACGACGGCTTTCTGGCTGCGCAGAACTTTCTCAACCTGGGCTATCGCGCCTGGCGGTGGGGCATAGATGATCTCGCCATGCGCGCCTACGCGCGTGCCGACGAGCTCGCGCCCGGCCATCCCCTGGTGATGTACGACAGGACTCTGCTATTCGCGGCGTCGGGCGAGGTTGCCAAGGCGCAGGCGGAAGCAAGCAAGCTTGGCACTGTGGTTGACCGCGTGCTGTCGGACCGGCCGCCGCTGGAGATGGTCGAGATCTTGGAACCGATGAAGGCGTTGTCAGAATCGGTAATCGCCGGCGAGTCCACGGCAAGGCTGCCGCCTCAGCCTGAGCCTGGACAAACCCTTCCCGAACGCTTCTATCGGCGCGATCCCACCCAGAGCCACGCTCTCGATCTGGCGATTGACGAAACCTCGGAACGCTACTACCCCATCGCGGGCTGGCAGGTGCTCGCGCTCTCCCTGCCGTCCGGCTGGAGCGACAGCCTGGAGGTGAGCAAGAAGGGACAGCCGGCCTCGGCCCGAATTCGGCTGGAGGCCGGCGGGCCACGGCCAGTCCTCTGGCTGCTTACCGTCACTGAGAGCGGGCAATCGCCCGATCTTGACGGCCTCATCATCGAAGCGCGGCGCAATTTGCCAGGTTCCCCCGCCGTGGGCGAAGTGCGCTCATTGCTCGGCCGCGGCCTGGAAGGGCGCGCCTGCGTCGCCGACGATCCTGGAGCGCGGCCTGAGGATCGCAGCAACTTCCCGCGCGTGTGGATGGCGGTCCTGCGCGCCAAGGGATTCTTGGTTACCGCCACGCGTTTCCTTCCTGATCGCGACCCGGGCCTGGTCGAAGAGAGCGAGCGCATCTTGCGCAGCCTCGAGGTTCGCGATCTTACCCCGCCCCACCGCTAGCAATCGCAGCTATAAGGATCCTGTCATGCCTAGGCGGCACAAGCGCGCGTTCAGCCACCACGCGGGTGTCACCCTGGATGGCACCCAGCTCACCTGCGATGCAGCGGGGTTTGCCACGGATCTCGTGTTCCTTTCGCATGCCAAGGCGCTGGCGCCCGGGTCATCGTTCGGCCTCTCGCCACGCCGGGCGGGGCGACGTCAACTGCTGGCCACCGAGGGCACGCTCGTGTTGCTGGGCGCAGCCGGGGAACGCTTGCGCGCGCGCACCTTGCCGGCGGGGTTCGGGCGGGCATTCAATCTGGGTGGGCTGCGCCTTGCGCTCGTGCCTGCGGGGTACTTGCCGGGTGCGGCTTCGCTGCTTTGCGAAGCTGGCGGTCGCCGCCTTCTCTACGCCGGAACCATCTGCCGCGAGCGCGCCTTTGCCAGCTTGGGCCCCGCGGAGGTGCGGTGCGCAGACGCCGTGTGCCTGGACGCCACCTTCGGGGATCCGCGCTTCGTGTTGCCACCACGCGCGGAAGCAGAGGCGGCGCTGCGACGGTTCGTGGAGTCCGCGCTGGCCGCGCGGCGTGCCCCGGTTCTGCTTGTGTCGCCCTTCGGCCCGGCGCCAGCAACGCTGGAGGCGCTGCTGGCTGCTGGCATTGCAGTACGCGCGCACGGCACCATCGTCGGGGCACTGGCCCGCTTTGCTCGGGCTGGGGCTTTCGTGCCGACGCTGCGTCGCTTTGCGGGCAAACTGGGCGCAAACGAGGCATTGCTCTGGCCACCGGAGGCGCGCGACGCTCCGGCACTTGGCGCGCTCGATTCTCCAGCTTTTGCCTTTGTTTCCGGCTTCAGTGTCGAACGCATGGCCGTCGATTGCATGCGCGCTGACCAGGGCATTGCGTTGTCGAACCAGGCAGGATTCGCTGATCTTATCTCCTATCTGGAAGCGACGGAAGCGCACGAGGTCGCATTGCACAGGGGATTCGCAGAAACCTTCGCCGCGATTCTGCGCCAGCGCGGCTACGACGCGTACGCGATCGACCCCCCGCGCCAGATGGAACTGTTTCGCGGCTAATCTCCCCTGATCCGGTATGGAACCGCAGATGATTCCGATCTAGAAAGACCACCGTGTTGAACCTCGGCTTCCAGGAGATCCTCGTCATTCTTTTCGTAGCGTTGATCTTCCTCGGGCCAAACATGCTTCCGGAAATCGCCTCGGGGCTCGGCAAGGCCATCCGTGAGGTGCGCAAAGCAGCGGCGGACATCAAGAACGAGATCGGGCTGGATGAGGCCATTCGCAAGCCGTTGGCCGAGCTGCGCGATGCGACCATGCTGCCTCCCGAGGAACTGAAGCGTCGCGATGAGCAACAGGACGCCAAGCGACGGGCCGAGCGAGAGGAGAGGGAGCGCAAGGCGCGCGAGGAGGCTGAGCGACGGCGCATCGCTGGCGAGGAGCAAAAGCGTCGCGACGAGGAACAAGCCGCCAAGGCGCGCGCCGAGCGAGAGGAGAGGGAGCGCAAGGCGCGCGAGGAGGCCGAGCGCAAGGCACGTGAGGAGGCTGAGCGGCGGCGAGTCGAGAGCGAGGAGCGAAAGCGTCGTGACGAAGAGAAAGCCGCCAAGAAGTTGGCTGAGCGCGAGGAGCAGGAGCGCAAGGCGCGCGAAGAGGCTGAAAAACGGCGGGCCGAACGTGATGAGCAGAAGCGCCGAGACGATGAGCAGGCGGCCAAGAAGCGAGCTGAACGCGAGGAGCAGGAGCGCAAGACGCGTGAAGAGACTGAGCGGCGGCGCGCCGAGAGCGAGGCGCAGAAGCGTCGCGATGATGAGCAGGCAGCCAAGAAGCTAGCTGAACGTAAGGAGCAGGAGCGCAAGACGCGCGAGGAGGCGGGGCACAAGGCGCGTGAAGAGGCCGAGAAGCAAGACGCGGCACGCGAGACGTCTGCAGCAGCGGCCAAGGCAACGGAACCTCGCCCCGCCGCTGGAGGCTCTGTCGTTTCGGGCGTGACGATGGTCATGAACCCACCACCTGACGCCAATCGACCCCCGCTGACGCCCACTCCGGAGCTTCTCAGTTTGACCCCCGAGCCGGTTTCTGTCGTGCCACCGCCCGCTCCGGCGGGAGCGCGTCCGCCCCCTGTGCCGGCGACGTCTGCGCGGTCCACAACCAGCCATTTGCCGCCCCCGCTGCCGAGCAATGTCGATGCCAAGTCAACTCGGCCGTCCTTGCCGCCGTTGCCCAGGAAGAAAGGCTAGCGGAGCATGTCAGCACAAGAAGATGCCGGACCATCCGACAAGACCATCGTCATGGAAGCGCCGAAGGACATGATATCTGGCGATCAATCCACTGCGCCCGGGGCGGCGCCTGCGACGGTTGAGACGGCTGCAGTGGCGTCCGCGGCGGTTGAGACGGCTGCAGTGGCGCCCGCGGCGGTTGAGACGGCTGCGGCGGCGCCTGCGACGGTTGAGACGGCTGCGGCGGCGCCTGCGACGGTTGAGACGCCTGCGGCGGCGCCTGCGACGGATGTGTGGTCCGCGTCTTCATCGGAGACGCGGTCGGACACCAGCGCTGCGGCGGCACCCGCTACGGTAGGGACGCCTGCGGCGGCGTCCGCGTCTTCGTCGGAGACGCGGTCGGATCGAAGCGCGAAGGAGGGGTTGGACGGCAAGCGCATGAGCCTGCTGGAGCATCTGGGTGAGTTGCGCTCGCGCCTGCGAAACGCTGGCATCGCATTCGTGGTGGCCATGATCGGCTCGTTCGTCCTCGTCGAAAGATACTTCGACTGGCTGACACGGCCGGTGCGCACTGGCATGAGGGCCGCGCTACCCAAGGAGGCTGGCGATAACCTCAACTTCTACGCCAAGAGCCTGACCGAGCCATTCTGGGTCTACATGAAGCTGGCCATCGTGGGTGGCCTCATCCTGGCCGGGCCCTTTGTGTTCTGGGAGATTTGGAGGTTCGTGGCGCCCGGCCTCTACCGCAAGGAGAGGCGGCTCACCATGCTCATCATCGGCGCCACCGTCGGCTGTTTCGCCGCGGGCTCGGTGTTCGCCTACCTCGTCCTGTGCGAGCCGGCCGCCTATTTTCTGACCAAGTTGCTCACCGGATTTCAGGGCGACGCGCATTTCCATCTCGCTCCCATGATCATGATGGACGAGATCGCCAACTTTCAGATGATGACCCTGGCGGGCTGTGGCCTTGCCTTCGAACTGCCCGTGGTGCTGTCGATTCTCGGTTGGATTGGGCTGATTTCCAGCCGAGGCATGTTCAAGTTCAACCGCTACGCCATTGTCTTGGCTGTGGTACTGGGCGGCGTGCTCACGCCAAGCACCGATCCCTTCACTCAGTGCCTTTTGGCGGCTCCCATTTTTCTGCTCTACAACATCTCAATTCTGGTGGTGTGGCTGATCGAGCGGGCGCGCCGCCGGCGCAACGAGGCCTTGGATCGGGGCGAGCCACTCCCCAGCGGCTGATCGGCGGCAGTGCTAGGTAACCTTGTACCAGCCTGCCATCGCCGCGATGGACGTGGTGGCCCATACCAGGGCGATGTTGCGTAGCGAGCGGTCCCGTGACTGGTTGACCTGCTCGTCCAATTCGTCAAACTGGTGCAGAATCTCATCGGTGCCAGGCTGGCGCGAAAGCACTTCCTGCCGCACACGGAGTTCGCGGGCGTCGGCGGAGCCGGGACCGAAAGCATAGTAGGCTGCCGGAAGCAGGCCCAGCAGCAAAGCCACGGCGAGGCCGATGAAGGCCCGCTTGGCCGGCTGATCCCGCAGATTGGCCACTTTCAGGCTCGCGGGAGCATTCCGGCTCTCGAAGCCCATGGCCACCTCACGGGCTGTCGACATACACTTGCGACAGCCCGAGGCCTTGGTCTTGTCGTAGTACAGGCCGTGCTGGGCGCAGCGGACCAAGTTCAGGTTTCTTGGATCCTCGTCCATGGCGACGCCCGAAGATTCCGTGGCGCCGATGTCACGCAGGCTACCTGCGGACGGCGCGCCCCGAACCGGTACGACGTCATCGGAAGGACGCGTGGCATCGCCGCGCGCCAGTTCAAGCCTGGGTCCCGACGAGACATCGGAGCGGAAAGCGTCGGTTCCGGGCACCGGGCTGGTGTATTGGCTGGCCGGCGGTGGCGTGCGCGTGGCGCGCGAACGTCCGGTCGGCGATCCTGCGGGTGGCGGTGCCAACCACGAGCCACTGCTCGGCTGTGCTATGCCGGGTGTGGAAGCTGGGTGTGGAGAGAAGAGGTCAGACTTCGGTTGCGACGAGAACTGGCCAGAACCAGGCAGGGATCCTGCGGCTCTGCCAGACTGCAGCGGCGCAAAGGAACCACCGGTGCCAGCGGAATCAGCTGGCGCAACCAGAGGTGGCCCAAAGCCTGGAGCAGCGGATGCAGCCGCCGGTGGCACGGAAACCGGGGTAGGATTCGGGGCTGAGCGATCGGCTCGGGACATGGTCATGGCCGGCGACACGGGTGCGGCCGGGCTTCGTCCCGCCTGGGCCGGCATCTGCGATGACGCCCGCGGCGGGCCCGCAGCAGGCCGAATCACCGTGACAGCGCCCATGACCTGAAGCTGACGCACCAGAGTCTGCGCTTGAGTTTGCTCAAGGCTTTGGCCGGCGCGCAGGTTCTTGGCGGATATCGCCTTGGCGACAGTAGCCAGCGGGACGCCATGCTTCGCCGAAAGCGCAGAAGCCAGGCGGGTTTCGCCAGCGTGGCTAGGATCGGCCGAACCCACCACGAACACGTCAAAGAGCTGACCGGCCATGCTGCCAGTATATCGGGCCTGCAAGGGCTGCCAAGCTGCGCGGGCGCATGCAGGTGAAAAAAATTTGACGGCGCCAGCGAGATCTCCAGGATGGGAACATGGCAGCGGCAGTCGCGCACGCTTCGTCCTCGGGAAGCAACGATCTGGCCTTTCCGAGCGTACGCACGGCGCTGCTGCGATGCGGCTCGGTAGCTCCGGATCTGGAGACACGCCGACCTCGACCGGTTCGGCGCCCGCAAGTTCTTCCGCCCAACGACGCCATTCCGGTGCGTAGTCGCATCGTTTTGCGCGGCGGCGCTGCGTGCTTGCGGTAGCCTAGCCCGCCTTATTCATCAGCTCGACACAATCCGAGCGCCGAGGCGGGCTATGCAAACGCGTGCGGAGCCTGCCGGCCCTTCGGGACGGACAGCCCACCCTGCCCACCCCGCGCGCTTCCAGGGTCGCTCAAAATTCCTCCAGAGTGAGCCAGGCACAAAAAAGCCGACGATGGGTGCGCGTCGCTACCAGTCGACCGAGGTTGT